>JABUBM010000149.1_pt1 | contig 15449 bp, 15 predicted proteins | sample 7240321 | NCBI WGS metagenome assembly JABUBM01 (sample SAMN07256344, study PRJNA390944) | subsurface metagenome | isolation source: Methane hydrate marine sediment | place: Pacific Ocean: Eastern North Pacific, ODP site 1244 | collected 2002
TAGCCCTTAGTTTTTGTTTGATTTCCCTAATTTTCTGTGGGTCTCGTATCGGGTCAACAACATTCATTTTTGCCTCTTTTCACCTTACATATTTCCTCTATTTTAGTACAGAACAGAAAAAAGTCAAGAACAAAATAGAGTAAAATCTCTCTAAAGGTTTTTGTGTAAAGCGATACAACTCTTCTGGCCTCACCTAACACAATAGGGTTTGTGTAAGGTTAATGTCATCAGAATTGAAATTTGGCTTGAGCGTGATGCTGCCTTTTATTATGTTGCTTATTTGGCTTCAAAATAGAATTTTCTCAGACAGAACCTGTATCCTGGAGATAGGACTTCCATACAGGCTTCCATAGAGGGTCAAATCAGGCACTTTCTCAACGAAGACGAACTATGTACCAACCCCAGGGAGAAAATGAAAATCCTGTTAAGAATTTAATTCCTTCCCCTATATTTTGGAAAAACCTAACGTTCAAAAATAGCTATTTTGTTTAAAATGGTTAGTTAATGGTTAAATAAAGGTTAATTTAACCTAATAGGTAAAAGGGCTTAATTATAAGCTTTTAGATAACCCTTTTTTCTAAATGAATTTTATTCGGTAAGAATTTTTAGGATTTGGTAAGATTGGTTGCGTAAAGAGTCAATCAAATATTTATACTCAGTTTGATTCATCGCTTCTCTAAGCATAACTTTTTCTACTTCAGGAAGTCCGCCACCTCTTCCCTTACATTCCCTTACGGAAATAAAGGTAAGTTCACCAGGCTCATTACTAAGAAAAAGAAACTTTCCTTTAGGCTGGTCTGCTGCTTCTCCTCTCTGGAGTCTCATAATGCCGGTTCTCATAATGGAGTGATGCCAGCCACAAAGTGGACAGCGGACCGTTCTTATATGTTTAGCCATATTAACTTCTCCTTATATTGAGAAACCCCTGTTTACCCCTCTTGACGGAAAAGAGTTAACAGGTGATAAAGTTATCTCAACAACTGTTAAAACTATTTTAATATCCCAACAGGTGTTTTTCTACAGTTAACAGCCGTTATTATCTCAACAATTGTTATTTTATTTGTCAACGGCAGTTAGTTCTCGTTTATTTGTCAACTACAGTTTCTTGAGAACCAAAGGGATGTTATTAAGTGTAGTAACAAGCAATTTAATATCTCTTAGTGAATCAATAATTATTTGTTTTATAATTTGCTCTCGGTAGGTAGCAACTCTTGATATTTTTCCAGTAGACTTTATAATCTACTTAGGAGTAGATTTTCTGAGTAGATTTCTTCCAGATTAAAAAATCTACTTTTTAAGTTTTTCCAGAATCTATCGCAAGTAGATTTGTAGATTATTTAATCTACTTTTAAGTAGATTTTTTGTAGATTCTCAAAAATCTACACCTCGGCCGAGCAAAACTCATGCATCCCGATCTCTGTAATGAGCAGTTACAAATGAGGCTTATAATGAGAATTTATAATTAGCCCTCTTATAAAAATTCTTATAGTCGTTGAGGAAAAATTGATTTGCCATGCTTCTGATATCTATTAAAATAACAAAATGGAAATAAGTAACCCGAAGAGGAGACCAGAAACCAAAAAACCAACGATCACAGCATGGGATTGGCTAACGGAGTGAAACTAAATACGGCAAGTCCTACAACTGACATGAGATTCTAGCCTATCATTGCATGAGACTTACAGTCCCATGTCTGGGGATAAGTAACCCGAAAGAGAGGCTAGAAACTAAACAACCAACGATCACGGGATGGAACTGGTTAACGCACTGGGACTAAGTGTGGTAAGTTCAGCAACTGGCACAGGAATACGGCCTATCACTGAATGAGACTTTGAATTATCTAAGCGATGGAATGTCTTAAGTTAATGATTTAGAGATGTGTAAAATTAATACGTTAGACAAGTCTAACCGAAGTTTAGGCAGGCGTATTTTTAAAGGAGAGGAAAGTGAACCAGGACCAAAGAAGAATTCTCGGATTTTGTATTGATGAGTGGAAATCTCTCGCACCTTTGAAGGAGGAAATTTCATACTCTACTCTTTATCGCATAGCGAAAAATTTATGCGGCAGAAGATTGCTCCTTCATAGGAGAGTGAAAGGATATAGAACCACTCGGAGAGGGATTCAGGCATTGCAGAAGGCGAGCACTGAGGTACGGACATTGGAGGAAGACAAATCTGCGGAGAAGAAGCGGCTGGAAGAAGGGAAGAACCAGATAGTGCCCAAAAAAACTCCAGTTAACCTTGCTCCGATCCAAAAACTTCTAGGGTTGTCAGATGAAAAGATAAACTTTTTCTCCTCCCTTTACTCACCATTGAAGAAGATACCTAGCGCCACCCATGAGGCTATGGTTGAGCTTGTCTGGGCAGAGGTCTGTGATAGAGCTTGGCCGGTAGATAATTTTCATCATCTGAATTTTCTTAACTTTGGAGATACTTTCAGATGGAAAACGGAGGAGGCACGCTTTTGTACTTACATGGTGGTCAAAGAAGAAGAAGATATTAGCTCCTATATAATAGAAGCCTCTTTAGAGCATGGTTACTCTGCTTGGCTACGAGGAACTTCAAGGGGAGAGCACATTTTTAAAAGAAAGATACTGGAAAAACCCTATGTTTGCCTGGAAGATTACCAAAATGCGGATAGAGACAGCAAGCGGGCTGTTGGACATTTACTGCTCGGACGCATCAAATTAGATTGGCAAAATAAATCGGAGACTATCTCTTGTGTAGCTATGGTTAATTTGAACCCTCGAGAAGGGAAGACGCTTTTTCAAAAAAGTGGTTTCGATAAGCCCCAGATTCGGCGTCTTATTCCGTGCGACTTCGACGCAATTCAATTACCAGACCTCGAGAAGATCGGCCAAGAGGCGATAGAAGCAGCGAGGCAGTTTGGCCCTCTTAAGATAGAGAAACCCAAATCTGATTGCAGGCCATATCGAAAAGAGCTCATTGACTACCGAAACAAGCTTTTCACTGAGGAAGGGCAATCTCTTATAGATGTTGAAGGCTTACTTAATCTTGCTAGGGGCTTCACTGGATACGGCTTCAGTGCTTCCGAGGCTATCCGATATACGCTTTATAAGATCGCTCTACCATATCATACAGTGGGCTGGCTGAAACCAGAATGGGTTCAGCGTTTTAGTAAAGACAAATCAGTAAGAATAGAAATCAATAAGGAATCCACCCCAGTTTTTGTAAAAGCAGGTAAGAAAGACCTACAAACGCTAAAAGAGGAGATACGATTTGAGGATGAACATCGAGATGAAGTAGAGAAATTAAAAAAAGGGGACGAAGAAGTAGAAAAAGTTAAAAAATTTCTACAAGAACAAGAGCTCAGTTGGGAAAAGTTCAACCAGCTCGTTCTTGAGGAAGGAGATAAAGTCCCTTCTCCTGAAAAGGCTGAAAATGCACTTAAGAAAGTTAGCGAGGCATATAAAAATATCCAAGAGAGGCCCTGGGATAATTTAGCAAATTTAAAGGAAGCAAACAAGTGGCTGAGTGAAAAATACATTACACCCTTCAAAGAAGTGATGCAGCAAGTTAAAACATGGAAAGAAATCAAGAGTCAGATCTGGGAGAGAATATCCGATGTTAAGAAAGTAAGTGGAATAGCTCCCATCAGAAAAATGATAGAGGAATCTGCTTTACCTTCCATTATAAAAGATAGGCTGAAAGAGAAAATAAATAAAAAAGAGATTGATTTGGAGAAGGAAAAGAAGAATAAAATTAAGGAATTGAAGAGCTATGTTAAGGATATGGAGAGACTGAATGATTCGTTTAATAATCGTGACGAGATGAGGAGACGGGCCCGGGATATTGCGCAGGACCTTGTAGAGCTAGACCTCATCAGGAGAGAGGATGATCAGTTCACGGAAAAACATGGCGAGAGCTATGCATTGGATGCTTTTGACTTCAAAAAATGTGCTGATAGCTCTTTTTTCGTTGGCTGGAACAACATTTGCCACCAAACCATTGACCTCCTTAACGGAGTTAAGCCGACTCCACCAGAGACAATAGAGAATTTTTTCTTTTCCGATTCTCAAAAAGGCGTAGGGAACGGGAAAATGCCGACATGGAAAAAGTGGGCTTGGGGGGCAGGAATAGCAGGAATAGCGGGAGTAGCGGGATATTCACTTTTAAAAAATAGGAAATCTAAGCCTCTCAAACTTTATATTCAGATAAAAAACAATTTAATTGAAGTTACATATCTAAGACAGGAGGGCAATTGGCTCCTTTTCCAATCAGTAGATTTTTTCCAACCTAGAATATTGAAATTACCTTACGACAGAATCCAGGCAATAGCCCTCTTAAAACCAGAATATGGAAGGAAGGAGTACTCCTTTATCCGTCAGGAAGAAGAGGAAATAATAGTCCAAGGGGGCCAGAATGATAAAAAAATTCCCATCCAGCAAGTCGATAAAATCATTTATCAAGAAATTCCTTCGCAAGAAGAAGTTCAACCTGAGATTTCTCTTACATATCCTTTTCAAAAACCAGATATTTTGTCATATCCATAAGTACAAAGGACTGAACCAACTAAGCAATCATAAAATCACGTCAGCTTAATTGTAGCTTTAGTGAATGTGCGAATAAAGTTATATAACCTTATTTGAAAGCCATCTTACTCTACTGCTTCCCTTAACTCCTTCCCTGCTTTAAACTTAAGTACCTTCTTTGCCGGGATAGTTAAGGCTTCTTTAGTTTGGGGGTTTACTCCTTTTCTTTCTTTCCTCTGCCTCACCTGAAAGGTGCCAAAACCAATTAAAGTAACCTTCTCACTCTGGGAAAGTGTACCTGTGATGGTCTTAGTTATAGCGTCCAATATATTCTTAGCCGTCCTCTTGCTAATACCTGTCTCATCACTTACCTCACTTACTAACTCTGCCTTGTTCATTCTATTCTCCTCCTATTTAGATTTCCACCTATAGGCGGATTTCTGAATTTCACTTAAGGTCATCCAGATTGGCGAAGCCACAAAGCGGTTTGGATGAAGGAAGTGAGCCGCCAATCTGGTGTTATCTGCCGTTGCTGCTTAGATTTTATCTTTACTCTCCTCCCACCATTGACGCCATTTTGCAGAATCTTTTCCAAAGTCCTTTCCCGAACACATTTTCAGAGCCTCAATCGCTGCATCACGAACTGGCAAGACAGCAGAGATATGTTCAAGGTAGTAGTGCTTATATCCCCATTCGTTACGCGAGAACTTAGCGGAGTAGCGTATAGCTCCGTCGATAAAGCACGAGTCATCGAGATAGGGAATCAAATATGGAATAAGACAGGATTGCGCTCTCCTCCCAGCTCTTATTACAAGCTGCTGACGGAGCTTCATAAACGCGTAGGATATGCTAATAGGGCCGGAACTATCACTACTTATCCAAAACGAATCACTGCTAGGACCAGAAGACCGCCAGTAAAATGAAACCGGCCAGCACGGGTGGGTTGAGTATTTCACAAGCAAGCGTTGTAATCCTGATATATCTTGTACTTCGCTAATTTTGTCATTTAGCAGGCTAAAGGCGTGCGACACCTTCTCACAATGCAATGTGCAACTGAGAATAAACCCCTCAAGTGCCTCAATGGTTCCTATTGATACAGCTTTGCGATACGCTTCCGCTTTCCGTTGTTGCGCTGCCTTCTTTTCATTTCTGATCTCAGCTATTTTCTCCCGGGCTTCATCGGCGAATTCACCATTAGGATACCGCTCTAGATGATACTCGTATGCAGCAATCGAGTCTATTCTCTGCATGTTTTGCCAATCAGATCTCTCACCCAGCCCCATACATCCAGATAACAACAGTGGTATTAGGACCCCTAGTAATATAAGCACCCCAAAAAACTTCGTCTGTCTTACTGTCTTTGCTTGCATTTTTCCCTCCTCCTTATTCAGGCTAAAATTGGCTTATTTCTAAAAAGCAAGGAAAATAGGTTGCCCTAGTTCTGAAAGAAGCCCAGAAATGCCTCTATTTTGAAAGATCTTGACCGGGGCAATGTTTTATACCTTGCTATTTTACTCTACTGCTTCCCTTAACTCTTTCCCTGCTTTAAACTTAGGTACCTTCTTTGCTGGGATAGTTAAGGCTTCTTTAGTTTGAGGATTTACTCCTTTTCTTTCTTCCCTCTGCCTCACCTGAAAGGTGCCAAAACCAACCAAGGTAATCTTCTCAAAAAAGGGGCAAAAGTCAAATTTTAGCCTTTTTCATCTTCCCCTCTTTTTTCTTATTTTTACTTAAAAATCGCTATAATGTAGAACTGACCTTCGCTTTCAAACGCAAAATTAGCCCTTCTGAGAATCTATGGGGTCTCATAAGTCACCTAGCCTTGAGAAAGTGCCTGTATGAGCCTCTATGAGCGTCTTTTTTCTCTCCAGGAGAGGCAAAATTTTGCTTTGGCCTGATTTGGTACTTCCGTACCAAAAATGTACATTAAATTAAAGAACTTTGTTTTTGAAGGTCAGACTACTTTCAAATTTTAACTTATAAGACATTAGTCCCCTATACTTGAGGTTTTCCTGAATAGAAATTTTTGGGCGATATAAACATCAAAGTCTATTAGGCTCGCAATTAGGTCTTGCGTATCGGATAGCTTGATTCTACCTATTTTTTGCTTAGCTTCTTTCTTTTCTATTGTTACTTCCTCTTAATTATAACTTTTAGGTTTTAGATTTAAAAGAGAAATATAAAAAGGTTTATGATGTGGTGGAGTTTTTGAAAAAAACTACACATAACGTAGTAATCTTTACGTAGTAAATACGTAGTAAATACGTAGTGTGCTGTGGCTAAGTTCGGTTAAATTTAGTCCTATTAAGCATTTCTGAGATAAGGGTTGCCCCCGAGAGGGCAGTAAATTTCCCCCGAGAGAGCAGTAAATTTCCCCCCAGAGGGCAGTAAAAATAGCTAATTTTCCCCCGAGAGAGCAGTAAATTTCCCCTTGGAGATAATCCAAAGAGTCTCCAGACACCCAGAATGAGTTAAGTTTGGTATGGGTCATCTTTTGGCTTAGAGGGAACAAGGAGCTTTATTTTCCATTTCCGCATATTATAAGGTGCCTTCTTTTGACTTTTCACAGTAGCCGTATAACCCTCTAGTAAGCCTCTATGTTTTGCTTCATTAGCGCCCTCGATAAAAATATCATGAATTTGCTTATTGCTCATCTTTCTAAGTTTGTTTGAGGGGATTCCAAAATCGTGGACTAGGATGTTTTTAACATATTTAGGATATACTTCTCTTCCCATACCTTTTTTCTTAAGTAGGGACTCACAAAAATTCCTCAGATAGGACTTCATTTCTTTTGGTTTCACCTTCAGTAAATCCACAGGGTAGTCTATATAAGTTAGAGTTTGGCTATCCATCTCTGACCTGAATAGCGGTTTAACTACCCTTGGGTTGAATTCAACAATAATACTATCTCCTCTTTTTTTTGGCAGTTGTAATCTGTTAATGATGTGACCCACCTCTAAAACCTTATTATCTCTTGATATTATGGTATATGTCCCGTAGGCCCAAGTTAAAAGGCCTTTCTCTAGGTCAGAGTATAGTTTACTTCTCTTCTGAGTATCTTCCCCTATAAATTCGAGTAGGTGAGATTTTTTAAAACTGGGGGAGATAGTGTTTCCGGCAAAAGCAAAACCTAGAGTGCCAAAAAGAAATCTCCTTACATTGACTCCTACGGTAGGAATATCCTTTTCTTTTGTGTTTGCCAATATTTCAGGGGGGATCAAGAAGCTAAAGATTATGGTTTTGCCTCTGCTTTGAATTTTATATTTAAGGACTAAGCTGTTATCCTTGAGTATCTCTTTATGAATAAGACTACTTCCGGTTAGTCTGTATGGAATTAGTAGCGGTATGACCTCATAGAATTCACGGTTTATAGGAATAGAGCGAAGTGCCTTAACCTCGTCAAACTTAAGAGAGGGAAGGTCTTTTTCTTTTTTCTTTGCTAATTCAGGAGGAGGCTTTAAAAGTTCTCTCTCTATCTTTCTCTCTATCTCTTGGACTTTAAGCTCTTCGATGAAAAACTCTGCTATTACCTTGTAAAGTTTTTTTTCTTCGTTTTGGGATAATTGGAATGATTTTGATTTATTCTTAATTCGGTCAGACAGATTGAAGGGAAGATTATCAATTTTTTTTATCCACGCTTCAGCAAGACTCAAAGCCCACTCCTTAGGATGTTTCAATTGTTCTTCTAAGTACTTTTTGAATTCCTTTTCCAGTAATTTTTTTTTAGTTATTTCTAGGTTTTTTTTATTAATTGTTTTGCTCGTCTCTTTTTCTTTGCTCTTCATTTAGACTATCTCCTAAATCAACCTTTAAAATAAGACTTCTTCTCGACCAAAAAACTTAATAATTTAGAAAAAAATAAAATATGTAGTGGTTAAACGCTAAAAAGCTTAAGCGTCAAAGCGTCATAAGTTTTCATTGGTCAATTCCTCGATAACCTCACTTAATTGCATATCATTTTTAGCAGCATAAAGCCTTAATTTTTTTGATTGCTCAGGAGATAAATAAATAGTATACCTTCTAACCGTTTTTCCTGTTTCTCTATAGCTTTTATCCAACGCCTCAGCCTATTATGAGTAGTATAGGTTGTAGGTGGGGCTTTAAAGGTGAGGGTAACGAACTAATCCCAGTTATACTGGTTAAGAAAATCAACCCATGCTTTGCGTAAGGGATTGACGTTATAGACCTTTTTATTAGAATGGTACATGTCTTTATGTCCATGAGCCAAGGTTCTTTCCTTCTAAGGGACTTTGGCCCTCTCTATTTTAATACAACTACGCTTTCTCTTGCTTCTCTTCCCACTCCCTAGCAGCCTTCTCAGTAGTGCGATGTCCAACCTGGAAAATATGTCCCCCAGGCCACCTTCCTTGATGTTCTCTTTCCCTTCATTCCAAATCATCTGTTTTACCGCTATGAACTATCTTTCTCCCAACTTTATAGTGGTATTTATAAGTATCTCTCTTTCCAGCCACTTTATACTCTCACCTCCTACTTCGATTCAACCTAAACGAGCCTCTGTAATATATCTACCAACTGGTCTTTAATCTCGCTTAGGTCATTATTAAGACCCTCCGCGATATTCGCAAGACCAGCATTAAGATTCCATATTATATGATCAGCTCTATTATCAATATTATTAGTGAGACTAACATTCTCTTCAAACTGTCGTCTCGCATCATTATAACTCATTACCTCACCCCTTTTCACCGACGCATAGTTCCCCTATTAACTAAAGAAACGAGTGATCCTTCCGAACATGGCATACTCCTTCTTCTTTATTTTTCTATCGTCTTTATAAGTCCTGTAAAAAATGCAGCTTTACTTTTTTTAATTTGTTTTTGATGGTCCATGTCTTTGGTTATACTGAGAGCTTGATAAATTACCTCCGATGAATACTGTGCTGCAATTTTTTTATAAAAGGCCCGACTATGGTTATCTTGAAGTTTTTCTTCCATTTGGTTAATAAGGTCTTTTATTTCGTATTCTGGTTTTTTGGGATATTGAGTAACGTTAACGTTATTATCTATATCTTGTAATACTGTTTTTTGTGTGTCTCTTTTTGGGACTAGCCCTTGTGCCGCTAGAGGGACTACCTTTTTGGCCCTTGTTTCATTTTGGGACAAGGGCAATTTTATAATATTCAAAGAATATGAAGTAGGTAAGAAACCTTTCTTTTGATTTTTTCTTCTACGAGCTATAATAATATTCTTCCCTTCTAATCCCTTTATTGCTCTCGCCACACTACTTTTTCCAAGACCGGTTCCTCTGTCTAATATTTTACCCTCTTTGGTTTTTATACCTTTACATATTTGTGCTATGGAAATATTATCGCTATCTTTTTTAAATCCGAAGGTTCTTCTGACGACATAGAGTAATGTTTTTAATTCAGACTCATTGAGTTGGGATAGTAATTCGTCAAATAGTTCATCAGGAACTTGGGTATACTTCGGAGACCGGAAACCTAGGAATTTTTTATCCATAAAATTTCTCTCTTCTATGAACTTCTTAACTACTAAAGTAATTAAGTTATGTAGTTCTTAAGGTGCTAACTTCAGAAGTTCGAAAGTTCATTAGTTAAGGATTTGTGTTATTATATTATGGATTTATTTTCTCTCTAATTCTTTTAAGGAGTTCGGTTTCGTTAGGGATATTTGTTTTATTAATATCTAAATCTTTGAGTGCATCTATGAGAGTTCTAATAATTGTGTTTTTTGTAATCCGTTCTTTTTTATTACCACTATCCCGACTGGTCATAATTTCTCTAGTTAACTTTTCTAAAAAACCAAGTTGGTTTTCTCGAAGAAGAATAGAAAGCTTTACTTCGAAACTTCTGAACTTAGGAACTGCAGGAGTATGAAAGTTAATAGGTTCGGAACTTTGGTTTTTAGGTTTATCTTTAGATTGTTTGCTAGTGTCTGCTATCCAGTCTAAAGGATTGTCGCCCAAACCTGTTTTTTTAGGCATGAGATAGGACCTCTTTTGCCAATTCTTGATAATCTAAACTACCATATGAGCGAGGAGCATATAATATCACTGGTTGTCCGTAGCTCGGAGCTTCAGCGAGCTTTACATTATCTCTTATCCTGGTTTTAAATGTTTTTTCTTTAAAAAACTCCTCTACTTTCCGAGTTACATCCCTACAAATATTTTTTCTACCATCAAACATTGTAAGGATAACTCCACTTATTTCAAGCTTCTTATTAAGTCTTTCTTTTACCACTTTAATAGTCTGGAGGAGTTTGGTCATCCCCTCTAAAGCAAAAAACTCTGCTTGTATTGGTATAAAAAGTTCTTGTGCTGTGTTGAGAGCGTTGAGAGTAAGAATTCCTAATGAAGGAGGACAGTCAATTAGAATATAATCATATTTATCATTAAGCCCTTTGATTCTATCTTTAAGTATATTTTCTCTTCCTACTATATTGACTAATTCTATTTCTGCTCCGGAAAGGTTAACATTAGAAGGAAGGATGTCTAATTTTCCCAGTAGGGTTTTAGTTATTGTTTTATCTACTGGATGAGAATTCATAAGCACATCATAGATAGTAGTCTCAATTTCGTGAGGTTTAAAGCCTAAATGAGTCGTAGTGTGTGCCTGAGGGTCAATGTCCACCAAGAGAATCTTTTTTCCTAATCCAGCAAGACAAGCTCCTAAATTAACTGTTGTAGTTGTCTTACCAGATCCGCCTTTTTGGTTGATTATGGCGATAGTTCTTGTTCTCAATCGTGTTCACCTTTAAAAATAACTTTACTTCCCTTGAGCTACACGCTCTCCTACTTTCAAAAAATGCGACAAAGCATTTTCAGAGATTCGCCATGCACGGTCCAGTTTTAATCCTTTAATCTTACCCTTTTTAAGATAGATTCTCACGGTCTCAGGGTGTACTCTTATTAAATCAGCTACTTCCGCCACTGTAAGGTATTTTAGCATATTGCGTCACCTTTTGTCTTAAATAATTCTATTTATTCAAAACTATATCAGATAGTTTGATTTATGTCAAGTATTCCAATTTGTCCATGAATAATCAAAAACATATTAACGCTAAAGGGTGTGAGAGATTGACCGCCGTAATAGTCTTACCTGTTTCAATTTTGAAATTTAGAATTGCTATTTTCTTCATTTATTCACTCTCTTAAAAAAAACACTTGACAAAATATTGATAGTATGATAAAAGTAGCAAAAAGTAAACTCTTTTTTTTCTATAACAGCATTCAGAGTAGGTAGGGGGTTGACAAAGTTTCACCCTTTACTATAACATACTCAAATCATAATTTCAATAATTGAGATTATGAGAATGGCTACAAGAGGCATTGAAATGTCCAATGAATCGTTTAATTTTCTCAAGAGTATTGAGAATAACGTTGCGCAATTCGTGGTCCAATTCGCTTTTAGAATACCCATCCGGAACAAACTAACTCTTAGTGAGATAAAAGCATTGGAGAATGGACTGAAGGCACTAGACTCCGAACGTTTTCAATTATTTGATGGAACAGTGATTAAGGGCCCAGCGACTTTGTTCCAGGCCACCCACCAGCTACCAATAGGGGCGAGCACAATTGTAGTCCCCTCTTTTGTTTTCTCGAAGAACAGTTTTTCGTTTATTTGGCCTGTGCGTATGTTGGGGAAATATGTTTCTCGTCCCAAGTCATTTGACACAACTGATATGAACGTGCAGATGTCTGAGTGGTGTCTAGCAGTGCAAAATACTGTCAGTAATTTGCACTGTCAACGTACTGGAAAAATATATGAAATTGTCTTAGGTCAATTTGCTGAAGGAAAGAAGGTGGATTTGTTTCAAAAGCTATTCAAAATTGACCTTAGCGATATTGGCGAAATGAATCTTGCATTTTCGAGATATGTCGAGTCAGAGAATCTTCTCTACAACATCAGCACTAGTATCAGTTATAGGCAACTGGACCTCAAGTCTAATTTTAATATTGGTATGCGCATTGACGTTAACAATAGGGAGCTTGAAAGATCTATCGAACCGCCTCTTATGAAAAGAGTTTGGGGTTTTGCTGATGCTCTGATAGATAAACATATTGAAGAATTACTTGATGTCTGATAGACATGGGGAGGATATAGATGATTACCTATGTTCCCGAGAACCAAATAGACGAACAAATTACCAAAGGCGCTTTTAGCGAAACAGCATCCTTTGTCACGGCAGTGGTTTTTGGTTGGAGATATGAGAGCGGCCGGAACAAGATAGCGGAAGAGTCGTCTTTGAGAACATTGCGCATTGTGAGCAACAACAAAATATGTAATGGCAGGCCGACCATTCTTGGCACTCGTATTGCTGTCTCAAATATTGTGGAATTGCACCATTTGCTGGGATGGGACGTACAGAGAATTCTAGATGAGTATCCATACTTAAACAAAGAGCAAGTAATCGCAGCACTTGAATATTATGAACAACACACTAAAGAAATAGATAAATATCTAATGGAAGAAAAAGAAACGAATGTTCAATCACAAAATCCCTGCCCTTTATCTCAATGAAAATATACCTATCCGTCTAGTTCATATACTTTCTCTTGATGGAATTGAAGCAGTCCATACTGTAGAGGCGGGCAACCGAGGAGTCACTGATCAGTTCCAATTGGAGTATGCAGTCGACCGAGGCTGCATACTAGTGACTCATAATCGAAGAGATTTTAGGCAATTGCATGCCGAGTGGATGCAGGAGGGACGATCTCATTATGGGATACTAGTCATGAGCCACGATGAACCTGAAAATCTGGCCGAACGAATCCGACGTTTCTTCAAAGACATTTATCCTACCCTTACCCCACCTTTCTGCGAGTCTCCGCCTGCATGATTTGACTTCATTCCACCCGTACTACAAATGAAAGATGGCTCCTTCCGGCCTTTTTAGACCATGACTTCCAGACGCTGGAGTGTATCTTGGCCTAGAATATCTAGGTTATCGTCGTCAATGATTCGTTCCACCTTTGTCAGATAAAAAAATCGAGGGCAAATATAGAAGGAGAAAGCAGTAGCAAAAAACTAATATGCTAAAAAGGCACTTTTTCATTTCCTCTCCCTTCTCAAATACGCTTCCTTTACCTGCTCAGGAGCCAGGTCAGAGTATATCGCTGTAGTCGAAAGCCTTTTGTGGCCAACCTGTTTTTGAACCGCGGTTATGTTAATCTTGTCTTGAAGTGCATGGACTACGTGGGAATGTCTTAGAGTATGACAACTTGCGTCAACACCACTTCTCTTAGAGTATTTTTCCATTATCTGCTGAATCCTTCTCTTTTTAAGTCTGAATAATAGCCCTTTTCTCCTTCTAGTTTGCTTTAGATAGGCTTTTACTTTGTTCAATATTCCTATAGGGATAAAGACAGCCCGGCCAATCTTTGTTTTTGTGTTCTCGGCTGGGATCCGTATAAAACCAGATTCAAAATCTATATCCTCAATTTCCATTAGTGCAATCTCACTCACCCGGCAGCCACTTTCATAAAGCAATTCAATTATCAGTATGTCTCGAAAGCTATCTATGCTGTCTCGTAGCTTTTCCCACTCCTCTTTTTTCAGATACTTAATTTCTCGTTTATTGCACCTTTGTGTTTTTTTCATAAATTCACCTTTTTGGCTTGCTTGTTGATCGGGATCACCAGAACCTAGTTTATCAAATACTGCATTCTTGTCTATATAAGGTGCAATTCCAGTCTGAGAAATTACTGTAACTTTTATCTACTCAGACTTTACAGAACAAATAATTACTGACTTAACACAACGTAAGTCATATAAGTATAATCATCACAGAATCCTAAGTAGTTTAATCCGTCATTGTTATGTACTTGTAACATAATAATAGCGTATTGTCCGAAAGCATCTGTTGGCACTATCCAAGTACACACATTTAAATTACTCCAATCTTGGATTGTCTTAAAACCAGTACCAGGAGGTGCGTAATCAAATTTATATGAAAGTCCACTAGAATTGCTAACGTTGATAGTACACGTTAGCACATCTCCGATATAGATAGTTGGGGAAGAGGTGAGTCCACCCGGCCAGTCTCCACCAGTGCCTTTGGCCCAAGAGTTAGTATTTATATGACCTAGGCCGTCTGTCACTGAATCTATTATAGGTTGTATCTGAGGCTCGGTACCTCTAACCTCGATTTTCAGTGTCTCCGAGACAGAATTTCCTTGCTGGTCATAGACAGCCAAAGCGATATACCAATCTCCCGTATGATAAGTATGGTTGGTATATTCCCCCTCGGCGGTATCACCATCACCAAAAATCCATTCAAATCTCACTATTTCAGCTTCACTTCTTTCTTTAGACCCTGTTCCTCTAAGCTCTAAATATAATGTAGAGTTACTCGTCCCCAAAGTGCCCCAGTGAAACCAATCTCCTGGAGGGATTCTGCCCTCTATGTAAGCTACTAACCCATCTTCAGGCTCGGATAAAGTGGTAACAGTAACTTCATTTGATGGAGATGATTCTCCTCCATCATTGTAGGCAGTCACCTTATAGGTGTAGGTTGTCTCCGGGTTCAAACCGGTGTTATTGTATGAGGTAGCATTGGCTTCCATAACTCCCACTTTAGAGTAATTGTCCGTAGTTTTTCTATAAATATAGAATCCTGTTTCATCAGGAGAATTATCTTTCCAAGTAAGATTTATCTCTGAGGAGCTAACTGCAATACCGGCCAGGTTACTTGGAGCGGAAGGGGCGGGTTGAGTAATTGTTCGACACCCGGGTAAAGCCAATATTAAAGCCGCAAGTGGTAAAAGTAAATATTTTCTTTTCATTTTCTTAACCTCCTCCGTACCTTACAGAATAGCATAAGTGTAAGGTTATTTTTAGTTAAGGTCTAAACCAATACTCACATTTTGCTTTCACTGAATAGCCATTATCGTCTGTTCCACCCATTACGATCTCACGTTTTCCTTCTGGCTCAGCCGCCACAAGTTTGAAGGTTTTTGTCAAGGTGCTATTGCCTG
>JABUBM010000150.1_pt1 | contig 15446 bp, 16 predicted proteins | sample 7240321 | NCBI WGS metagenome assembly JABUBM01 (sample SAMN07256344, study PRJNA390944) | subsurface metagenome | isolation source: Methane hydrate marine sediment | place: Pacific Ocean: Eastern North Pacific, ODP site 1244 | collected 2002
ATAATCGTTAACCAAATGCCTAAAATCGTGATTGCTGAAGAAACTATAATTGAGTAATAAATTAGAAGAGAAGAATTAAAGGGAGAAGACGACGAAAGTCTTTATAAAATCTACGAAAAACAAACTGGAAAAAAAGCGATTTATCGAGGAAAGGAAACTAGAGCGTACAAGTCTTGGAAACGCAAAATGTTGAGCTAAACTCAAAATTTAAAAAAATAAAAAAGATTCTTTCCTATTTTTTTTCTTAATTTTTTATTAATTCTTTATTAGTTTTTAAGTAAGTATTAAATTGTAGATCTTCTTGTAAAAGTCTTTTTAAAAAAAATTAGAAAAAATAAAAAAGTTTATTATATGTAAATTTTACCTTCTCATCATTCTGGGGTTGCGGAAAAGGTCAAGTTCAGTTTTGGGTATCTTATAATCTGTAGTACCTGTTGATTTCATCTTTTTATACAATCTTTTAACTATTTTTTTAGCCTCGTCCATAAAGTTACAAGCCAACCCAAAAAGTATCATATAGCGAACAAAAGTTTTGTCTTTTGCGTAATCTTCATCGAAGATTTCAAGAATATATTCTTTTTGTATAGGATGCCCGTCTATACGAGCTATGATTTTCTTTCCGATTAAAAATTTATAGTTCCTCCCGGGACCGACAACTCCTTTTGCTAAAACCATCTGGAGCTTATCGCCTTTTTCTTCAGGTAAGAGGGGGAATGTCCAACGTGAACCGATGAATCGCCATCCTCTTACGAATCGAATTAAACTTTTTACTCCTGGAATTTGTGCGTAAAAAACCGGTCCGGGGTGCTTAATTTCAAAACTCTGAATGAGAGAATGAGCTATGCTTAACTCTATTCCCCCTTTAAAATTACCACCTTTGGCCGTTGATTCCATAGTTTCTTCCATAATCGTAAAATAACGGCACACGAGTCTCTTCTCCTCTATCGGGCTCTCTTCCCATTGCTCCTTATTAAAAGCAATGATATTTTTCTTTTGGCCGTCTATTGAAATTACGCCTTCGATATCGAAGCTTTTAGAAAACCAACGTGTTTTTGCGGTATATTTGAGTTGTTGATGTATGCCCAATTCCTCGTCGTGCAAACGAGTTCTCCAAAAATTGACTTTTATCTTTTTATAAACAATTTTTCCCCTAGGTTTTTGAACTTCCTCACCTTTTTTTGGTTTAGCTACTTTTTTTTTCGTAGGAGCAGCCCTTGCCTTCGCTCTTTCCTTTCTCTTTTTTTTATCTTCTTCAGGATCATTTTCCATACTTATTCACTCTTCCATTATTTTATTCTTGTAATAAAATTAAATTTCTTAGATAGCTTTTAATTTTTTCTTAATAAGACATTTTTTCTTAAGAATTTTATTAGTTATACAAATATTGTTTGAAGTTAATAATTTTATTGTTTTAAGTTGACAATTTTTCGGCAAGATATACGTTAAGAAAAGATAAAAGATATTACAATTAGCTAAATACTAATTTAAAGCTTAATTTCACAAGCCTCCGAATCACAAAACTTACTTCCTATTGCTCTATCTTTTGTTTTATCCAAATCTAAAGGTTTAAGTTTTGAAACCATTTCCTCGAATTTTTCTTTTGTGATTTCTTCGTAAGGAGCTTGTTTGTAACCGTGTTCTTTAATCGGTAAAAAACTTACGCTTTTTAGCTTATCTTCAAAGCACTCCAGCACGTGTTTAATCTGATTTGCCTCGCCTTGCTTAAATGTAATCGTAATTGATACTTGGTTGTCGGACCAATATTTTTGATAGTCAGCGGCATTTTCCGCTTGCTCCCATATGGAAACATCGTCCTTGGAACGTTCAAATAATTGTTCGTGAACGGGAAATTCGACCACAATAGTATTAGGAGAATAAGAATCGTCCTCTATGTGATAACCCGCGTTTTTAATGGGTTCTATCAAATCAGAATTCTTCGAAATGCGAATTCTTCTAATATAGTATTCTGAATGAGGATAATGAATTCCTGGAGTGACTCCCGGAAGTAAGCTAACGGTTCCGCTCGGTTTAACCGTAGTAATTTTTATCGATTTTGGGACGCACAACCAATCGGAATAATCCTCGTCCAATTCTCGTAAATATTTATAGCCATTATCGCACCAGTCTAGTATAGTTCTTCTCCCATATTTCACAAAAGCTTCAATTATTCCTGTTTGTGAAATTCCCATTCGCCTATTCTTAAGCATCACTGCGTTAGTTTCTTGCCAATGCGTATTTACGAGCGTAACAGATTTGGCATATAAATAAGCATACTTTAGAGTGTCTTGATATTCTTCGTATGATTCATGCCGTGAGGGGAATGTCTCTACGAGGCAGCAGAGCTCGAATGACTCTAGCGTTTGTTCTCCGCAAGGGTTTACGCCCGCAGCTTTTTTATCTTTATGATCTGGCGTATCTCCCATTCGAGAATATGCTTTTGCGTTTTCTAACCAAAGAATTCCAGGTTCTCCATTCACAGCAATCTGATCTGCAATGAAAGAATAGTCTAATCCTTTTACTGCAATTATGCTGTTATTGCTTGCCCATCTATAGGAATATAGTTTTTCTTTGTCTTGTTTGCTCTTTATAAACTCTAAATCGGTGGCTTCCCCTAATGCAATCTCAGCGCTACGTCTAACGTTACCCGCCACAACACACTTACCAATGAGATTCATAATATCCAAAATGTCAAGTGATCTTATTGGTTGACCTATTCGAGCCTTTAAAATTTCTTGAATATTCTTTAACATATCCATTAAAGGTCCTGGACCGCTGGCAATTCCTCCAAATCCTCTAATTGGCTGACCGGCGGGTCTAATTAAGCTAAAATCAAACTTTGGGATTCGCTTACCTAAAAAATACGCTTCTATAATAAGTTTAAGTGATTCCACCCAACCTTCTCTGCTATCGGGTAATTGAAAAGTAAAATGATCTTCTATAGGTTTTTTAATTGTAATTTTACCCGCTCCTTTCGTATCAAAACCGACCCCCACACCCAACATTAGCGCATCCATCACAAATTGAAACGCTTTCGAGTATTTTAAGTTAATATCGTCGGTAGAGGCAAAACCACAGTTATTAAGCGACATGGAACCGTGACGCGCGATAAATTCGGTCCCCATCATCCAAAGACCTCTTCCTGGAGGTAAAAACTTAAAATTCCAGATTTTTTCATACATTATTTGAGCAGAATTCTGAGCTTTAGCATCGGTCCAAGGTAAACTTAACTTAATGCAGTGCTCTTTTTGGATTGAATAACAACCTTCGACAACTCTTTTGATCGTTTCCCAGAATTCTTCTTTTCTGTTCTCTCCTTCTACAACTCTGGCGTAAGTTCTTTTGTATGTGATGTGCCCTAAAGGCCCCCAATCAGGTTGTTTCCCTATAAATTTAGCGATAAAATTGTCGTCTAACGTGAAAGATATGTTTTCCAAATTGATAGCTCGGGCGAATAAATTTCGATATTTATTTAAACCTCGTTGGGTTAGCTCGACACATACTAATTCTCTAATGTAATTAGTAGTGATCTCATCAACTCCTAGACCAATAATTATTCGAACTACATCTTCTGTAACTTTTTCCGCAATGTGCATATCAAGACCAGTTTCTTTGTTTAATACTTTTGCTATGTTAGTAACTTCGAATTTTTTCTTTTCTCCTTTCGAGTTTATTACATATTTTGGATACAAATCTACTAATGAAAACGAATTTTCAGTCATTATTTTACTCCTTAATTGCGATAATGGTTAATACATTAATTTTATCGGCGTTATTAAAAATATCTAAATTTTGATTGCCTTAACCTAATTTTTAATTTAAGTTATAATATAATATAAAATTATTGATTCAATATTATTAAGCGATTGATGAATCTGTTAAAATCTTGCATATTTCTTTTAATTCTACATCTACTATTCAATTACCCAATTAGTTTAAATTTTTAACGACTTATCTATATTACATCTCTTATGGTTTTCTAATATATTTACGTCGGTTTTTATAACTTATAGAAACCTTCATTATTAATATCTTTTTATTGGCTAGCATATTTAAAAAAAAAAATTGAAATTGATTACTATATTATTAATATTAATAATATTAAATTCGATTTAGAAAGTTCAAATACTAAAACTAATTGATTTTAACGATAATATTGGTGTAGTAAAAAATGTTAGACGAAATTGAACCGCCTGATATGAGTGACTCTGATGGTGAAGTTGCTAAAGAAAAAATTAAACTCCAATTCCATTGGTATTTGAGTATCTTTTTTGTTATATACTATTGTTCATATTTAATACCGGGAATTGTTTTTATGGCGTATGTCTTATTAGTTTTTATCCCACTCTTTTTAAGGGTAGATAACCTGTTTGTTGTCTTTACGAACCTTGATTCTTTACTAGCTTTTTTAGCCTTACCGTTAGTTCTTATTGTGAGCTATTTGATCCACTTATTTTTAGTAGGTTTGATCTCGCGAATTATCTGGAGATATACGGAAAAAATTTCACCTAGTAAAGATGGCATTATTCCAAGAAACATCCCTTCTAAAACTGCTAATTTATACCATATAAGATCCTTTATGATTAAATACGGAAAAAATGCTTTCATGAAAGGAATATTTCCTTGGTTAGCAAATTGGTTTTTTAATTTTGTAGGAACCAGCGTAATTAAAAAGGGTTCTACGCTCGAAGAATCAGTAGTTACGGATAGAAATGTAAACATCGGAAAAAACTGCTATATTGGCGTTAATTCGGCACTCTCTAGCCATTTTGTTGAGGGGATTTTCGGAAATATTGTGTACTTTGAAATAAAGCTAGGAGAAAATGTTACTTTAGGGGGTTTTAATAACATTGCCCCTGGTTGCGACCTAAGAGATAATTCCTATCTATTGCCAATGGCAGCAGCAACTAAGCATAATTTGTTAAAAGGAAATAATTACTACTTTGGCATGCCTTTGCGTAGAATATTTAAGAAGAAAATTATGGATTACTTAAAAGTGAGCGAAGAGGATTTATTTCGAGCTGAAGACTTAAGAGTTAACCAAGAAAACGCAAAGTTAGAGAGGATAAAAAAAGAAGCTGAAAAAAATGAAAAAAAAATAAAAAATAAAGGCGTGAGATAAAAATGGCTGAAACTATAGAAGATGAAAATAAAGGTCCTGAAAACATAGATGATGACTCTGACTTTAATATTGATTTTACTACAAGTTCTGCTATAAACAGAGTTAGTCTTAAGTTTTTAATAGTATATTTACCAATTTTTTGGTTTTCAGGTATTATTGTAGCAACTTTTTGGTACGGCTACACTGTAAGCAAACTACCATGGATAATTAAATTGTTATTTTTACCACTTTTATTGTTAGCGTTCACATTTCTTTTCATTGTTAGTTGCTTCTTTTTTAGTAAGCTTCTGTTAATTTTAATAAATTTAATTCACCTTCCCAAAGAGGGAATATTCCGAACTGAGAAGGGAGACACGGATTTTGAATTTTGGAGGTTAAGAACTGAAATAAAAAAAATTGTTTTGTGGCTAATAAGAAACTGGCCTTTACCTTGGATAGATGTATTAGCATTTCGCTGGTTTGGAGTAAATATGGATTTTTCGAGCCACTTAAACGATGCCTGGTGTGACGCTGAATTTATTAAGTTTGGAAGCAACGTAACTATCGGTCAAGGGGCAGTAATAATGAGCTCAATGGTAGTAGGTAATTATCTAATCATTAAAAGAATAACTTTCGAAGATTTCGCTCTTATTGGAGGGCAGAGCACGATTGCCCCTGGAACTCACTTTGGAAAAGATACTGTTTTAGGTGCGGTATCAGTTACCACTCTTAATCAAAAACTAGAAGACGGGTGGATATATTCAGGTATTCCTGCTAGAAAATTAAAGCTTAATCAATACGCTGAAATGAGAAGAGACATTATACACAAAGTAGATGTTGACGAAGAAGAAAAAACTGAAGTAGAACACGAAGTTAATATCGACGAAGATAAAAAACATTTAATTAAAGGAAAAAAGGGAGGCGTTAAAAAGTGAGCGTTCCGAATTCAATGCGCGTAGGTCCTTTTTGTGCAACCGTACTGGCTAAGAAAAAGTATCTGCTTATGTATATTTTTTTAATATGGATAAGTCTACTTCCTGCGATATTGGAAATTTGGTGGTATTGGCAAATGTTGTGGTATGATATAAGACCACTTCATTTCTACGTGTTTTTACCTCTTTTTTTCATTGTAATGTACATCACAACCGTGTTTGCTGCGATATTCTTTGCTAAAATTTTATTAATTATAGTTAATGTTTTTCACAAACCAAGAGAAGGCGTTTTTCTAAGGGATCCCGCAGACAAGGATTATAGATATTGGAGTCTTAGAAATACAATTAAAAAGTGGCCAACCTGGCTCGCGCATAAATTTCCCTTTCCATTTTTAGACAATATTTGTTTCAAGGTATTTGGTGTAAAAACAAAATTTTCTAACTCGCTTTTTGAAGGTTGGGTGGATACTGAATATATTGAGTTCGGTAAAAATGTAGTTGTTGGCCAGGGCGCTATAATACAATCTTCAGTTATTATAGGAAACTTTTTAATCATTAAAAAAACTATCATTGAAGAAAACGTTAGAATAGGCGCACATGTAATAATTATGCCAGGCACCCATATAGGAAAAAACTGTATTTTAAACACTTGGTCGTCTACAATGGTAGGTCAAGAACTAGAAGAAGGTTGGGTGTACAATGGGGGTCCTGCGAAAAAATTCAAGAAAAATAGATTTTTCGAAGACATTCCACTCGAAAAACTTACTAAAACCATTGGAGACCTTGACGGATTATTAAAGAAATACGACGAACAATATGTTAAACGGCAAGTTAAAAAAAAAATACCTCTCAAAGAAAGAAGAATTCACATAAGAAAAGAAAAATCCGAAGAAATAACTATAGAAAAAACTGAAGAAAAGGATTAATCATGAAAATTGGTTATGTTCAAACCTCTCCAACCTTTAGCGAAAAAACTCAAAACTTTGAACAAGTAAAGATTTTATTAAGCAATACCAAAGCAGATTTAATTGTATTACCTGAACTTTTCGCAACAGGTTACGCTTTCATTTCTAAAAAAGAAGCTGAATCCTTAGCGGAAGACATTAACGGGCAAACCGCTCAATTTCTAAAGAAATTATCAAAAGATACAGGTGGGGTCGTAATTGGAGGATTTATTGAGAAAGATGGCGATGAAATATTCAATTCTGCGATGATAGTTTCAAAAAATGAAGTTATTGGCACATATAGGAAAATCCATCTATACTATAAAGAACGCCTATGGTTCTCTCCTGGAAACAAGCCTTTACGAATTTATGAAGTAAACAATGTGAAAATCGGAATAATGATTTGTTTCGATTGGTTTTTTCCGGAGACTATTCGTACGCTCACGCTTCTTGGAGCCGATATCATTGCGCATCCCGCTAACTTAGTACTTCCGTATTGCCAAAAAGCTATGACTACTCATTGTTTAGTAAATCGCGTTTTTGCCGTAACTTCTAACAGAATTGGCAACGAAGTAAGGGGAGAAGACGATTTTAAGTTTACGGGGGGAAGCCAAATCACGTCTTATAATGGGGACATACTCTCGTCCGCACCAATGGATAAAGTCTATATTAAATTTATAGAAATTGATGTAATCCACACAAGAGATAAAAAACTTAATAGTTATAATGATATACTAAATGATAGAAGACCAGAGTTCTATCTTCAATAATCTTAAAAAGATTCAAAACATGAAAGCTGCTGTATTTGATGGGCACAAAATTGCTATTAAAGAAGTGTCTAAACCTGAACCTGAGGATTCTCAAGTTTTAATCCAAGTAAAAGCTGTGGGAATTTGTGGCACGGATATAGCAATAGTAAGTGGATATCTTCCAACTACCATCCCACTCATATTAGGGCACGAATTTGCTGGTGAAATTGTAGAAGTAGGGAAAAATGTAGCCCGCACTTGGCTAGGTAAACGAGTGACTTCAGAAATTAATAGTAACATTGATTTTGAATGTTATTATTGTAAACGAGACATGTTTACACAATGTATCTCTAGAAAAGCTTTAGGGATCGATATCAATGGAGCGTTCGCGGAGTTCATTGCTGTCGAGTCTTATTTGATACACGAATTACCGAAAAAGATTTCTTACGAAGAAGCTACCTTTATCGAACCGTTAGCCGCAGCCTATCAAACTTTTGAAATGATGCCTATAGAAAAAGACGATAAATTTGTTGCAATTTTTGGTCTTGGAAAGTTAGGCTTATTGCTAACTCAAGTTGCGTTATTAAAAGGATTAAAGTTAATTGTAATTGACGGTTCAGATAAAAAACTTGCCTTAGCTAAAAAGTTTGGCGCACATTATTCAATTAATCGTTTGAATGTAAAAGATATACAAACTGAAATTAGAGAATTAACAAAAGACATTGGAGCTGATATCGTTGTTGATACTACAGGAAACCCAGATGCCCTAAAGGATGTTGTTTCTTCGTGTAAAACGCGTGGAAAAGTCCACATAAAAAGTACTCACGGGTTAGAAACTCTAATTAATTTTACCGATATTGTGGTCAGGGAAATTACTATTTACAGCAGTAGATGTGGTCCCTTTGATAAAGCTATTGAAGGGTTAAGTTCAGGAAAAGTTAAGGTTAAAGGATTAATTTCTAAAGAGTATGCGTTAAATTATATTCAAGAAGCTTTTGTTTCTTACGAGAAAAACCGAGATTATATAAAAACTATTATCGTAATTTAGAAAAAATTACTTGGTTCTCTAAGAAACTTATTATCTTTTTGCAAGTTCTTCGAACTGTATTCTTATTTGGATAAAAAAGTTCTGGTCGTGGACATTCGCTATCAAAAACACATGATTTCTTATCTGAATCGTAAATTAAAGGATAAAATCGGCATCCTTGAGGTCTTATCTCGTAAATTTTACATAATTTTGTTTCTCCATCGAAAAAGAAGCAATGTCCGTTAAAATTTTTTAATTGATTAAAGTTATCTTCATTTTTTTGTACAAAATCTGTTTTTCTTAAGGTTGTTTTATGACTACTAACGATAGCTTCGATGTCTTGGTCAGAGAGAATCATCTCTGTCTCGATACAGCAATTTCCACAATCTTCACATCTATTCTTCATGTTATTTTTTCTATTAGTTTGTGTGATATTAAGGTTAGCTCTTAATCGTTTTGGCTGTTTTGTTGTTAATATAAATTTAAAAAGTAAAAAACATATCTATTTTACTAATGTGTAATATTTGACTGAGTAAATAATAAAAAGAATTTATCTATTAGCTTATCATTACTTTTCACATGATAAAAAATGGTTGAAAAAATAAAACCAGAATCATTGGTTGAATCAGAGGATTCTCAAGAAGCCGTTATTAAAGAAACCGTGAAAATACAATTTAAAATCTACATATTGATATTTGCTGTTATTTACTATTCCTCTTGGATAATCCCTGGTATTATCTTAATGGCATATTTTTTTATGATTTTTCGAAAATACTTTTTAGAAACCAGCAATTTTGTTATGCTTTTCACAGAACTGTATCCCCTCCTCTCATTGATTTTAATGCCGCTTTTAATAATAGTTTGTTATCTTATACACCTATTATTCATTGGATTAGCAACAAAATTGTGTTGGAGTATTACTGAAAAAATGTCCCCTTCAAAAAATGGAATAATCCCAAGAAACATACAAAGTAAGACGGCAAATTATTATCATATGAGAAGTTTCATGATAAAATATGGAAAAAATGTATTTACCAAAGGAATGATCCCTTGGCTTTCCAATTGGTTTTTTAATTTTACCCGCTCAAGCAAAATTGGAAAAGGGTCCACAATTGAAGAATCTGTTGGATCAGATAAATTCATTGATGTTGGGAAAAACTGTTATATCGGCGTAAACTCTACGTTAGCGTCTCATTTAGTGCAGGGCATCTTCGGGAACATATCCTATTTCGAAATAAAGCTGAAAGACAACGTTACCCTCGCTGCGATGAATCAAATAGGTCCAGGAACCGAAATTGGCAAAGATTCTTTTTTATTACCCTTAGCTTCATGTACGAAACACAGCGTATTAAAAGGAGGGAAATATTATGTAGGAATCCCCCTGCGAAAAATTTTTAAAAAAAAAATTATGGATTATTTAGGTTTGACACCTGAAGACTTAGAGCGAAACGATTCTCTTAATGATTTTATTACAAAAAATAAAAAAGACAAAACTAAAGAAAAAATTAAAGAAGAACTTGAAGAAGATTTTACGATTAAGCAGGAAAAAGAAGAACCAGTTGATATAGAGAGTCTTACAAAAGAAGATCTAGCATTAGATTTTACTACTAGTAGCGCTATTAGCAGAGTAAATGTTAAATTTTTGGCAGTATATATTCCCATTTTCTGGTTAAGCGGTTTATTAGTTGCGATTTATTGGTATGAATGTACACGATATTTTGGGTTAATAATGATTTTGTTTTTACCAGTCGCAATCTTTTCTATGTTGTACATATTCATCTTCGGAGTGTTATTTTTTAGTAAATTGCTTTTAATTCTTGTAAATTTAATACATAAACCGCGAGAAGGTATTTTTATCGCTGAAATTGGAGATAAAGATTACGAGTTTTGGATGTTGAGAACAGAGCTAAAAAAGATCAGCCTCTGGCTAATTAGAAATTCTCCATTTTCCTGGGTAGATGTAATAGCGTTTAAATGGTTTGGAATAAATATGGATCTTTCGAGTCATTTAAACGATGCGTGGTGCGATGCCGAATTTGTAAACTTTGGGCGAAATAATTTAATTGGACAAGGAGCAACAATAATGTCCTCAATGGTAGTCGGCAAATACTTAATAATTAAAAAGGTTATATTTGACGATTATGTTATGATTGGTGGTCACACCACTATCGCGCCTGGCACGATAATGGGACACGATTCGGTTATGGGCGCTATCAGTACAACTACATATAATCAAATTTTAGAACCAAATTGGATATATTTTGGAATTCCCGGAATTAAACTTAAAGAAAATAAATATGCCGAAGAGAGAAGAGATATTATAATAAAGCGCGATGTTGACGAGCAAGTGAAAGTTGAGATGACACACGAAGTTAATATTGATGAGGATAAAAAGAAATTAATAAAAACGGAAAATAATGAAGGGTAGAAATGTCAATTCCTAATACTATGCGCATAGGTCCATTTATACCGACAGTTTTAGTAAAGAAAAGATATTTATTTTTCTATCTAATTATTGTTTGGTTCAGTTTTATTCCTGTTTTTTTAGAATTTTGGGTTTATTGGCGATTTTTGTGGAACTATAGTAGACCGATTCACTTTTATACTTTCCTACCTCTTGTAATTCTACCAATGTATATTACCCTTGTATTTAGTGCAATTTTTATTGCCAAAATCTTATTTATGGCCGTTAATGTCATTCACAAGCCACAAGTTGGCATATTTTTAAGACATCCAAGCGATAAGGATTATCGGTATTGGTGTATTAGGAATATAATAAAAAGATGGCCATTTTGGTTAAGTCATCGATTTCCTTTTCCTTTCTTAGACAATATTTGCTTTAAAGTGTTCGGTGTAAAGACAAAATTTTCAAACTCTTTATTTGAAGGCTGGGTGGATACTGAATTTATTTCGTTCGGAAAAAACGTTGTTGTTGGTCAAGGAGCAATTGTACAATCTAGTGTAATTATCGGTAATCTCCTCATAATTAAGAGAACTATTATTGAAGACGATGTTAGAATTGGATCTCATGCAATAATCATGCCTGGTACTTATATCGGAAAAAGAAGCGTCTTAGCTGCTAATTCAATAACAACGGTAGATCAAAAACTCGAGGATGGTTATATCTACGTAGGAATTCCAGCAAAAAAATTTAAAAGAAATTATTTCTTTGAAGATGGTTTACAAGAGAAAATAGGACAAGTTGAAGATGTAGAAGCTTTAAGAGCAAAATACGAAAAAATTTATACTAAACGCTACGACGAAAAACCAAAATACAAAGAACGAAAGAAAATAAAAAGAAAGACGAAAGCGCAAGAGCAATATTGGTACGGGGTTGAACTAGAAGAGGGAGAAGAGGGAGAAGAGGGAGAAGAGGGAGAAGAGGGAGAAGAAGACGATATGTATGACGACATGTTTAACATTTAATTATTAGATTAATTAGATGAAATCAGTACAATAAAGTTTGGTTTTTTTTACCACCTTTTCCGATAATTGCGAGGATTAATGGGTTTTTTTCAAGATTTTTCATTTTCCTAATTCTTCTCTCTTAATTAGAACTTCTTTAACATAATAGCAGTTTTCTCGATAGGGGCAAATTTGGCATCCCCAAGCATATTCACAGTCAACCCTTTTTTTCCATTCTTCGATTTTGGCTTTCCATTTCTTGGCAAATTGTGCTGTTATTTCGGAAGAGATTTCTTTGAAATGTCCTATTGAATCTGTATATGTGTTGATAAAGAATATTTCCATAGCTTTGATCAAATTTCCAAATTTTTGGTGATAAAGATGAAAGATTGCATTTCCTAAAAATTCAAATGAAAAATTGTGTTGTAATGTATTGGAACTTATTCTACACCAAAATCTCCGAGGAATTGTTCTTATTAGAAAACCCTCAATGCTATTGGAGATAAAAGACAATTGCCTTAATTCATCATTTTCTATTTCACTTTTATTGACTCCAATTAAAAGGATGTCAAGATTATCCAGATCAAAAATATCGAGCTTTAAATGATCCAAGAATTGTAGAATTTGTTGAGTTCTATGATAAAATGGAAAGAAACGGTGTTAAATTCATACCCAAAGCAGAAACTTCACAAATGCTAGATAAATTAAATCAAATCCTAAAGGATACATTGAAATCAAATTTTTATCTGTCCTTTGATGTAGATGTTGGTGCTTTAAAAGAAATTATTGCTTCTCGATTTAGAAATGTTCTAGGACTTGATCAATCAACTATCATTAGTGCTGCTAAAATTATTAACAACATAATAAAAACAGCAGAAAATAAGCTAGTCGGTCTTGATGTGATGGAAATTGAAACTTATTTATTAAATAAGGTTTTTCCTAAGTCAGGTAGGGAAGATCAAACAATTGAAGTGGTGGATAATTTTCTTAGAATCTTTTTTTACTAAATCTTATAAATTAAAAAAAAATAAGAATTATTTTGATAACTATTTCTTTTCTTCTCTTAGATAGAAAAAAGTATCGAGGACTATCATTACTATAATTACGCTGGTGTCTAACCAATGAAAGACGAGATTAGTTGCTGAGCGAGTTACGTATATATTAGATGTAATATTGCCAAGGGCTGTTATAATAAGAAATATAATTGCAAATAGAAAAAGCAATTTGATATAATCCCAATCTCCCTTAATTACTCCAAGCAAAACTGGAATTCCAATAGCGATTAAGACTCCACCAAAAATACGCCAAAAGTGAGGGTCAAAATAGGGTGCATCATTAAGAGATTAAACAGTATCTGGAAGAAACGCATACATTATACCATAGGTAAATGCGACGATCATGTTAATAACTAGCACAATTTTCATTTCTTTTGATATTTCTGCCATGATTTATATACCTTGAATTTAGTTTTATAAAAAAATTATGAAAAATTATTACGATTAATATGCAAGATGCATATAAAAGTTTTTACAAAAATGTAAATCAAATAAGTTTTTTCTATTCCCGAATATAATATTCCCAACCGGGTTTCCAAGAGTTCAATAACCTCCAATCTTCAGCAATCGCTTGTCTCCATGTTTTACTTTTTAAAATTACATCTAGCGCTAATTGAGGAGCACGATGAGCAACGATAGCGACATGTTTTCCAGGATATCTTTGCCTTATGGAACTTAAGAACTTAGAAATCCTAGTTTCAACATCCTTAAAACTTTCTCCATTAGGGAATGGTTTTTTAATATATTCGGAAAAATTGGATTGAAATTCAGAAACAAGTTTATTTGTGAAATCACCAAGATCAACTTCTCTTAATCGCTTATCTTGAATTATTTGAAATTTACTGTCAAATGCGAGATTAGCTGTATCAACAGCTCTTTTTAAATCAGAAGAAAATATTACTTCGAATTTTTTATTTGATACTATGTTTCCTAACTCAATTGATTGCTTTATTCCTAAATTTGATAATTCACCAGGTAACCAACAAGCAGCTGTCCCCATCTCATTATGTGTCGTTGTTCTGTGAACAAAATAAGTTATTTTTATCATTTTCTTACTTTATAACAAAATACATTCTTCGATTATTTTTTCCTTTATTAACAGTTTTAATGATTTCAATTTCGCCAATTTCATTCAAATTTTTAACATGCGTTCCACCATCTACTTGTTCGTCTATATCTCCAATTTTAATAATACGAAATTCCTTAATGTTTTTCGGTAATCCTATTGCTAATCTAGCTAGTTCTGGTTTTTGTAAAACCTCTTCTCGAGATAAATAACCAATTGTAACAGGTAGATTTTTTTGGATAATTTTATTTGCTTCATTAACATAAGTATGTAATTTCTCAGGAGAATAATCCTCCATTGAGAAATCCATTCTTGCTTTATCTAATTCAATCTGGTTGCCCGTGATTTTAGCGTTCGCTCTTCGGAATAGTAGATTTGAGACAAGATGGCAAGCAGTATGGTAACGCATATAGGTATATCGCCTTTCCCAATCGATTTCGCATGTAACCAAGTCTCCTTTTTTTAATCCCGGTTTTTCTACTTCGTGGCTAATTTCCCCAGAAAATTTACCTACATAAACAACCTTAAATTTATCACCGTCTTTAATTATATAACCCTCGTCCCATGGTTGACCACCTCCTTTAGGATAGAAAGCTGTTTTATCAAGGATAATATATTTATCATCTTTTACAGAAACAACTTTAGCGTTCCAATTCTTTAAATAGGAATCTTTCATGTATAATGCTTCAGTCATAGAATATAAGAAAGTAGTTACACTTATAATTTTATTCTTAAGATTTTCTGGCAATATCCAAAATCTATAAAAATCAACTAGTTCTTAAAAATAACTAGTAAGAATGGCAAATCGTTGAAAAATTTTAATTTCAGATAAATTTTTTTATTTTAATCTTTTTCATAGAGTTCTCCGGGTTTTGCACCACAGAAAGCTTCAATCTTCATAAATTTCATTTCTTTGGAGCAATTAGGATAGAAATATTTATCAGGTTCTTTATCGGAAAACGAATACCCACATTCTTTACAAACTACCGCGTTCATAGTATTTTAATCACGAATTAACTTTTAAAATGTTCTTATTATAAAATAGAAATTATCTAAGCCTTATTTAAATAAAAGATAAGACTTATTGAGGTTAATGCCTTTTAGGTGATAACCCAATTTTTTTTCATTTACTTATTTTGTAAAAATTTAGATTGATACCATTTAAACTCT
>JABUBM010000151.1_pt1 | contig 15428 bp, 12 predicted proteins | sample 7240321 | NCBI WGS metagenome assembly JABUBM01 (sample SAMN07256344, study PRJNA390944) | subsurface metagenome | isolation source: Methane hydrate marine sediment | place: Pacific Ocean: Eastern North Pacific, ODP site 1244 | collected 2002
ATAGCGATTTAAACAATTTTTCTTTTAAATACGCCTAACTTTTAATTAGTTTACTATGGTATTGTTCGATTATTTCGAAGACGTTTTAGAAGGAATCGAGTATTTAATAGCCGTTGGGCCGATAGTTGGCTTATTAGGGCTATTTGTTGGGCTTATTTTTCTCATCTGGGGGTCCAAACGGCTGCGTTATCATATGACGGGCGTTATAATAGTTTCCTTTATATTGTTAGGAATTTGTGGACCTGCCACCGGCATAAAATACTTTAGGTTATTTAGATGAGCTACTAGTTCCTAAAGTGGCTGGATTCTCGTTTCTTATTTTTTTATTTAGGTAAAAAAAAAATAAAGAAATAAAATAAATAGATCTAAAAAAAATTAAAATAATCCCATTAGAGAGTGGTACCCCTGGGTCGGTTTGTTTCCATCGAACGCCATGCCAAATAGGACGAACGGCGCATCGGTAAGAAAGGCTCCGATCCAAAGGAGCAAGCCGCTCAATAAAATCCCTTTATAGCTGATCCTTCCTCCGAATACTTTTAAGAAGTTCAACAAGAGACCTGTAGCCCCTAACACCAAGCACAAGTATCCAAAGTTGTTGAAGATATACTTGATGGCCGTACCCGTCTGGTATCGACGAGTCGACCCGAACACCGGCACATAGAACGCCGCGAACCCCAAAATTCCGAGAAACGCTAAAAAAGTTTTGTTCGAACGTCTTTTTTTCTTCGTGTAAATTATTATCCTGTCTTTTCTGCTCAAACTATAAAATCGCCTCGAAGTTGTGTATTTTTATTTATTTTTGTTTTATTTATTTTCTTGTTTTATTGTTATATTTTTAATCGTTGAATTTAGAATTTAGCGCTCTTATTTAAAGAAAAAAGTGCGAGTGATAAAATAAAAACGAGATTAATAATTACGAAAAGTGGTTCAAATAACTTCTTTTTTATTTTTTTATTTTTTTATATCAAATACGATTAAATATTTAGTTTAATTTATAAGGTAAGATGGTATCGTATTTTACAATAGCAGTAATTAAACCTCGCGAGTTAAAGATAAGAGATGGATGTTGTTATAAGGGGTAAAACCTTCCGCGTTGCCCTAAGGAGAAAAAAAGAAAAGAAAACGCGAGAAAGAAAGGCAAAGAATGGGAGGTGGGCATCCGCATTACAACCTTGGTATTCCATAGCCATTCAATTTTTCGTTGTTAGATTAAAGTTCTATTTTTTTTTGATGATTCTTATGAAGGATAAAATTTCTTCGACCGATAAGATCGAATCGTGATCAAGCGTATCAAAATGATCTTTCATAAATTCTGATTTACAGGTGGGGCATTCAAACGACTCAACAAAAATTATTACCTTTTCGTTTCCACAACGAGGACAAAAATATTTTTTTTTACTCATATTCGCTCAGAATCACTTTTTTATGGTTTGTTTCAATTGATTTTTGAAAGCATATAAAGAAAAATCTTTTTTTTTAATGGAATTTACATTAGATTTTAGAAAAAACCTTTTTTTCTTTAAATAAACTCGGCCCATTTTGGTTTTAACAACGATTTAGTCACAAAAAGAGGTTTAAAAATTGTTAAAGATTAAGTGGAGAGTTAGGTTGGTAACGATTAGCGCGGTGTTAGCATCGGTTTTGCTAGCGTTAGTGCTAACCATCAACGGCGTGATGTTTTTTCCGTTTTTCTAGGCTGGTAGTTCCTAATTAAACTTTTTTTTCTTTTTATAATACTTGTACCGTATTTAAAATTATAACTGTAACGTTAAGAAATTTTGAAGGGAGACCGTTTAAACTGTTAGAATGGTGCAGATCAGATAAATCTTTATCTTAAGAATTATTCTCTTTCGGAATTTGAACTCTTACTTTTTTTTTTTCGTTTTTTCCTTTAAATAAGCTAGATAGTATTTCGTTCAAACAACTAAAATAACGCAAAAACAATAAGTTAAAAAAAAAATAGTAGATGTTTTATGAAGCAGCAGCACATATGTAAAAATTGCGTTTTAATAAATTTTTAATTTTAATTAAGATAGAATTTTGATCTATTTCCTCAGATTTATAATATTTCGAGTTCGAAAGAATTTCGATTATAAATCGCAATGCTTATAATAATCAACGCTTAACTTTATTATCTTGGTCACATTAGAGTCAACGCGGAGACGCTTGAGGAAATGGAGAGGTTGATGGATTTAGCTTTAAAAATGATAACGAAAAAGATTGATAATTTAAACTCCAGCAAAAATGGTGAGAAGAAGGCTAACATTGAAGTTAAATTAAGTCCAGAAGACGAAAAATTATTCAAAATATTAAAGTCTTTTAGATTTAGACTTTCTGAAGAGGAAAATATACCTGCTTACATGATATTTCACGATTCTGCATTAAAATACATAGCTAAACAACGACCTAAAACGAAAGAAGAACTCCTACAAATATCTGGTATCGGAAACAAAAAGTACGACAAATATGGAGAAGAAACTTTAAAAATAGTTAATCAATTTACAGATTAAGAATAAAATATCCCCCCATAAGATTCAAAGCCAAAAACCAGAAAGAAGCGAAAACTTATGGGAGATAAATATAAGATAAAAGAGATTTCTGAGAATAAAAAATTAATAGAAAAAGGAAAAGATCTTGATATTTTAGAGGCTGTTTATTTAACATTTAATAATGTCAAGGATACTGAATTGTTTGGCTTCATTGCGTTTGGAGAAGATCTATTAGTAACAAGATATCGAAGTGAATTATAAGAAGACTTTTTAAAAAAGATAGATAAAGGATAGGAAACTATGGTTGAAAAAGCTCAAACCTTTTTTTTATATTTAAAATTCAAAACCAAAAAACCAGAACAATATAGAGGACAATCTAAAATGCAAAAGATAAAGATAAAAACAAACAAATTTCTTAAAAAGGTCGAGTGTTGGAAGTGTAGCGCGTTTTTTCACGAGGTCGTTCTAGCGAAATATCGCGGAGTTTTGTGCGAAAAATGTTATAGAGAAGAATACGAGGAAGTAAAGTCGATTTTTTTCGATTTTATCGCCAGTTTTGATGTAGAATACGACGCGGATTTCGAAGAAGATTTAAAGACGTTAGAGGATGTTGTCGAAATGGTTCGCGATTATTACGAAGGGAGTTGTTATCGTTTAGAAAGCGAGGAACCAAAGGAAGAATACAAAGAAATAGTTCAAACCGCAAAAGAGATATACGAAACTCTTGAAAATAAAAATAGAAATAAAAACTATAACGACTTCGTAACATTTCATAAATCTTTTTTTTTTTATTTTTTTAAAGGTTTTAATCTTTGATTATAAAAGAAAATTCAGACTATTCACTTAATTTTTAATTTCACAATGAATTTATAATAATAATAGTGATTTTTTAATGGGAAAGGATCAAAGATTAGTTGCCGAAAATCAATTTTTAAGAGCTGAGCAACTGTTTAAGGCTAGACAATTTAAAAAAGCTGGTAATAAATACCATGTAGCGGGAAATTCGTATCTTAAGTTAAATGAATTTGAAAAAGCAAAGGTCTGTTTCATTAATGGTGCAAAAGCGTTTATAATATTAGAGAAATTTGACACTAGCGTAGAGTTATTAAGACAATCTGGAGAGGCTTGTCTACATGATAGTAAGTTTATAGAAGCTAACCAAATTTATAAAGAGGTCATTAACTACATTCCTAAATTGAAAAGTGGTAGCGATAGGAATTCAAGTTTCGTAATATTTTCGGTATTATCGTATTTATGCTCGTTTGTTAAAGGTTCTCCTGATGAGGGTTTAGATTTTATAAAAAGAACTAAAAAAAGAGTTGAAAAAGAATATTTTAAAGAACATTCTCTAATAAAGCTCGTTTCTGAGCTAACAATAGCGCTAAGAGATGAAGATCCAAAATATCTCGATAAAATTAAAAACAATGTTGGGCGCTATAAATTTAGAGATGCTGAATTAAAATTGTTAAAGAACGTATTACTATTAACAAAATTTAAGCTTTTAATAAACACCACATTTAAATTAGATAAAGAAACATACACGACTAAAGAAATTATAAATTTGAATTTGGGTTTTGAAACTTCAAACCTCTTACAAATTTTAAAAGACTCTTTTTTATATTATGAATTAGACGAATTCAATATAACAAAAATATTGATAAATCTCTCAGATAATTTGTCTATTAGTAAAAAACCAAAAGCTCCCTTCCGAATTGAAGTTGGAAAACAATCGCACTTAGAGTTCACCTTTAAACCACATTTTCAAGTCGATAATCCAAGAATAGGTCCTATGTTTTTAACGTGTGAGTTAAATAATAATTTGATATTTATTTATGAAACTCAATCGATAAAACCACATCTAATTTCTCCTCCTACCACATTAAACACATCGATTAAGAACTTAAGACCTCCTCTTATTGGTCAAACGTTTCCCTTAGAAATTGTGGTTGAGAATAAAGGCGAAGGAGAAGCGTTAGATATAAAAATTGATGTCGAATTTCCTGAAGATTTGAAAGTTATGAGGGGTACCACGAAAAAACAGATCTTTTCGTTGAAGACGAATGAAGATTTAAAATGGGAAATTAGTCTTAAACCCATTGAAGCAGGAGACTACATAATTAAAATAAATATAAAATTTATGGACTCTGATCAAAACAAAATAGAAGAAACAAAAGATTTTCCATTCTCTATAAAATTATAACGCTTTTCTTTTAATTATATTTGAATTGGTTCTTTTGAGACAGAAGTAACTTGCTCGCATTCATTTTTCCCAATTATTATATCGTCTTCTAATCTTATTCCCCACTTACCTAACCAGTATAAACCTGGTTCGTTAGTGTATACCATATTTTCTTTAAGTTTATATTTATCAGGCATTTTCCAACTTATTCTTCCTCCAATGTCATGCGCTTCAAAACCTAACGCATGCCCTAATCCATGGATAAATAGTTTTTCATGATCGTAGCCCTCTTCTGATAAATATTCGCGACATTTCTTAGCGGACATATTGTTTGGGGTACCGTCAGTAAAATATTTATTTGCCACTTGTTTAGATTCATAAAGAGCGTGATATGCGTGAATAAATTCTTCCGTAGGATGTTTACCGACCCAAAATGTCCAAGTTATGTCAGAACACATCTCATCAATTTGTAGTCCAGTATCTATTAATAAAACTCCTTGTTCAATTTTTTTCATGGATGTGTTGTGGTGAGGATCGGCCGAATGAGCTCCGGTTGCAACGATCGCTCCAAATGATGGTTTTCCTAACTTCATATATTCGTATTCTATTTTTGCTTTGATTTCTTTTTCCGTCATACCAACTTTAACCCAATCTGGTATCGTATCTAAGATTTCTATAGTTGCTTTACACACATTCCGTAAGTCATTTAATTCCTCTGAAGATTTAACGCTCCTTAAATTAACAATTATTGGGACTGCTGAAATAAACTCCGTTTGAGGAGCCAACTTTTTCAACGAAAAATAATCTCCAGCACGAATATAGTCCGCATATGCCGTACTTTCCGCGCTTAAAATACTTTCCCCAAAATTAAGAGCTATACGCGGTTTATTAATTATTGAACTTAACGATGAAACTAAATCCTTTATAGTTCTATAGGCTATTACATCAACATCAATTCCTCTGCTTTTTAAAGAACGCTCAATCATAGGTGCTTCCATTTCTACGGCAAGCACTTTATGTTTCCCATCTTTTGCCACATAGATGTAGTGTCGGGCGTGAGATTCAACACCTATTAGAAATCGAGAATTAACATCGCTGTCTTCGCTACAAACAATTAACCAACCATCGCTCTTCAGTTCATGAAGTACTTTTTGAGCTTTTTCGAACTTATTCATATATCATATCATTTAATGGTTTTTAATTAATTTTATTAAAATGAATAAATAAATAATCGAAAAAACCTAATACAATTGTAAAAATTTCAATTAAATTTATTTAATCAAGCTCTCTAATTAATAATTAATTACATAAAATTTTGATATTATGAAGCTAAAAGTAAAAGAAATTAATTTCGAAACTGGGAATACCAAAGATGTTGTTCTTAATATTAAAGACGCTCAAGAATTAGGACAGAAAGCCGGCGAACGTATTGTCGTAAAAAATCCTCAATCAAAATCTCTTGAAGATAAATATTGGGTGGCAATACTACAAATTGATTATTCTAATTCTTTGGTTCACCCTGGAGAGATCGGAATTTTTTTAGATATCCTTAAGGAGAAAAAAGATTTAGTTGACAATATGATGATATCCGTTAAACCGGCAGATCCGCCTGATTCTTTTAAATATATTCAGAAAAAAATAAGAGGAGCTAAACTAACAACTGAAGAAATCAATAGTATAATTCACGATACAGTCTCTGGTTCTTTATCAAGAATCGACTTAGCAGCATTTATAACGGCGGTGTCTATAAATGGCATGGATAACGAAGAGATGACAGCATTGACTTATGCTGAAGCAAGAAGTGGAGAGCTTTTCGACTTCGGACCGGAAGTTTATGACAAGCATTCGACAGGTGGTGTACCAGGAAATAAAGTTACGCTTATCATTGTTCCAATTGTCGCTGCTGCTGGGTTGACAATTCCAAAGTCATCGACAAGAGCTATAACCTCTCCCTCTGGAACTGCTGATTCTATGGAAGTTCTGGCTCCTGTTGCTTTTGATGCTGAAAAATTAAAAAGCATTGTATCGAAAGAAAAAGCGTGCATTATATGGGGTGGAGCTCTAAATACTTCGCCTGCAGATAATATATTGATCGAAATTGAACGCCCACTCCACATGGATCCAGTAGGACTTATGATTCCATCTATACTCACTAAAAAACTTTCTCTTGGAGTTAAAAAACTCGTATTAGATATACCTGTTGGCGAAGGAACAAAATTTCCTACTCCAGATAATGGGAAACAGTTTGCTTATTTATTTAAAGAAATTGCAAAAAATGTGGGGATTGAAGCGGAGTGTGCCCTAACTCTTGCCCATCAACCAATTGGTCACGCAATTGGCCCGGGATTAGAAGCTAAAGAAGCGTTAACTTTGCTTATGGATTATTCTGCAGGTCCGAATTCTTTGATTGAGAAAGCAACCGATTTAGCGGGCATATTGCTTGAAATGGGTGGAAAGGCTCAGAAAGGGAAAGGACAAAGCTTAGCCAAAGAGATATTGCGTTCTGGTAAGGCTTATGAAAAAATGAAAAGAATAATCGAAGTCCAGGGTGGAAATCCAGAAATAAACCCCAAAGATATTAAAATAGGCACCCATTCTAAAGAATTTTTTGCTATTAAAGCAGGACATATAACTGGAGTAAACAACGCAATTATTAACAGTATAGCTAAAGCTACTGGTTGCCCCTATTCAAAATTTTCTGGTGTTGAGATTTTTAAAAAGCAAGGAGCAAGAATAAAGGAAGGAGATTTAATCTTTAAAATTCATTCTGATAGTCAAAACAAATTAAAAAAAGCCGAGAAAATATATAATTCGACTGGTGGACCCATCATTTTAGGAGGTATGATGATAGAAAGGATATAATTTTTATTTTAACGTAATACTTAAAAAGCTATATATATTAAAAACTCAAATTATTACACATTAAGTATAGTGAACCTAATAAAATTTACAAGTTAGTAAAAGTAAGTTAAAGATTTGATTTATTTTGGTAAAATCTAAATTAATTGAGATAATTATACACGAGGAAAGATGTACAGGATGTAGAATCTGTCAATTAATCTGTTCTTCCATATATAAGAATAAATATTCCCCTACTGAAGCCTTTATTCAAATTGTTGATGTCTACGAATTGATCCCAAAAATCTCGTTCTTGGATGGATGTACTCACTGCGGGCAATGTGCAAATTTTTGTCTGTATGGAGCTTTAGAACTCAAGGAGGGTGAGAAATAACGGATTGGTTTGGTTACACTGGAAATATACTTGACATTGATTTAACAGAAAATAGAGTGTCAGTTATTAATGAAGATGTCAGAGACCTTAAAAGGTTCATTGGCGGATTCGGGATGAATTGTAAACTTTTTGCTGATCGATTCAAACCGTTAACGGATCCATTTTCATCAAAAAATTTAATAATATTTGGAACTGGTCCCTTAGTAGGAACCATTGTACCTGGTTCTTCTCGAACCGTTGCAATTTCAAAGTTTCCGGCGACCGGAGCCGTTGCTAATTCTTGCGGAAGTATGAGTTTTGCGTTTAACTTGAAGCAAGCGGGATTTGATCATATAATTATAACTGGAAAATCAGAAAAACCAGTATATTTACTTATATCTGATGATCATATTGAATTATGTAAAGCTAAAGTAATATGGGGCAAAGATATTGTTGAGACAACTAATTTTTTAAAGAGGAAACATGGTTCAAGTGGAGTAATTGCTATTGGACAAGCGGGAGAAAATTTTGTTAAATCTTCGATGACGCTAATAGATAAAACTTCAACTTTAGGGCGTGGTGGACTTGGAGCAATTATGGGGTCGAAAAACCTTAAAGCTATTTTGACTCAAGGGACAAAAGGGATTCCAATAGCAGAACCAAAAAAGTTTAATAAATTGTATAAAAGTTTTATTGAACGCATTCGCAAATATCCTCATAGAGATTCGTGGATTGAATTGGGTATGTTAAGAAGTTTGCCAGTTGGCATGTTCTTAACCGCAAAAGGTCAAAAGAAAAAAGCCCGCCAATGTAGCGATAGAATGTACTTAAAAAAAATGAAAAAAAGACGTATTGCTTGTCCATCTTGTCCTATGGCTGATAAAGATATCCTTGAAATATGTGAAGGAGAATTTAGCGGTTTGATTAATTACACATCCTCAATAATTAACCCCTTAATGATGTTTACTGTTGATGGGTTAGACACATACGACCAAGCGATAAAAATTTTTGATATAATTAGTAGATATGGATTGGACTCATTAACTATGACCGCATTATTCGAATTTATAAGTAAAATGAATGCACGAGGTATTCTCACCAATGAAGTACTAGGTTTCGAGTGGAAGCGGGATTTTAAGACTTTTCAGCACCTTATCGATATAACAGCAAAACGAGAAGGATTTGGGGATTTATTAGCAGATGGGTGGAAAAAATTGGCTGAGCAAAATAAAACATTTTCAAAAGAAATGCTTACGGTGAAAGGCTTAGATATTATATTCGAACCTAGGTTTTTGCGATTAGGAACAATGGAATTTGAACAAGTAGTAAATCCTAAAGGCGCTCATGTAGCTTCGGGTGGATCACCAACTTATGTTGGCGCTGGGGGAACTCCGGATAAAATGAAAAGCCATTTTAACAGGATGGGTATTCCCGAAACCGCTTTCTCTAGAATTTTTAATCCACCCAAAAAAGAAATGGGCGTAAATGTTGGACGACTAACGAGATACTCTGAAGATTGGTACACTGTTCTAACATCTCTAGGATTGTGCGCTAGAGCTCAAATGAATAGATTTTATAGTTTAGAATTAGTAACTGATTTATACAATTTAATTACTGGTTTCAATTTACATCAAGAAGAATTAAGACTATCGGCTGAACGTTCTTGGAATTTATTGAAGTTAATGAATTTAAAGGAAGGATTTTCTCGAAAGGACGATAAATTCCCTAGCGGATGGTTTAAACCATTAAAAATTGGAGAAAATGTACTTAAATTCCAAGATTTTTACGGAGAAGTAATTATTACTCAAGATATTGCCAATAAATTATTAGACGATTATTATGACGAACGAGGCTGGGATGAACAAAGTAGTTACCCCACAATAAGTAAAATTAAATCGCTTGCTTTAGAGAAATATTTTTAGAATTATAATAATTCTTTTTTTATAAAAAATGAAATTAGAAATTTAATGTATTAAAATAAAAAATTTAAATAATTAAACCAAATTTCGAGAATTAATGGAATTATCTCCAAAATTAATTAATAAAAATTACAAGAACAAGAAGTTAGATAAAATTTCTGCGATAAATCAATTAATATCGATTATAGACAATAGTGATAATTTAGATTCAAGAATTGAAAGCATTAACACCCTATCTCAGATTGATGCTAAATCTAATGATATTTTCATACTATTAGAAAATTTACTCATTTCAGATTCTCATGAATCTATAAGGTTTAATTCAATTAAAGTCATAGAAAAGTTATTTTTGGATAATGCTTTTGAACCAATGAGATGGGCTTTGAAACATGAAGAATCCTTAAAATGTTTGTTAGCGATCTCAAAGATATTAGGAAAAATTAATACTCCTCAATCAAAATCCTTGTTAATTGATAAAATAAAAAAAATAAGAAATGAGAAAATTGTTGAAAATTTAAATCTCTTATTTAAAAAAAGAGATATTGAAAGTTTCTCGAGTTTTGAACTTTCACGAATTATCGAGAATTATTTTATTGTAGCCGATCTGGAAAAAAAATTTGGTCAAATTAATTTTAAGGTAAAAAAGGGTCTGATTTTTGAATTAGATTTATCCGATGTTAGTAGTCACGTTTTTGGATGGACAATTTTGAACAAATTTCCTGATTTTATGGAATTTTTAACATCATTAGAAATTCTAGATTTAAAATTTAATAGACTTACTATGATACCTAAAACTATTGGCTTTTTATTTTCAATGATTCACTTAGATTTAAGTTATAATAAAATTAAATCAATTCCTCATTCTATTGGTTTACTAACGGCCTTGAATGTGTTGAATTTGAGATATAATAAACTAAAAAGTTTACCACTTTCTATTGGCTCTTTAAAATCGTTAAAACATCTAGATTTAAGAGCTAATGAATTAACTTCTTTGCCAAAAACAATAAAGAATATATCAAAGTTAGAAGTCTTAGATTTGCACGGAAACAATTTAAGCAAATTAAAGGGTTCTTTCAAGCGATTGACTTCTCTTAAACAATTAGATTTGGGATTGAACAATATAGAAAGACTTCCTAAATGGGTAAAACCTCTTAAATTTCTTAAAAAATTGGGTTTGGGAGGAAATAAATTGACATCACTTCCTTCTTGGCTTGGGTCGTTGCAATCATTAGAAATATTACAATTATTTGATAATAAGTTGATTGAACTTCCTGAATCAATTGGTAAAATTTCTACGCTTAAAGAATTAACTCTATGGAATAATAATTTAACTTCTTTACCTAAGTCGTTTAGCTCGTTAATTAATTTAAAAGTTTTAAATTTAAGTTGGAATCGTTTTGAAAATTTACCCGATTGTGTGGGATCTCTTAAATCTCTTGAGATATTGAGTTTATGGGGGAATAAATTGAAAAAACTTCCCGAATCTCTTGAGAATCTTAAATCATTGAAAATTCTAGATTTAAACTTTAATAATATTGAAGAAACACCCGATTTTTTGGGTAAATTAGAAAAAAATGGATTAATAATTTATAAATAGTTGAGGGATTTACATTACGAGACGCACACCGACTAAGATATTTGACGAATTTAACAAAAAAATAATCGATATATCATCGGCAGTTAAACAACTAATCGCATTAATAGAAAATAGTACAAAAGTTAAAGACCGCTACGAAAGCATTCAAATTTTAAGAAGTATTGGGGATAATTTAAAAAATACTAGCGTAAAGAAGGAGGAGATTTTTAGATTCTTCGAAAATTTACTTATTTCGGACTCAGATGAAAAAATCAGAAACGAAGCCGCTCTTATTTTACTATATAATTTTAAAGAGAAAGCTTTGAACCCACTAAGATGGGCTCTTCATCATGAAGAATCTCAAACTTGTTTGGATACGATTTTTGATTTATTAATAAATATAATTAAAAACTTAGAAAAAAGAAATGAACACATCACAAAACTCATCTTGATTCACGAGATAAAACAAATAGATGATAAAGATTTTAAAATAGGCTTTGAGACGTTGAGCTTTGCTGAGGGTGCGAAACCATTTACTCGTATGGAATTAGCTGACATTTTGATTAATTATTTTATATTGATTTACTTGAAAAAGACTTATTGGAGATTGAAGTATACCATTTACCGTTGTAAAATTGTGGAGTTAGATTTTATGTTCAAAGGGTTAACAAAATTACCTATTGCTATTAAATACCTTATTTCTCTCAAAAAATTAACTTTAAGATATAATCAAATAACAGAACTTCCAGAGTGGATTAGCACTTTAATTTCATTAGAATACCTTAATTTAAATGTAAATAATTTAAATAAACTTCCTGAGAATATAGGTTTGCTTTCTAAGCTTAAAGAATTGTTACTTTGGAAGAATGAACTCCAAAATCTTCCAACCTCAATCTGTTCCTTAATCTCATTAGAACAATTAAATTTAAGACTAAACCAGCTTACACTATTACCTAACGATTTTGGAAATTTAATAAACCTAAAAGATTTAAATCTTCACGACAATAAACTAACAAAAATTCCGGATTCTATTTTATCCCTAAAATCATTAATAACCTTGAATTTGAGTTGGAATTTATTGACTACCATTCCTTCCTCATTAGATAAATTATCATCTCTAAAATCATTAGATCTTGAAAGAAACGAGTTAGTAAACGTTCCATTGTCAATAGGTTCACTTAATTCCCTAGAGCTATTAAATTTAGCCGATAATCAGTTAGAAACGATTCCAGATACAATTGGAAATTTAAAAAATTTAAAAATTTTAAACTTGTCTAGAAATAAATTAACTAAACTTCCAGATACCCTTAATTCTCTTGATCTTTTAGAAGAATTATATTTAACAGAAAATAACCTTAAAATTTACCCCTATATTTTGAAAAAATTAGAAGAAAAGGGGCTTCAGGTTTATATTTAAAATATAGATTTTTTTCTTTATTGAGAATTATAAAACTTTTTAATTTCATCAACTGTAGTTATATCCTCTGGACCTTTTTCTGGTCGAAATCTCTGGAAAACAGGGAATCGCAGGGAATATCCTAAAGTAGAAAATTTCTCGCTAACAGTGATCTCGTCACCGATAATTTCAACTACAACTTCTGGATTAAACCAAATCTCTGGAATATCTTCACAAATAACATTATTAGGTTTTCTTTTTTCCTTATATTGTTCCATATCTTTTGTTAAGGATTCTGATAATTCGTTAGTTAACCCTGAGAAGAATCGAGTAAAAGCAATATATTTATTATCCACAGGATCAAATACAGCACCTATATATGTTCCATAAACGCCCGTCCTTCGACCTTTGCCATAGAAAGCACCAACTAATACTACATCTATAGAATCTCTTAATTTACCTCCTTCCAATCCCTTTAACTTAATCCAGAGAAAACCACGGTTCCCTGCTTGATATATAGACTCCTCTTTAATAGATTTTGCAATAATTCCTTCCGTTCCATTATTTCGTGCTTCATTAAAAAACTCTAATAATTCTTCTGTTGTATTTATTAAAACGGATTTAACTAAATGTATCTCATCCCTTTCCTTCACAATTTCTTCTAATTTTTTACGTCGTTCAAGGAATGGTTTTTCTATATAGGATTCGTCTTCAATTTTTAGCAAATCAAATAAAAATAAGCTGACAGGAACTTCTTTTGAAACATCTTCGATGTCATACTTTCTCCTTCTTTTACTTAAAACTTGAAAGGGAAGCATCTTTTCGTAAAAAACATCCATAGCAACAACTTCACCTTCAATAATAGCGTTACTTACTTTCACATTTTCACGTACAATTTGACAAACGTCTGGATACTGTTCAGATATCTCAAGTAATCGCCGTGAAAAGAGTAAAACATTATCTCCATGCTTGTGAATTTGTAATCTCTCTCCGTCTAATTTATATTCTGCTATTAAAGGTGAACCTGTTTTTTCAATGATTTCTCCATAAGGAACCCGAGAGGCAAGCATACTTCGAATTGGAACGCCATAACTGATATTAATCTTTTTTACTTCTTCTATACCGTTTTCTGCTAAAATTATTGTAATATCTCCCAAATCAGGATGCAAATTATAGGCTTTTTCGATAAATTCTCTATTCTTTTTAACGCCAGTAAACCCTAAAGCTAACCCATCAATAATAGTTAAAGTTGAAACACCTACTCTTAGAGTTGATGTAATTATGCGTAATAGATATTTAGTCTCTAAAGGAGAACTTTTACTCATTAAACCTCTTAAAATTCTTAGTTTCACATCCTGCGATCCTGCTCCTTCACTTAAGGCAATTTTCTGTAAAGCAGAATATAATTCAGATATCTCTAATAAAGATTCCAATTCACTAAGTTTATCTTCAAAATCAAATATATATTTCTGCTCTTTCTTTTTTGTTAATACTAATTCAGCAGTAGCCCCAATATCTCCAATTTTTATTAGAACTTCTTTTATTTTTTTTTTTTCGATAGTAGAATGTAAAGATAGCGCTTCAATTATCATTTTTTCTGCAAGACCGATTTTTGGAAATTGTTTTATATTCGAAACTAATTGGCCTTGCAACAAATAGATTATTTTATCTAAATCCTTAAAATTTTTATTCTTTTTTATATTTCCAAAAAATGTTGACAAGATATCGATCATTTCGAGCCTTTTTGGGGTGGCCTCTAAATCAGAAAATAAAACTGCTAATGTTTTGAATTTCATAATTTTACAAAATTATTTTTAAAAATAATAAATATAACACTAAGAATCGAAACTCTTCTTCTTAATAATAATGAAAATAGCTTAAAATTTAAATTCCAATATATAAAAAATTAGGAAAAAAAGAATTATAATAGCTTTGATAGTTCTACAAATTTCTTTTGTATTTCAGTTTTAACCTTTGTAGAGATGCCTGAAAAAGAATCTACTGTAAATGTAATTTTACCCTCGACAATTGAGAATTCACATACTCTTCCATCCATGTGCTCGACGGAATAACTCCCATCCTCTTTTTTTGAAATCCAAATATCATCATAATGATCTAAAATTCCGATTACCACAAATCCTATTTTAGCTTGGATGGAAAGACCTAACACAGGTTTAGACGCAACTTTGGGTTCTGGTTTAGAAACTTTTGTAATAGATATTGATGGCTTTACTGTTGGTTTGCTTTCTAAAACAGGATCTGGCTTAATGTCATATTCAGAAGCAAACTTCATCTCTGTTTTTACAGCTTTAGGCGTTTCTTGCTCGATTACTGGTTCGAGTTTAGGTACGGGTTTTGACAAAATCTTAGGTTCAGGTTTAGGTACTACTTTTGCAACGGGTTCTACAATTTCTTTTAATTCAAAGGTTATAACAAAATTATCTAATTCCTTATACTCTCTATTTAATAAGGTTTGAAGTTCCTCATTTAATTCATCGTTTTCAAGAACTCTACCAATTTTCCTTTGATCAATTTCTTTTAAATCTCTAATATCTCTCCCGACAATACTTCTACCGACAGTAAATCCATGCCCTCTTAGTGCTTGTGCTTGTCTAAGCGCAGTTCTTCTTGAAACTAATCCTTGTTTTGCCCCATACG
>JABUBM010000152.1_pt1 | contig 15408 bp, 14 predicted proteins | sample 7240321 | NCBI WGS metagenome assembly JABUBM01 (sample SAMN07256344, study PRJNA390944) | subsurface metagenome | isolation source: Methane hydrate marine sediment | place: Pacific Ocean: Eastern North Pacific, ODP site 1244 | collected 2002
GGCCCAGTAATAAATCAGGCCATAGAAGCCGGTATACCGGTTGTTACCATTTGTGGAGATGTTCCCGGATCTAAGCGCATAGCTTTCGTGGGGATCAATCAATATGAAGTAGGTGTGGTCGGTGGAGAGTATCTTGCAAAAATCTTAAATGAAAAAGGTAAGATAGGGATACTGAGTATGACAGCTCCAATGTTTCAAGACAGAGCGCAGGGTTACAGAGATACGTTTGCGAAGTATCCAGAGATGAAGATAGCTGCTGAAGGTGATACTAAAGCGGATCTTCCCACGGGAATATCTGTGGCAAAATCGATACTGACAGCGCATCCGGATCTCAATGCATTTGTTTGTGTTGATTCAGTTGGTGCGATGTCTGCTGTTACGGCAGTCAAGGAGGCGGGTCTGGCCGGCAAGGTAAAGATTTTAGGTATGGACAGAAACAGCGACACGGTGCAATATATTGGAAAAGGTTTAATAGATGCATCTGTTGCACAAAAGGGTCACCTGAGTACATTCTACGGAATGCAGATCCTCTTCAGCTTACGTCACAATCCCATGCCGGTAACAACAGACAACGAAGCAGCGGGAATTATGGCAGCACCTGTATGGATCAATACAGGCGTTACTATGGTCACGAAAGACAACTGGGAGTATTTCCTTAGGCAGTGGTAATTTATAGTCACACCATCGTGCAGGGTGAGGGTATATTTCACCCTGCACATAATAAGGAGAATGTTGGATGGCTAGCGGGAAAATTCTATTAAAGGTTAGTAATATTACAAAATCCTTTCCAGGAGTGAAAGCACTTGATGAAGTTTCGTTGGAGCTAAGAGAAGGAGAAATACATGCAATTATTGGTGAGAATGGCGCGGGTAAATCTACTCTCGTGAATATCCTTGCTGGTGTTTTTCAGCCCGATTCAGGCCAAATACTTCTGAATGATAGAGAAGTAAACTTTCATAACTCTGCGGAAGCAATTGCAGGTGGAATCGGCGTTATCCCCCAAGAAATAAAGGATTTTCCACATCTTACAATTGCGGAAAATATTTTTATTAATAAACTAAATGAAAGAAAAATTGGATTTTTAAATAAAAAAGAATTGCTAAAGCAAGCCTCACTTAAATTGCGGGTTTTTGGGATTGAAATTGATCCCGCAACGCAGGTGAGAAATTTATCTATAGGCCTTAGACAAATGATTCAAATAGTACGTGTAATCTTACTTGGCTCCAGTATTTTGATTCTTGATGAACCAACTACTTCACTGGATATTGACGAAGTCGATTCTCTCTTTAATTTTTTAAAAAACCTTAACGTAAAAGGTGTTTCAGTATTATATATAACTCATCGCCTATCTGAACTTTTCGGATTTGTTCATAAAGTTACCATTTTGAGGGATGGGAAGATTGTGGATACCAGGAATATTGAGAAGGTTTCTGAAGAAAATCTTGCCACATTGATGGTTGGACGGAGAATTAAGGAACTTTATGGAACAAAGAATTTATCCTTTAAAATTGGTGATAAATACTTTGAGGTTAAGAACCTAACCTCAAAAGGCTTATTCAAAAATGTGAGTTTTTATCTACGCCACGGTGAGATTCTCGGTTTTTTTGGTCTTATTGGGGCAGGTAGAACCGAATTGTTCAAAGCAATTCTTGGCTTATATCCCTTGGATAGTGGAAAGATTTTATACCAGGGGAAAATGCTTAGAATAAAGGGAGTAAAGGATGCTATAATGAATTCCATCGGCTATCTTCCTGAAGACAGAAAAAAGGAAGGTCTATTTCTGAAAATGGGTGTTGACGAAAACTTAATTGCACCTCAGGCTAAAAATTTTACGAACAAAATAGGCCTTTTGGCCAGCTCGAAAATCAGTGGATTTGCCAAGCAAATGCAGAAATCTTTCAATATCATTACTCCAACACTCAAACAAAACCTTCTACACCTCTCAGGTGGAAATCAGCAGAAAGTTCTTCTTAGTATGTGGGTAGGCATAAAGCCAGATATCCTTATCGTTGACGAACCTACCAAAGGTGTAGATATAGGCACCAAGCAAATGATATATCGTAAACTAAGAGAGCTGAACGAGGGAGGAATTGGCATAGTGGTTATTTCCTCTGATCTTCCCGAAATAATTCAACTGTGTGATAGGATAATAATCATGCATGAAGGTGGGATAACGGGAGAATTTTTACAGAAAGAAGCGACTGAGGAAAAGATTATGGCTTATGCTACTGGTCTTGTGTCTATAAAGAAAGAAGAAGGACAAAAGCATGGAATCTGAAGTTAGAGAAGGCCCTTTAGTGGGTCCATCAATAAAGAAGGAAGGAAAAGCTAAACTTCTAAAGAGTCTATTGCAATCCCGAGAATTTATTCTTGCTGTAGCTCTTCTGATAATAATTATTATTATGAAGCTCGTTTCTCCCTTTTTTCTTACACTAACTAATATACGAGGGCTGCTTGTTGGTACGACAATGATTGGAGTTATCAGCGTCGGGATGACAGGGGTTCTGGCGACCGGCGGGCTTGATCTCTCTGTCGGTTCCACGCTTGCATTTGCTGGAATTATAGCCGGGATTTCCCTTAGAGCTGGAATTCCTGTGACTTTTTCTGTGATCTTCGCTCTCCTTTCAGCTGGAGCAGTGGGTTTTCTAAATGGAGTATTTATTTCTAAGTTGAAGCTCGATCCATTTATAACAACTCTTGCTTCGATGATAATAGTCAGAGGTTTGCTTCTCGTAATTTCCAATGGGCATGCGATAATTAACTTGCCAGATTCATTCAACCAAATCGGCCAAGGTACATTCCAAGGCTTTCAGTATCCCGTTTATTACTTTTTTATAATAGCAATAGTGGGTGATTTTCTATTCAGGAAGTCATACCTGTTCAGATTAAGTTATTATGTGGGAAGCAATCAGGAAGCAGCTACAATGTGTGGAATTAATGTTGAAAGGATAAAAATTTTAAATTATGTCATAGTGGCATTATTTGCTGGAATAGCCGGGATTTGTATGACGGCTCGGATGGGGATGGCATCAGTAACAATTGGTGAAAGCACACCCCTTCCAGTTCTTGCAGCCTGTGTAATAGGTGGATCGTCGTTTAGAGGGGGTGAAGGTACTGTTCTTGGCGCAGTTCTGGGTGCTTTCTTGCTTGAGCTTTTGATAAACGCGCTGAACATTGCCGGGATAGGCATCTACTGGCAACAAGTGTTTACAGGTATGATTCTCCTTGGTGCCATAATGCTTGATAAATTTAAGAAAAAATAAGATTAATAAAGGGGGTATAAAAATGAGAAAGTTTTTGGATTTGACATTAACGCTTGAAGACGGTACCCGTGCACTTGACCTGGACCCAATCACCTTTGTTAATAAATACAGAAGCATTGATCAGGACGGATATAACCTATCTCAAGTGATTCTCAGTTCACATGTAGGCACCCATATTGATGCTCCGCATCATTTTCTCGAACAAGGAGTTACTCTCGACAGAGTACCTCTTGATCGTCTAATCGGTAAAGCTCGATTATTAGACTTCTCGTATAAAAAAACAAAGGAACTCATAACACGTAAGGAAATGGAAAGTTATGATTCCGTAATATCTTGTGATGACATAATTATCTTGCGGACAGACTGGTATAAAAAATTTCCTTCACATGAGTATGGTTATGACAATCCGAATGTCTCGACTGAAGCGGTAAAATACCTTGTTCAAAAGAAAATCAAGATGCTTGGAGTTGAGTCACCAACGTTGAACTGGGAAGATAACCCTGATGCGCACAAAATACTCCTTAGTGCCGGGATTCTATTAGTAGAGGGACTTGCTTATCTTGATAAGATCGGCGCCGAAACATTCACGTTCTATGCTATACCTTTGAAAATAAAAGACATTGATGGTTTCCCAGTAAGAGCCTTCGCAGAAATTGCGTAAGCTCAATATTTGGAGAATAAGATGAAGAAGGTGAGAGATGATGAGAAGATTCAAGGTCGTTGTCAGCGATCGTGATTATCCGGATTTGAGTATTGAGGAGAGTATATTGGAGTCCATTGACGCAGAGATTGTTGATGCACAGTGTAAAAGTGGGGGGAAAGCATTGTTAAAGTACATTACAGACGCTGACGCTATTCTTCAGCAATACGCAGAGATCAGGCAGGATGTTATTAAAAAGCTTTGCAGGTGCAAGATCATCGCGAGATATGGGACAGGTGTGGATATTCTTGACGTTGAAACGTGCCGTAAAAGAGGGATAATTGTTACGAATGTCCCATATTATTGTATCGATGAAGTCGCTGATCATGCGATAGCGCTTGCTCTTACACTGGCCAGAAGGATTCCTATGTATGTTGATTCTACAAGATGCGGGAAATGGCATTGGTTAAATTCAGGTACACCAATTCATAGATTTGAAATGCAGATCTTCGGCATCATGGGTTTTGGAAAAATCGGTCGGAATATAGCAAGAAAGGCAAGGGCGTTAAAATTTACAGTGATGGCATACGATCCTAATGTAGACAACTTCTTTATGAAGGAAGAAGGTGTAAAGAAAGTAGACTTTGGTACAATTTTAGACAATTCTGATATTCTCTGCGTACAAGTGCCACTTTCATCTGACACACGTCACCTAATAGGCGAGTTAGAACTCAAAAAAATGAAGAAGAATGCGATTTTAATTAATACAGCTCGAGGACCAATAGTTGATAACAAAGCTCTTTATAAGGCTCTTTCGGAAGGTAGGATTGCTGCAGCTGGTCTCGACGATATTGAAGATGAACCAGCTAAACGAAAACACTGGAATTACCGAGCTAATCCGCTATTAAAACTTAAAAACTGTCTTATCACGCCACACTCTGCGTACTATTCTGAGGAATCAATTACGGAAGCCAGGAGAACAGCAGCGGAAGAGATAAAAGCAGTATTGCTCGGTAAAAAGCCACGATATGCTCTCTGAAGTTAAAGTCCAGCGTTGGCAAGAGAAATAAAAAAAATAGAAGTAGAAAATTCAAAGGAGGTTATTCAGATGATAAATTGATTGAATATTGTAGCAAGTTATTAAATAACAAAGATTTTTCAATGTTGTAAATCTATTGGACTCAAACTTGACTTTAAAAAGTTGGTTAAAAATGATATAAAAAAACGAGTTAATTTTGATATTATTAATAGTCAAACTGCTGAAGTTATGGAAAGAAGGCAAAGCCAATCTCTGGCTTCTTAAAGGGAGATGAGAAATCTCACCTTCCAGTCCAGTGAAGAAAGACGTGGTATTGTATACACAACTGTATGGCTTGGTAAAGATTTGGCAGAATGAGTTTACGAGATTAAAGACTCAGGCACAACACTTGTTGCCAGATAACCCAAAGGATAATGAGACTTTAGGAAATGTTCAAATTAAGGATCCTCAAAAAGTTGAGGTATCTTTATAAGTATCATATAAAAACAGAAGATTTTCATTTTTCTAATTTAACAATTTAAGAGTTATAAAGTGGAGGTAAAAAACTATGACATATCCAAGAGTATTTTCACATTTAGGAATATCAGTCCCTAACTTAGACAAGGCTGTAAAGTTTTATAGCGAAGTAATGGGTTGGTATATTATCATGCCACCCACCAAGATTGAAAAAGATGACTCAGACATCGGTATAATGTGCAACGACGTATTCGGCGAAAACTGGTCAAAATTCAGGATTGCCCACATGTCAACTGGCGATGCTATTGGTGTTGAGATTTTTGAATTTCCGAATAACGAGCCAGTAGAAAGCGAATTCAAATATTGGAAAACCGGGTTATTTCACTTTTGCGTAAAAGATCCCGATGTTGAAGGTCTTGTAAAGAAGATCGTAGATCTCGGAGGTAAACAAAGAATGCCTATCAGATACTATTACAAAGGCGAAAAACCTTATAGAATGTGTTACGTGGAAGACCCGTTTGGTATAATTTTCGAAGTATACAGCCATAGTTATGAACTTACATATTCTTCCGGTGCATATACAGAATAATTTTTTAAAAAATTATATTGATTTTATTATTTCCTATATTATAAATGTTTTTGTCGCATATAGAAATATCTATTTTATATATGTACAGGCATTTAAAGAAGGGGTTTATTCCTATGGAAGTTGAAGTATTCTGGCAACTCAAAAATATTACGATGCGTTTCCCCGGGGTTATTGCATTGAACGATGTTTCTCTTGACATATATAAGGGTGAAATTATTGGCCTGATTGGCGAAAATGGCAGCGGGAAATCCACGCTTATCAAATGTTTGTCCGGAATCAACCAACCTCAAAAGGGTGAATTTTACTGTCAGGGCAAACCTGTTAAAATTGTAAATTCTGCAGTGTCCCAAAAGCTTGGAGTGTCTACCGTCTATCAGGAGTTTTCACTTGTTCCGACACTAAGTGTTACCGAGAACATATTTCTTGGCAGACTTTTGAAGGATAAAAAAGGATTCGTGGACTGGCGTACAATGCATGAAAAGACAAGGTCGATACTTGATACCATGCAAATCGACATAGATGAGAACGCGATAATATGCAATCTTTCGGTTGCGGAGCAGCAACTTGTTGAAATTGCCAAGGGTTATACAGCAAATGGCAGTCTGATGATACTTGACGAACCTACTACTGCTCTAACAGCGACAGAGATCAAGCGACTTCACAAACTATTGCGAAAGTTAGCCTCCACTGGGCATACAATAATCTATATTTCACACCGGATTGATACAATTATGGAGTTTGTTGACCGCATTGCTGTGCTAAAAAACGGCATGCTCGCCGGGGTTGTAGGTATTTCTGAAATTACTATGGACGAGATAGTTAAGATGATGTCTGGGCGGCAGATCACTGAGCATTATCCAAAGCAACGCAACGTTCAAGACGAGGTTATTTTAAAAGTTGAAAACCTTACAACCGAAACCGGTGTTAACGGCGTCAGTTTTGAAGTCAGGAAAGGTGAAGTGTTCGGCCTTATGGGTTTGCTTGGGTCTGGCCGTACAGAAATTGCGCGCGCATTGTTTGGTGTTGACAAAGTATCCGGTGGTAAGATTTATTTCAAGGGGAAGGAAGTAAAATTTAATAATCCGCAACAGGCGATCAAGGACAGGATAGCATACATTACCGAAAATCGTAAAACAGATGGATTGTTCTTAAATTTTAATGGGCCCAAAAACTCAACCACTGCCAGAATCAAAAAATTGTTCAAATCCAAGAAACTACACATTTTAGATTTAAAAAAAGAATTCAAGACATACGACGAAAGCAATAAACAGCTTGTAATCGAACCTCCGTTAGAATACAAATTTGTAGGCTTCCTTTCGGGTGGCAACCAGCAGAAAGTTGTAGTATCGCGTTGGCTGTTCGCAGAAGCGGATTTCTTTATTATGGATGAACCTACTCAGGGTATTGACGTAGGCTCACGAATAGAGATTTATAATCTTATCAACAAATTTACGGCTGCAGGGAAAAGCGTATTGCTTATAAGTTCTGACCATCTTGAATTGTTGTCAATGAGCGATACTATCGGCAACCTTAAATTCGGCAAAATCACGAGTATCGTAGATGCAAGGGATGCAGACGGAAAAAATAATACTAATTAGTTCTGTTTAGAATCATGAAACACATAGTAAGGTGGTAATACTTATGGGTACAAAATTAAAAAAGAAAGGTATTAGAGCTTCAGTTTTTATCGGCCCGCTTATTGCGGCAATTTTAGTAGCGGTAATAGTTGGATTTACTACTGATAGGTTTTGGAATTTAGGCAATCTCAGCAATCTGAGCCTCGCTGTCTCCATAACAGCTCTTATGGCAATCGGTTCAACGCTTGTTATTTTCACAGGTGGCATAGATCTTTCCATAGGCTCTATGATTGCGCTTATAACAATGGCAATGTCTACACTTATAAAATTTGAGGGGTGGCCGGTGATAGCCGGTCTGTTATTTGCCGTAATACTTGGCGCAATACTTGGCGCTTTTAACGGTCTATTTAGCGCATATTTGAAAGTACCGTCCTTTGTAGCAACTCTGGCAGGCTTAAGCATATTCAAAGGTATGGCCTACCTGTTTAACAATGGGTCTCCAATATTCTCCATCGCTGAAAACTTTGAGGTGTTTTTCTACGGCAAACTGTTTGGTATAATTCCGCTACCCTTCATCTATGTAGCTATATTTTATATCTTTTTTGTTCTGTATATGAATTACTCAAAGTTAGGCAGGGAGATATATGCTGTAGGCGGAAATGAAATCGCCGCAAAATTTTCGGGTATAAATGTAAAGAAAGTAAAATTCATAACTTTTGTAATAGCAGGTGCAATGGCCGGCATTGCTTCTATTCTAATGGCATCTCGCCTGAACTCCGGTTCTCCAAACTATGGCTCAGGAATGGAATTGTCTGCAATTGCGGCAGCAGTTATAGGTGGAGCAAGCCTATTGGGCGGCCGCGGAAATATAATAAATACTCTTCTTGGAGCACTGATAATAACAATAGTACAAAACGGGCTGAACTTAAACGCGGTACCGACATCACTGCAAAGCGTTACAATTGGAATTATAATACTGATTGCAGTGCTTATAGACATGTGGAAAACTGAGGTAGCAGAACTATTCAAAAAATTGTCTGGAAAAAAATCTTGACATTATGCCCAAATCAATTGGTCGTATATTAAGATATAAAAGCAGACATCCAGATGATAACGATTCGTTTTTGCGAATAGTCATTCATAATAAAATAAGGAGGGAGGATAAAAAGAAAAAGTGAAGCATTAACAACATTATTACAGTAGGAGGTGATTTGTAGAAACAATCATATGTATTTTTTGTAATTGAAAATTTTAAAAGGAGGAAATTTGAAATGAAAAAAATATTATTATGGATATTTGTGTTGATTATGAGTATGTCAATGATAGGAGTATTTTCTCTTATAGCTGGAGCTGTTGAATATGTTGCGCCTGTTCCGCTTGAAGCACAGGCAACTTTTGATAATATAAAAACCGGCGGCACAATGAAGTTAGTCTATATGCCTCCCGCAACTGAGTTTAACTACTACATGGCTATCGGTGCAGGTATTAAATCACTCGCAGAGGAACTCAATGTTGAATTCTCCATGCTCGCACCGCAAAGCGGCGCGGACATCAACGGTCAGATGAATATGCTCCAGGACGTTATTACGCAGGGTGTAAACGCCATTATCTTTTCTACACACGATGAACATGCGGCGGCACCATTGATAAGACAGGCTGTAGAAAAGGGTATCGAAGTAATAATTGTTAATTCAGATATACTGCTATTCCCAACTAATATACACGGTGTTGTCGGTTATGTACAGAGAAAGGCACAAAAACCAATTGGTGAATATGCAGTTAAGTTGATGAATGGCGCTGAGACAAAAGTCGGATTGATTTTAGGCCAACCGGGCTGGCATGCTACTGAGAGGTCAGAAGGCTTCCTTGAGGGAATCAAAGACGCTGCCAACTTTGAAGTCGTATCCCAATTGGACGGTAAATGGAATGTAGAGGGCGGCAATGCGGCTGCCATGGATATGCTTCAGGCTCATCCTGAGATAAACCTTATGGCTGCCGGTAATGACTATGAAATAATGGGAGCTCAAAAGGCAGCTGAAGCACTCGGTCGTACTGACATTATATTCCTCGGCAATGACGGTGATACCGCATGCCTCGAAGAAATCTACAAAGGCAACATTACTGCTACAGCCAACACCACCCCATATGTAATGGGTCTAATTGCAATGCAGGTAGCATATGATGGTTTAACAGGCAAATTCAAGGGCGGGTTTGTTGAGACTCCAAGCGTCGTAACCGATAAGTCGAATGTGCTTGAATTCTTACAAAAACCAGAAACATTATTCCCGGCTCCGTCAAAGAAATACTAATAAATTAATGTGGGTATCTGCTTAAGCAGATACCCACATGCGACAGGTGTAATAAATCATCATTTGTGTGATTCAGAGTGATAGGAAACAGTTATACAGTTGAAGAATGAGATTAGGAAAACAATTATGCACCTATAGGATTAGGTGTTGAATGTGAGTAATTCTATTCTGATTGAAAAGGAGGAGAGGAAATAAAAAGAGCAATTTAGATTATTATTTTGTCGCTGGTGCTGAATTTACTTTTAGCGGCTTGGGCACCCGCTACATAGAAAGAAATCCGGTAATAAGCTACTCTGGTTAAAAAACCCTGCTTATAGCCCAACTCAAGTGCAAAGATACATTGCGGCATCAATACATACGACCCCTTGGGAACCAACCAGCTTTTTAATTATATCAAGATAAAATCAAAAGAATGGAAGGAATGGATAGAGGTGCCTGATAATCCCGCTGAAATGAAAGGGCTCAGGAAAAAGACCAGAATAGGCCGGCCTCTTGGATCCAATGATTTTATAGAAAGGCTTGAAGGGCAGCTTAAGAGATTTTTTAAGTTAAAGCCGAAAGGAAGGCCTAAGAAGAAAGTTGATAAATAGGTGTCTATTATAATGCTTGAAACAGTTAGACCTGATGGAGATATTAAGTATTGGCGAGATAGTCAGGGAGTCCATCATGTACCCAAAAGACCTCTTGAAGAAATTATTATAGATTAAAAAGTAAAAACTTTGACAGAATAGGAATGTCGTGTTATTATTTTGATAATAGTAATACTAATAGGAGAAAGTAATGTCTGATATAGTTCGTTTTGGTGTATCGTTAGAGAAAGAACTCCTGGAAAAATTTGACATACTTATCAAAGAGAAGAAATATCCTAACCGTTCAGAGGCAATACGAGATTTAATCAGAGAGAATCTGGTAAAGAGAGAGTGGGTTGAAGGAAAAGAAGTGGCTGGGGCGATTACTTTAGTCTTTGACCACCACAAAAGAGATCTGGTTAATATCCTAACCGATATCCAGCATGATTTTCACACATTAATTATCTCCAGCCAGCACATTCACTTAGATCACGATAATTGTTTGGAGATAATAGTGGTAAGAGGTAAGCCCACAGAGGCGAGAGAGCTGGCGGATAAATTAAGAGCAACCAAAGGGGTAAAATACGGAGCTTTATCTATAGCTACTACCGGGAAGGGGTTGGTGTAGAGAGATAGTTTTCAGTTTTCGGATTTTAATTACTAATAAGAAGGCTAAGAGCCTTATATTTTTTTACCTTACGCGTAGCACGAAAATAAAAAAAGTATATAGCAAAGAATAGCGTGGAGCGTATAGCGGATAGTGCTGCGTATAGAAGTAGGGGCTTGATTTATCAAGCCCGCAAAACTCAGGTCGAATAAATTCGACCCCTACATTAAGAAACAATATTTTATATAAAAAAGTAGGGGCGTATTACATACGCCCTCATAAGGTAGAGACACGGCGTGCCGTGTCTACTCTTTCAACACGGCACGCCGTGTTGCTACTAACAACTATTCACTATCGACTAATTTAATTGATAAATTAAAAAATATTCAGGAGGAAAGTATGAAAAATTTAAGATTTAAAGTGGTTTTAGTTTTTAGTTTAGTGGTAGTATTTTTATTTGGAAGTTTGATGGTTGCTAATGCTCATTTCGGAATGGTGATCCCCTCTGATGACATGATAACCCAGGATGACAATAAAAGTATTAGTTTGACAGTACAATTTATTCATCCTATGGAAGGGGATTATATGGATATAGTTAAACCTGCGCAATTTGGAGTTTTGGTCCAGGGAAAGAAAATAGATTTGCTAAATACACTTCAGGAGAAAAAGATTAATGATTGTTCTACCTGGGAGACAAATTATCAGATAAAACGTCCGGGTGACTATATTTTTTATGTGGAACCTCAACCTTATTGGGAACCAGCAGAGGATTGTTTTATCATTCATTATACTAAAGTGATTGTAAATGCCCTTGGTCTGGAAGTAGGTTGGGATGAAGAAGTAGGACTAAAGACTGAGATTATTCCTTTGACTCGGCCATATGGTCTTTGGACAGGAAATGTTTTTCAGGGGATAGTAAAAGTTAAGGGAGAAGCAGTCCCTTATGCGGAAATAGAAGTAGAATATTACAATCAAGATGGCAAGGTTAAATGGCCTGCTGAACCCATGATTACACAGGTGATTAAAGCTGATCAGAATGGTGTATTCACTTATGCTATGCCTAAGGCAGGTTGGTGGGGATTTGCCGCTCTTAATGAGGATGAAGAGAAAATAAAACATAACGGAGAAGAGAAATCAGTAGAAATAGGGGCAGTGTTCTGGGTCAAAACTTACGATATGGAATAAATAGTAGAAGGGAAATATTTATGCATATTTCAGAAGGAATACTATCTGCACCGGTATTGATTACGGGCGCAGGTTTGACTGCTACGGCAATAGGGTATAGTTTAAAAAAGATGGAGCATAAGGAAGTGCCCAAGGTGGCAATCCTATCTTCTGTTTTTTTTGTGGCTTCTTTAATTCACGTTCCTTTAGGTCCTTCAAGTGTTCATTTGATTTTAAATGGAATTATAGGGGTATTATTGGGCTGGTCCGCCTTTCCGGCGATATTGGTTGCTCTTGTCTTACAAGGTGTGCTCTTTCAATTTGGAGGCATTACCACCTTAGGAGTAAATACTTTTAATATGGCCTTACCGGCTATTATCTGTTTTTATTTATTTAATTGGGGGATTAAAGGGGAGAATAATTTTATTGCCCTGATCCTGGCCTTTGTTTGCGGATTTTTAGCGGTATTATTAAGTGGAATAATGGTAGCAGCTGCTCTGGTCTTTACCGGAGAACCGTTCATACAGGTAGCCAAATTGGTGCTAATTGCCCATTTTCCGGTAATGATTTTAGAAGGAGTGTTAACTGCGTTTTGTATTGGATTCTTGAGGAAAGTTAGACCGGAAATATTAAATGTTTGATTACACGGATTGATTCAGTATATTTTCGATATATCGGAGAGATAAGATGAAAAATAAACCGTATTTAATTTTGATATTTATATTTTTAATCATTATGATGGTAAATATTTCGGTCTTTGCCCATAAAGTCAATATCTTTGCCTATGTGGAAGGAGATAAAGTTTACACCGAAAGTTATTTTAATGATGGTAAAAAATGTATAGATTCAAAGATTGAAGTATTTGATAACCAGGGGAATAAACTATTAGAAGGTCTAACTGATGAAGAAGGAATGTTTTCTTTTGAGATTCCCTCGAAAGATGTAATAGATGGAGATTTAAAAGTAGTTCTTACCGCCAGTATGGGACATCGAGCAGAATATATTATCCTGGCTAATGAACTAAGAGGTGTTACGGGGTTAATTAATGAAAAGTCTGAAGAACCCATACCTGCAGTTTCTCCTGAAATTTCTTCGTTGGATTTAAAAGAAATCCAATCATTAATCGAAGATGCTTTGGATAAAAAGTTAAAGCCGATTATGAGAGAGATGATAGAGATTAAGAAATCTCAGGAGGATAAGATTTCTCCCACCGAGATAATCGGGGGGATAGGTTATATAATTGGTATTTTTGGAATTATTGCTTATTTTTTAAGCCGTAAAAGGTAATTTAAAATTTTTTTAGGTGATTAATTTGATTAAAGAAAAATTTTCGGAAGGAGATTCTTTTTTTCATAAGCTCGATCCACGGGTAAAGATTATTGTGGCTTCATTGTTTTCAGTAATTGTTGCTGTCAGCGATAAATATACTTCATTATGGGGTGCTTTATTCCTTGCTGTAGCAGCAGTGATTGTTGCCCGCTTAAGAACTAAAGAAATAATTTCCCGTCTTCTAGTGGTGAACAGTTTTATCTTTTTATTATGGTTGATGCTCCCCTTTACCTTCCCCGGTAAAAATATTTATACTTTAGGCTCATTAAATATTTCTCAGGAAGGCATCAAATATGCCCTTTTAATAACCATAAAATCTAACTCTATTATTTTGGCCGGGATTGCTCTTCTTTCTACTTCCTCAATATTTAATCTGGTTCATGCCTTGCGTCATCTACATTTCCCTGATAAACTAACTCAGTTATTTTTCTTTAGTTATCGTTATATTCAAACTATTCATTCTGAATATATTAGATTAAATAATGCTGTAAAAATAAGAGGTTTTAAAACCCAGACTAATTTTCATACTTACAGGACTTATGCCTATTTAGTGGGGATGATGTTAGTTAGGAGTTATGACCGCTCCAAAAGAGTCTATAATGCTATGCTTTGCCGAGGGTTCAAGGGAAAATTTTGGACTTTAAATCATTTTGTTTTTAAAAAATCAGATTTTATAGCGGGAATTGTGATGATAAGTTGTATTATGGGATTGGTGTTATTGCCATGAAAGAAAGAGAAAATGAAGCTGTAATCAAAATTACTGACCTTTCCTTTGCCTATCCCTCCCGGGATTATATATTTAAAAAGTTAAGTTTTAATTTTTTCAAAGGAGAGAGGATTGGCCTGGTTGGGCCCAATGGAAGTGGAAAAACCACCCTTTTCCATCTTATTATGGGACTTTTACATCCAGCAGAAGGGAAGATTGAGATTTTTGGAAAAGAACGAAAAGTAGAGAACGATTTTGTAGAAGTTAGAGAAAGAATCGGCCTTGTATTTCAGGACCCCGACGATCAATTATTTAGTCCTACTGTGGCTGAAGATGTCGCCTTTGGACCTCTAAATTTAAGAAAAAATCATCAAGAAACCAAAAAGATACTAAAAGAGACCCTGGAGGATTTGGGTTTAGTTGGTTTTGAAGATAGGATTACTTATAATCTTTCTTATGGTGAAAAAAGATTAGTTTCTTTGGCTACTGTATGGGCAATGCAGCCGGAGATTTTATTGCTTGATGAACCTACAATCTGGCTTGACGATGAAACTATTGAAAAGATAGTTCAAATATTAAATACTCATCCCCATTTATCCTACATAATTATTTCTCATGATAAAAAATTTTTAAAAGAGACTACTAATTGTATTTACCTGATGGATAACGGAAAGATAAATAAGACATAATTCTTATAAATTTCTTCCTTCGGTTTTCTAATTTTTTTATCTTCTCTCATTTCTTTTACATTTACATTATTTTTATTTTTGAAATGCATTTGTTATAATGAAATAAAACTGTTTCTTTGCGAGATACGATTCACGAGATACGAGATACAAAATGGGGGGGATAAAAAATGAAAATTGGAATTTTGGGAATGCCCCTTACGGGCAAAACTACTCTATTTAATCTTTTAACCGGTCAGAATAAAGAGGTTTCTACATTTTCCTCAAAAGGCACAAAGAATATTGGAATTGCTACTGTTTATGATCAGAGAGTCGATTTTTTAAGCTCCATTTACCTGCCCAAAAAGATTACCTATACGACTATTGAATTTATAGATATTGGGGGGATTTCACCTGAGTTGCCCCAAAAAGAGAAGGCAGAGATATTTAATTTAATCCAGGATGTTGATGCCCCGTTATTTGCGATTAGATTAT
>JABUBM010000154.1_pt1 | contig 15333 bp, 22 predicted proteins | sample 7240321 | NCBI WGS metagenome assembly JABUBM01 (sample SAMN07256344, study PRJNA390944) | subsurface metagenome | isolation source: Methane hydrate marine sediment | place: Pacific Ocean: Eastern North Pacific, ODP site 1244 | collected 2002
ATTCAAAAGAAGGTTTGAGAAGGTTTTGGCTAGGCTGGGCGAGGAGGAGACCAAGAAACCATGAAGTGTGCTGATTGTGGAAACGAAATTAGAAAAGAGTTGAACCAAACTCCCTACGAAACGGCTCATGGTATTCTTTGTCAAAACTGTTTCGGTAAACGATTTGGAGAAGAAATAGAGAAACACCCAATCGGTGGAAGTATGTTAAAGGATTATGAAACCGCAGCGAGGCGCGCAAGAAAGCTGGTTGAGACAATCCTGAAGGAAATCAGGCCGCTGCCAGATCGGATAGTGGCGCCGCCGCTAACTTGGGAAGATTACGAAGCGAAGAGAGTACGAGTTGAAGAGGTGTGGATTGAGCCGCATGTTATGCGATTAGAGGAGTGGGTAAGAAAGGTTAAGCGTATGACGATGGAAGAGTTTGACAGTAAGCCAATAGCCGAGATAGAAAGGATGGTAAGTGAATACAGTGAGTACATCAGCAGAGGTGCAAAGACTTGAATCTGAAGCAGTTTAGAAAGCTGGTTGAGCATCGCCCAGACGTAGCTAAGACTTATCGTTTCGTTCCTGCTGGAGGGTTTGTTAACGAAGGGTATTGGAGGAAAAAAAGAAAAAAGTATGATCGTACTCATGTTAAACCGCGTAGCTTGGCGCGAACTCACCTAGAATTTACGGAAATAACTATGAGTGTTTACGATCGTAACTTACATGGTTTAAAAGATGGTTTACCTGTTGCCGCCGCGGAGATTAAAGAGAAAATGACGGGGCGACGTTTCAAATTGTCTAGGTGGAAAGAAGCGATATTAAAGTTTGATAAGGCTCGGGAGAAAAGAAGGCGGGAGCGCGCTCTGATTGCAGAAAGATAAAGAAAGCAAGATGATGACGGTGCAAGAGTTAGATAAGATGATGAAAAGCCTCAAAAAAAGGAGAGAAAAAAAACTTAAGAAGAAGGCTTTCTAGAGCCGCGTTTTTTCAGAACTTTTCCGTAGGCTAACGGAGCCAAACTTATTATCAGAAAGGGGTACTCGCCTTTCTTTCCACGTAGAAGCGTAGCTAAAGTTTTTTTCAAGTTGTCTTCTGTGTCCATCGGACATATTTCTGAGTTCTGCGGTAATACTATAACTGCACAGACAGAGCCATGCACCTTCTCAAAGTGATGCAATTCAAGTATCTTCAAAAAATCACCTAGCAACATCGAAAGGATTATAAACGCAGGACGTGTATTAATCTTTTGTAACTGTAGGAGGAAAAGGGAAACATGGGAAAAACCGGAATACCCGGTGTAATTATAGCGTTTGTGCCTCCTTGGACCAAAGGCGCCAAGAAAGCGCGAGGCTACGTGTTCAAAAGATACCATTACCCAACAAGTAAAGCTCAAAAAGCGCAGCAACTAGTATTGACTAGGTCAGCCATGGAACTGTATGGTCAGAACCTTAGCAGAGACGCGTTCATAGCGGCGATCTCTCCAAAGATCCGAACAGGCAGAGGAAAAGGCCCGAAAAGCACATATGCCAAGATACGTGTTATTCGACACGCGAAAGCCGCGGGAACAGCAGCACGGTTAGCAGCGGAAATCGGCGCGATTCCAGCAGTCTAAGTCTCCGTAAAGGTGTCATAGATGTCTGCGATAGTAGGCGCGCTTAGAGGACAATGGTTCCCGGAGGTATGGGAAGTACCCGTAGGGGTAGCTCTTGGAGTAGTTATCACTGGCTTCTTAGGGGACACGGTTGCAGGATTTATTAGCCAATTTGTTCCCGCTGATTGGCTGAATCCCGCAAGTGAAATTCTTGTTGGTTTCGTGCTGTTCATTTTAGGCGGCTTCCTGGGCGGAGACATGGGTATGTGGGTAAAGATCTTTTCAGTTGGAGCGTTTGCGATTGGACTTGCCGATACGGTCAGTGTATTGCTTGGGTTGGGTGTAACCCCGGCAGCTGCACTTAGGCCAACGCCGGGTGCGCTGACTGTCATTCCAACATCTGCTACTAGGAAAACAGTTGTCTCTACGCAGAGGTATGCAGCGACTAACAGTGGAAAGGCAGCAGGCCGATACGCGCTTACGGGCTAGCCCCTTTCTTTATTATAGAACCATTCGCTGAAGATTCTGCAGTCATGGTAGGCTGGGTCAGAGGTAATTAAGCCTAGCACGTCGCCTTTGAAGTGTGGACACATCTGCTCAAACCTTTCCTTTTTCTTGTCTTCTAGATTCATATATTCTAGGTGGAAAACTTGGGTTCCAGTTACTTCTTGAATGTAGTCAACTGAATATTTTTCTTTTGTTGTCTTTCCTTTTTTTGTTGACGTAATTTCTAGTTCTTCGTCTGCTTGGCTCCTAGCGTGTTCGGTCCATTTTTTGCAGAGACTTTTATATTCTTGTTGGTCAGCGCGGTGTTGCGCGCATTTGTTGATTAGGGGGCAGATGGCGGGAACCTCTCGGGTTTCGGAGACTTCACTATCTTTTGTATAATGTGCCATTTAATTTACCTTCTTCCATAACGGGGTCCTGATTGAGTAAAGGGTGTTTCGACTCTTTCAACATAGATTTTTCCGCTTGAATTTAGGATCCACTTCAGTTTATCGCCGTCTTTAATTCCTAATTTTTCTGCGACTTCTTTAGGGATCTGTGTTCTACAGTGACCGTGAATTTTGGTGATCTTAAGGATTTCAGTGGACATGAGATTTCGACCTTTTCTACGAAAACATCCTTTTCAACGAGCTAGTTTATTTGCGCACTGCTATTTAATTTTGTGGTATAGGAGAAGGAAGGAAATATCTTGAGCTTCGTAATAATTGAAGAAGACAAAATTCGACAGACAGCACCTGAGTTCCAGACAACACTGAAGAATCTAGAAGAGCAGTTGATCTCAAACACCTTGAGATTGTGGGGCGGTTACACGTATGGAGGTTATCAGCCCGGCAAGAAACAGTTCGGACGCACAACCTGGCTTTCGTATCTGTTTGCTGATGAAAACGATGACATCTTAGACAGTCACCACGGAGATCCTGCTAAAGCCGGAGATCCCCTACCGGACGCCTATTATTGGGGTAGAAACAGCTTCCGGCAATTGTTCACTTCGACGAGTCCAGCGGCAGGGACAATTCCTGGATGGAAAACCATCTTACAGGGAGGAAATCCCACCATGATTGGCACGATGCCTAAAAGCTTCCGCGGCGCAATAGCCGGTTTCGCTTTTGGCAGCAAATCAATCTGTGTGACTAAGTTGAAGATGCAGATCGGCGCGCGCAAGGTCCCTATAACGGGCATTGAGGAGATCCACAACTACAAGAGTCCAGTTCTGATGTTCGAGGAAGGCTATGAAATCGACGAGGAAGAGGGCTTCGAGTTGCGAGGATACTTTGAGGCTCCTGGCTATCAGCGGATTATTCCGAAAGGTTTTGTGATGTACCGAAAACTCGATTTGGTGCTTCACGAGTAGGAGTGTGACGTAATTGAGTTACGCTCTTATAGAGTACCCTGAAGGGTTCCTTGACGTTCGGCGTGTCGGACAGAAGGTTCTCTTTGATGGCTACAGGGTAATCGGACCTTATGTTGCTGAAGGCATCGAAATACCAGCCTACGAGTTTGGAGTCCAAACCATTTATCACATGAAGATCATGGCAGCCAAAAAAGACGTCTATGCTAACTGTGAAGTGCAGAATCCAGGCAGATATGGAAACAGTGTTAAAGTCTATCTCTACAGCATCGCTGATGATGGATCAATCAGACAAGTCGATGACGCATACGCAACTTTCAAAATCGAATTCAACGGAGAAGGCGAGTAAACCACTCAGCTTACTTAGCTCGTTAAAAAAACTTGGGTGAATGTAAGATGGGTAGTTGGACACCTAGATTCCTTTTTGAAGGGGATCGTATAAGTTTTATAGATCCCACATCTGAATCGCCGATGAAACGGTACTATCATGTTCGCGGACGAGACTTTTCGCATATAGAATGGGAGTTCGGTTGGCCAGAAGTTCAACCGGAAGATCGGCCTGTAGCTCCAGGACAGGTTGCTGGACCTTACAGTTTTCCGCAGATTAGGCCAACTACGTGGTCGGAAACGCTGAAGCAGGGACATATGTTCCAGTGGATTGTAGGCATAAAACCGGATGTTAAATGGTACATTCAGTTGCCGTCAGAAACGAAGAGGCATGGTACTCCGAAGCTTCCTTGGCCAAAAAAGAATTATCCTGAGGTAGCGCATTTCACGATGCAGATGAGCCCGTTTGATCGTCCCACATTCGTCACGGAACATTTCCTTATACCTAAGCTATGTGACACTTTCGGCATTGACGTGTACAATCCATTGCCCATAACAGTTACACCACACTTTAACTTCTACATCAACAAACTAAACATAGAACTTATCGGAGACGTCACATACACAGAAGACGGCATATTGTTAACGGCTGCGCACCGATACTACGAAGAGCTTCTAGAGAACCTGCATAAGGGACTAAAATTTGCCCGTCCCATAACATTGTTCGGTGTTGCGGGGGCACCGGCTGAGAGGTGAACATGATGACTGGAATAGAAATGGAAGGATACACAAAAGTAGTGCAGAAACTATACAACAAGGCTTTCTACGAATATGAAGACAAAAGAATACCGAACGCTAATGTAAGGTTCAGCGCAAAAGTTGAAGGAATAACACCTGAATATGGAAAACCAGCACCTACCAGCCAAACCATCGTAACCATCACAATCCCGGCAGGAGAGCAGCTGCGGCTACTTTACTTAAACTTCGGAAGCAAAGACACCGAAAACCCAGCACAACTCATCATAACACAGGAAGGTGGAACAGCACATGCTTTACCTGAAGGCCAAGTAGACGCCCTTATGATTCCCGCAGGAGGAGCCCCAATCATTCAACGTGGAACCTTAGAAGCGCCAGTTCACATCCTAGAAGGAACAGTAAAATTTGCGATCCAAAAGCCAATAGCAGGCGCAGAGTATCTTCTAAGCTTCTGGGGGGACTCGAACAAACCACAAATAGGGCGATAGTCTTTTAAATCTCCACATCCCCTCTTTTTTTATGACAATATTCAACCATAGATTTACAGTTAAAAGAATTTCTCCGGAGAAAACAAACACCGACAAGAAAGTTCGCGTGTATCCGCCGACGGGCGTTGATGGGGCGCAGCTTGGAGTGAGCTTGTTTAAATGGGAGGCTCATCATAAAAAGCGAGTTGAGTAAATGCCGAAGATAGCGCGTAGAATAAAAGAGCATGTTGACGGGAAAAGCGTGTTTAAGCATGAGCTTAATGTTCATCGAACTGAAGAGGGATCTGTAAAAGTTATAGAGTTTGATCATAAAACATTGCGTCAAGCTCCTGTTGCGACACGGCACTTTCATTTTCCCCATAAGATTAGGCCTGCACCTGTAGTTACTCACCCTCCGACGTTGAGAACTGTTTCTCCTCGACAAAGTGTTTTTCAGGGTCATCGTTTTGCGGTGAGGTCGGCTACAACAATTACTGGTCCTGAATCCTTAACGCGTCCCGTTACCAGAGAGCAGCTTAAGCAGCTTATTAAGAAAACTTTTATCGTTAATCCGCAGAATCCTTTTCTCACTTATTATGCGCCAGTGGGCGGTAGCTTCGGAGTAGTAGGTAAACATCACATGCAAAATTTGCCTCATGCAGGATGGAATGTGCATTGGGTGCCTCTTAACGTTACAACGAATCGAAGAATGGGTTATCCTTCGCAGATAGGCATTATACATCCTTTGCTTTATTGGGGAATACCTGGGTGGGCTAGTGCTGTAGGGCGACAGCATTATAGGCAGGCACATAAAAAGATTGCTGGTTTTGAAGTTGCAGATTCAGATGCTATTGGGAAGGGCGCTATTTCCCTTGTAAATAAGGTTGATCTACTTATGGTTCCAGGCGAGACTGCAAAAGCGGCTTTTGTGAACAGCGGAGCCGAAATACCTGTAGAAGTTGTGCAGCATGGACTAAGCGACGTATACAGCGCCCCTAAAAATTCGTTTTCTAGCATTCCAGAGGACGGAGTGAAGATTCTTTACTTCCAGTTACATTCTCGTTGGCGAAAAGGCGGTGATGTTGTTGAGAAGGTTATGTCTCGGATCCTAAAAGAAAGGAAAGATGTGAAGTTGGTGCTTAGGCTTGGAGCAAATAAAGAGTTGGCTAAGTTGCCTCAAACTATTTGTGTTAACTGGTTGTCTGAGAGAGATCTGGTTCATCTCTATGACTCATGTGACATTCTTTTTGCACCTAGCAGAGGAGGGGCTTGCGAGTTAAACGTGTTAGAGGCCCTGGCGCGAGGCTTAGTGGTTGAAACAAGTTCCTATCCATCTATAAAAGAGTATGCGGAAGGAGCATTGTTTATCAAAGATAAGGGACGAGTCCGAGTTCTACCTGGAAACTCCATTCACATCGGTAAAGGTTCTAATCCAGATCCAGACCATGCCTACGAGTTGATGAATTATGCGATTGATAACTTGGCTGAGTTAAAGAAGAAGGCGGAGGCTCTTGCTCCAAAATTCAGGGAGAAATATAGTTGGAGAAACACGGCGAAGTGCATGGCTGAGGTTCTGGGAAGATTAGCGGCATGACTAAGATTTTGTTGGTTTGTATCGCTCGTCATTTAGGAGACGTGGCTCCACAGCTTTTTGGTGCTCTACGGAGAATGGTTGAGTATACACTTCAAACTCCAGGTTACAAGCAGGATACTATAGACTTTATTGTTTTAACTGAGCAACCACGCGATAAAGAAGGAAAACGGCTTGCTGGAAACCAAGCGATCCGGTGGAATATGAAGAAGGTAAGACCGCATGCTCTTAAACATTATCATTATATTCTTAGAATGGACAGCGACATGATACCGCCTCCGCATGCTTTAGTAACTTTGATTAAAACTTCAGTGAAGCATAACGCTCCGATAGTAACGAGTTTGACGCCTGAGAGACCCGCAAAATGTGGAACAGACCAGTTTAGCCAACTCATGAATTGGAACGAAAATGAACCTAAAGAAAAAATAATTTCTAGCATTAAACAGTTGAAGCCATTCGTATGCACAGGAAACGCGGGAGTAGGATTCATGTTAATGACAAGCGCGGCGTTGAAAAAAATTAAATGGGCTAGATTGAAGGATGACTTTGGGTTCTGGAATGAAGTGCATAAGTTAGACATCAAAGTGGTTTGCACTCCCAGAGTAGTATGCGCCCACAAGGAACATAGACCCGCAATTGTTCGCGGCGAAAAATGGATTGTGGAACATTGGAGAAAAGTTATCTTAAGAAATTTAGCGGCTCACCGTAACTGGTATCATGGTTTTCCCTATAAGTGGTGGCATGGGCATTCAGTGGAAACGTTTCTAGTAATGTTGCCTTTACATCTTAACCAAGTAAAAGAGCCGAAATGGTTCACGTATCAAGGTAACAAAAATGAATCACTTAAGATGCTTTGACAATTTTTTAACAAAATCTTTCATTCTAACATCGTGTGTGTGTTTTGCATGAACTAAATCGTGACCGCGCTTAGCAATTTTAGCAGCTTCTCCTGGATGCTTCAACCAGTAGTTTATACGGTCCATAAATGCTTTAGTTTCTATCTTACGGTTTCTTTCAGGCTTATAGTCGATCACAGAGAAATGGTGGTGCGGTTTAAGACCTAACGCAGTTGCTTCACGCGGAATATTACATACCAAAAGCGTGTTACATGCCATAGCTTCAAACATTTTATTTACAACACATCTACGTTTAGATGTGCCGGTAGCAAACATTCGTGATTGATTAATTACTTTTGCATAATCGTGTCTCCAAACTGGATTTGAAAAATACTTTATTTTCTTTTGGCGACTAAGAACTTGATGAATTCTAGTTCGTAATGGATATATTCCGCCCTTGTACCCTATATTGATTACATCATATTTTTTAGTTAGTTTTCTGTCGTAGAAAATGTGGGGGTCAATACTGGGAGGACACCACTCAACAGGAATGCCGAAGCCAGCAAGCTTTTTACTGTAAACAAGCTGATCGTAAGCATCAACAAACTTTATGATTAAATCTACTCTACGCGTTTTGAGAAAACGAACAACATTAGGCATACGTACGGTAAGCCATATATCTCCACTCCACATGACACGCAAGCATTTAGCTAGGTGAAAGTTCTTGAGAACAGGAAACAATCCTACACCATAGGTTTTCCAAAACTTCCAAATGTGGAAGGAAGGCAGATTCTGAATCACCACGTCAGGATAATCGTTGCCATACAGTTTTTTTATAACCTTTGGAACATCAATTTTCGCTCCAGCCCTCAAAGATTTGGTTGAAGGCCCGCCTGGAAAACCGGGGCCATAAAACTTAACGTCCGCAAATTTTTTTAGGGCATAAGGCATTCCTCGGGTACTTGCGTGCCCATGTTTCGATAAATCTACATGACGTTTAAACCAAAGAATCTTCATTTCCTTTTCTCCAACTTCTTCTTACGAACAAAACTTACAAAACGGAACATATTTTCTTTTTGCGCCCAGTATCATAGCTTTTTTATAAACGCTTGAAGTAAGGATTTTTTTCATTGATTCTTCAAAAGCATTCCCTACGATGCCTTCATGAGACTTCGCTCTACAACAAATCTGCACAGCTCCATCCCATCTCACAGTTGGCACTCTTCCGTAACATCTTTTTATTTTTGGAGATACAATAACTTTTCCTTTAGAGATGCGCCACTTGTCCCTACAGGGAATTTCACGGCCAAGATTTTCTTCTATAAACTTCAGTTTATCTTCGTTGCTGCTGTTAGAGCAGGAAAAAAGTATTTCTGTTGTTCCCACTGTAATTCTTTTACTTATCTTCTTAACTTTCCTACGTAAAAGGGATACTTCATTTACGTTTCTTTTGTTTATAACCATCTTAGCTTGAATTGTTACCTTAGAGCGTGTTATTCGTTTAAAATAGGCGAGTCTTTTAAGGTTAAGCAATACTTTATCAAAGTCGGTTTTCATGTTTTGATAATGTGTCTGTTTGTTTCCTCCACCGAAATTCACTGTTACTTTCTGATGCTTGCATAGAGCTTTCAAGTGTTCTGGAGTTAGGTCCATCGCAAGGTTAGTGTGAATATGATACAAAGGGACTCTCTTGGATACAGCGTAATCAATAATATCTATAAATTCGGGGTTTAACAGTGCTTCTCCTTTGCTGAAGGGAACTATCGAAAAGTCGCTTTTCTTTTTTCTGAAAAGAATGTGATGAAAAAAAGGATCCTGAAAACCTTTGTTAAGGTTTATGAAACGCTTGAAATTAATGAGTGACGTGAAGCCTTTCGTTACTGTTAGTCCAGTGTCATATTGACTAAAACACCAGACGCAACGGGCATTACAGAACCCCGACGTTAACTCAACTACAATTTTCAACAGTGTATCTCCAAAGCTATTAAGTATGTAACTTTATTTATTATTTCACATGAAACCTATTTGGCATTTCAGCGTTCACTCTTCTAATCGCGGTGATCAAGCAATACAGCATTCCATTGAAGATTTAATAAGGTCAAGAATTGACGTGCCAATTGCTCATTTCAGTTGTATGCACGAGCTTCTAAATGCAAAACGGATACAACAACTAAATCGTGAAGCTTCTATGCTTTTAATTGGTAGCGCAGGTTTATATTCAAACTATCCTTTGGAGTCGGGTTGGTATTTCCGATGTAAACCCGAAAACTTCAAGAAAATCCAAGTGCCTATAGTGTTATTCGCTATTGGATGTAACAGGCATTTAGAAAAAGACCGTTTCGGACCGTTGCGACCAAAGACTTTGGAAAGCATCAAAGCCATTAATGAACAGGCTGTTTTAAGTGGAGTGCGCGATTATAGAACTTTAGAAGTTTTAGGACAGTTAGGCATTAAGAAGGCTTCTTTTGTACCTGACCCGGGAATGTTTCTTCATCCAAGCGAATACTGGTCAGAAGTATCAGTTGGGATAAACATAGCACAACATTGTCGTATGTTAGAACATTACAGACCACTATTACTAGAAATTTGCACAAAACTTTGCTGGTTACTTGACGAAAAACATATTAAACCAATTTTTATTGCGCATGACTGTTTAGAACATAGCCTCTACTTAGATTTGAAGAAGAACTATCCTCAACTACTGTGTTACAATGAGGATAAACCACGGCAACTGATGGGATTATATCATCAGTTACTATTCAACGTAGCTGTAAGATGCCATTCAAACATAATGTCGTTCGGCGCGGGAACCCCATTCATCAGTCTTATGTACGATCAAAAACAAGTTGAGTTTCTAAAAGTAATCGGGTTTTCAGAGTTAGGCATTAAAATAAATTCGCAGTTAACCTTTAACATCCTGAAAGAAAAAGTGAATTTTGTAATGAATAACTTACATGAAATCACAATTAAAATGAGAAATCGAAAATGTGAACTTAAAAAAATAGAAGACAATTTTGTGGATCAGGTTGTAAAGGTTTTGCAGTGATGTTAGTGATAAAGAACAGGTCGTTCAAAGAGATTACCAGTTTTAGAATTGGCGGCAAAATTAGAAACTTGTATGTACCTGTAACAATTGAAGATTTGAAACATGTTTTCAGCATGTTGAAGGACACGACTTTTTATTTGATAGGTGCTGGAACAAACATTCTTGCATCGGAGCAAGAATTTCAACATGTAGTCACCATGAAAATGTTTAATAAAACCTTAAAATTTCATGGAAACCATCTAATTGCTTACGCAGGTAACACAACCAGAAGAGTCGCTATAGAATGTGCCAAACACAGTTTAAGTGGATTTGAATTCTTAATTGACGTGCCAGGACTTATCGGCGGCGCTATAGTAATGAACGCTGGATGTTTTGGACGTGAAGTTTCACAGATGCTGGAGGAAATAACGTTTTTAACAGTTGATGGAGAAATACAACCTATAACCGACTTTCATTTTAAACGTAGATACTGTGATGTTCAAGAGAGAAAAGGCGCAATTATTGCGGGGAAGTTCAAGTTACAAGAGAGGCGTAAAGCGGAGATTGAAACTACCATGCAAGAATACACGAAATATAGAAGAAATAATCAACCTTTAAGGTATCCCAGTGCGGGAGGCATATTCAAAAACTATAAGCTACTTCCAAAGATTCTTCCATTTCTAAAGAATAGCCGTATAGGTGACGCTGAAATTTGCATGTCTGCACCTAACTGGATTTTGAATAAGGGCAAAGCAACATCTACTGATGTTATGCAGTTAATATGTAATCTACAAACTTTAGCAAAAGAAAAGTTGAACGAAAACCTAGAGTTAGAAATTAAAGTGCTCCCATAAGAGAGAAAAAGCTAATTAGTTTACAGCGTCGTTATTCTAGTGAGGAGGATGGAGGATGAGTGTATTTAAGCGCAGGTTCACAGTCAAAAAGCCTGGTTCATGGGAGCGCCGACAAGGCGGACGTTTCGCCAACCTTACTTTCCCTCCTGACCTTCAAAGCCGGGTTCGCAGGCTTGAAGAGGAAGCTCGTTTGTTGTTAGAGGTAATAAACATAACCAACTTAATAGAGGCGGATATAATAGTTGGAGAAATTTACAGTAAGTTAATAGCTATGCCCGCAGAGGAGTTGGGGCGTCCCAACGTGGATCCGCCGACGGTGGTAGATCATGACAACTTGACGTTGTATAGTTTTACGGTTAACACTGATCGCATGACCGTTAAGTTTCCGCCTCCGCACGACTATGCTGGTGGGCCGTTGGGATTTAATGTGGTTTGGACGAATGATGGGGGCGTAGATGATTTAAACAGGAGGGTTCGGTGGGAGCTTAACTATCAAGTTTGTTCAGAGGATGAGGTTGTAAGCGGAAATCATGCTAACAGCCCTAAACTGGTTGACGGTCTTTATGAGTCTAATCTTGGCTGGGTTGAGCAGCATACAGGGTTCATGGAAATAGCGGAAGCAGATTTTCTTGGAAAAGAATGTGTTTATGTAAGGTTGCGTGCAGTTACACCGATTAACCCGCCGCTAACTTGTGAGCCGCATCTGATAGGAGTTTGCCTTCGGTACAATGCTTTACGGATCCCAGTTTAAGGGCCTGAGAATGGTAAAAGCTAATATGTTCTTAACTCATATTCTATCTTAGTGTAGGAGGATAACGTTTGTGAGTACTATTCCTTCGCCTTTAGTGGCTGACTGGATCGCCAAAGAGCTAAGATGGAAATACATTGTAAAAGACATCACCAAATCTCTTAGCATTCCAGCAGGCGACGAAAAAAAGATAGGAGAATACACGAAAACTGAAGGAATCTTCCTGTTCGGGCTCTTCGAGTTTGATGCACCGTTTGGGGGAGTCCGTATAGATGCCCATCCTGAGTGGCCGCTGCCGCTTGACATACCGACAATGTGGCGTAATGGAGTTATTGCACCGAATGTTTGGGGATGGGTTAGCCGTTACGTGCCCGCCCCACATGTGGGGAACCCGGGCACATATACTTTGCTTATTCCGCAGGGACAAGTATGGCAGAACTTCTTTAAGCTCTTCCTCGTAAACGTGAGCTCCGAAGTAGACATTAAATGCACTCGTTACCTGTACATGATGGCTACTCTAGAGCAACCACGTTCACCTGAAGCGCGGGAAAGACTTGAGGCGGAAGGAGAAAATTGATTGCTGTTAAAATTCCGAAAGACGTTCTTGACCTCTTTCCTATGTGGCAATATCAATGCTCAAAGTGTGGACATTATGATGAACCAAAACAGGTTTGCATAAAATGTGGCACAGCAATAGATTTGATGCGTGACCGAATTTCGCCCAGATTCATGAAAAGTCATAAAGCCATGAGTGAATACGCTCACAGAGTTTTAGCACCTAAACTTTCACTAAAACAGCGAACATTATTGTTCAAGCATTTTACAGAATTTTTTAGTGACGGTTTTGAAGACGGAACCTTTGATGCATGGGACGGAACCGTTGGAAGTCCATCTGTTGTCGCAGGAGGACATCATGGTTCATACCAAGCTGAACTCGATGTTAGTGGTGAAGAATTTTATAAAAACATTTCAGATGAAGATTTAGTTTATTTTAGAGTTTACGTTAAATGGAGCGTTTTTCCAGATGATGGAAAGCGTTTGAATATGCCATATATTTGCCAGCCAACATATCAAGGTGTTGTTTCTCTAGCCTTAATTAATGATGGTGGAGAAATGAAGTGGCAATTATGGTATTTTCCTGATGGTGGATTCCAATATGACATCACAGCAACCCAAGAATTATCTGTTGACACATGGTATTGCTTAGAAATAATGTTTAAAACACAATCCGCATCTGATGTATATGATGGTGAATATGAAGTTTATGTTGATGGGGAATTACTTCTTAGTAGAGATTCAATTCATTGGAACTATAATAATAAGGGTTGCAATAGAATTGCGTTTCAACTTAATCTTGTTGGCGGCGGAACGGTCCCAGTTTTAAACGCAGACTGTATTGTTGTAGCCGACGCGTATATCGGTCCGTTGCCTACGGAAATTTTTGTTGCTAACGATTTTCCAAGGGCATATCTTGAAAAACCAGTGAAAGCAAAAGAGTTAGCAAACAAAATTGAAGGCGTAACAGTCATACACGTAGCAAAGGACTTCCCTGAAAAACTCATGAAGAAGGGAGCAGCTGCGCAGTTACAGTCATATTGGGAATACTAAAAGTGTTGGTGGTGTAGGAAACGGTGGTGTTGACTCTTGGATAGAATCAGGATTACAAAGGGACAATTTAACAAACTGATCGATGTGTTTGTTCATCCTCTTTTTCGAGAGCATGGAGCTAAAGCCGTGTTAGCAGATGGGCTGCTTCATGCTATAGTGGAAGGGGATGCAACGGAAAGCGTAACCAAGTTTCTGAGGTACAACACAAGACATCTAGTAGAGAGCTCTAGAAGAAAAAGGAAGTAAATTTTTTATTGTTTCTTGCACGTAGCATCGCCGAATATTAGCCCTAGAATGCCTCCAACGATTGCCCCAGGAACACCACCCACGCACGCGCCTAACAAGGCGCCTCCAGCTGCTCCAGCAACATAATTAAGGTTTTTGGTTCCATCATCAGGTATAGTCATAGTTAGGCTTTGTGATCTTCCAGTATTTACTCCTGTTCTTCTCTCTGGTAACGTGTAATCTCCCAGTTTGAGACCTCTCTCAGCCTCTTCGTAACCGACTCCATAATGACGCATACATCTTTCAATATCACTTCGATTATAACCCATTCTAGCGGTACTCATTCTATATCAAAAAGAAATTATAGACGACTTAATGACTTAAGAGTTTCGTTTAATTTTTTAACTATATCTCCTTTCTACGAAGAGTCTCTGGGTAGACTTTTGACTTGTAGGCGCCCCGTCCCACATGGGACACCTTTCGGCTCCGCGCCTCGTTATTCGGCATATGCCTACACCCACAAAGTTAGGATGCTTGGGTCTGGGTCTCCACCAAAAGCTACCCACGAAGAGGTTATCTAGGGGATGCCGCATGCTATGGTCATCACTAGAGCCGATATGGCGAGAACGATGATACCAGAGAATGTGATATAGAGCCCTTTGATTGTGCCATGTTTGTATACTGTAATTACGCCAACTAATATTGCTAGGGCTGCAATGAAGAGTATAGCCCACGCAAGCCAAAATAATAATTCAATCATTAAAATTTCACCTCTATTATTGTTGGAGAAGCTTCGGTGTTCTTTTTCGTTTTCTTGCTGGTATAAGACGTTTTTTGATGTGAGGGTGCTTGTTTTCTATGTTCCGTACCTTTTCAAGCCACCATTTGTATCTCTCTTTTCTTTGTCGTATTCGAGCAACAGAAGCATTAAGAGCTCCTTCAGTGATTCCCAAACGTTCAGCTACTTGTTTCGGCTCCATGTCACTTAACGCCTCAAGCAGTGTTATGTCTTTTTCGCCCATAGGCCATTTCAGGATAGAGTCCTCCTTTATACGTCTACACGTTAAATATGTATGTCTTTAAATAGTTTTCTAATAAAAATTGCCAATCTTCCCTACGTGCATTAGATTATGTTGGAGGGGGGGCCAGGGTTCTTCTGATTCTGCCCATTCGTCGGCGCATTTTTTGCAGAGGGGTCGCTTTTCTTCAGTGTTGTCGTTTCTTAGTACTAGGTGTATAGGTTTGGGTTGTTTGCATTTCCAGCATAGTTCGGGTTCTGGTTCAGTCATTTATTCTGCATCTCCCAATAAATTTGCCGTTGTCTGAGATCCAGTAGCGGTAGGCTCCGAATGTGGTGTGCCCGTTTATTATGGCGGTTTGGAGGTACGGTGCCTGGTTGCTGAAGATCCATGCTCCGTCTCTTTTTTTGAAGTGTTTCCATGGGAGCTCCTCTAGGTCTTGGGTG
>JABUBM010000155.1_pt1 | contig 15330 bp, 15 predicted proteins | sample 7240321 | NCBI WGS metagenome assembly JABUBM01 (sample SAMN07256344, study PRJNA390944) | subsurface metagenome | isolation source: Methane hydrate marine sediment | place: Pacific Ocean: Eastern North Pacific, ODP site 1244 | collected 2002
AGAGATTTCACCATTTCCAAATCCGTGGCACTGCATACCCCGGTAACTTCTGCGCCAAAGTACTTGGCAAGCTGTACCGCATAAGTACCTACACCTCCAGAAGCTCCATAGATAAGAACTTTTTGTCCGCTCTGGATATTTCCTTTATCTCTAAGGAAAAACAATGCGGAGTGTGCCCCAAAAGGAACGGCGACGGCTTCCTCATAGGTCATATTGGCCGGTTTTATTGCCAGCACCCCTTCTTCAGGCAGACATATGTACTCAGCATAAGTACCAGAACATTCTCCAAAAACTTGGTCACCTTCTTTAAATAGTTTTACATCTTTGCCTACTGCTTCAATTTCCCCAGCTAGCTCATTCCCTAGTATAGGGTTTTTTGGTCTTATGAGACCAAAATTCATTCCAAAAAGGAGAGCCAGAAACCGGGTAGAGGCTGGGGAGCTTCGCATTCTGTAGTCCCCTGATGTTACTGTTGTTGCGTGAATCTTTATAAGCACTTCATTATCTTTAGGAACAGGTTTATCTACCTCTTTCAGTTTAAGAACCTCAGGAGGTCCATATTTTGTGTATACAATCGCTTTCATAAGTACTCCTTCTAACTGGGATTTCCCATTTCAACTAATACGGCTAGGTTAAACTCTTGCTTGCTGCTTGTCAAGGCACCGAGTAGCCTGTTATCAGCTTCAAGCGCCATACCATGCAGGTTTTCTATCAGGGGTATCTAAGAGGGGCTTGGCCCCTCTTTTTTATATCCTTCCCCCTCATGCAAGGAATATATATCCATATCATGGAGAGGGGGATAAAGGGGGTGAGGTAGATAAATAATCCCCTGACTATGCTAAAATAAGCTGTCATTCTGAATGTAACGAAGTGGAATGAAGAATCTGGGATTCTTCGCTGCGCTCAGGATGACAGAGGAGATAGACATTATTTCTATTACTAAAAAGCGGGCAAGTATACTATCTGAGGAGCTTTACCAGTGATTCCCATTAAGTTAGCCTTGCGCAATTTTATGTGCTACCGGGATAATGTGCCGCCACTCTCTTTTGAAGGTATCCACACCGCCTGCATCTGTGGTGATAATGGCAATGGTAAATCGGCCCTGATTGATGCCATAACCTGGGCACTGTGGGGACGAACCAGAGCCAAGAGTGATGATGACCTCATTCACTTAGGTCAGACTGAAATGGAGGTGGAGTTTGACTTTACTGTAGGACAACAACCATATCGCATCATACGCAAGCACTCTAAACCTAAACGACGAGGGCGTTCAGGACAAACTATCCTGGAATTTCAGATAGCTACTGAAGACGGCTTTAGGTCAATTACAGGCAATAGTATGACCCAGACCCAGCAGAAAATTATCAATGTTCTCCATATGGACTACCATACTTTCATTAACAGTGCCTTCTTGCTACAGGGTCATGCTGACGAGTTCACTATCAAGCGTCCAACTGAGCGCAAGCAAGTTCTAGCTGATATTCTCGGTCTTGACATCTATGACGAACTTGAGGGGCAGGCTAAGGAGCTGGCTAAGCAACAAGAAATGGAAAAGGCACAACTTCAGAGTGCTATCAAAGATATTAGTGATGAACTAGTCCAAAAGCCAGCCTACGAAGCTGAGTTTGAACAAGCACAGAGTGAACTATCTCGCATAGATAAAGTAACCAAAGAGCAGGAATCCAGACTTAATAGTCTCAGGCAGGAAAAGGAATCCCTAGAAAATAAGAAGCGGCAACTAATTGAGCTAGAGGAGCGCATAACAAAAACAGAGAGAGACCTGGAGCGCTGGGACGACCAACTCAAACAACATCACTCCAAGCTCAAAGAATATGAAGAACTAATAGCTCAGCGTTCCACTATAGACAAAGGCTATGCTCAGTTTATTGAAGCTAAAGAATCGTGTGATGAGCTTAACCAAAAATTAGGGGTGCTGGTCAAGCTAAATGAACGCAAAGGTCAACTAGAGAAGAGTATTGAACGCGCAGGAGCAACCCTACTCACTGACCATGCCGTAGCTCAAAGCAGAATCAGGGAACTAGAAATTAAGTCACAAAAGCTACCCCAACTCAAAAATGAGTTACAGCAAATACAGGTTCAACTAAACCAGTTAGCCGAGGAAGAAGAAATACTACACGGGAAAAGACAAAAAAGCCAAGAACTCCGAACCCAAGTCCACTATCTGGAATCTAGTCAAACTCAGCTAGAACGGGAGATAGAGGCAATAGAAGAGAAGCTTAACCTCTTGTTAACCCAGAGTGATGCTAAATGCCCCCTATGTGAGACAGAATTGGGTATAGAAGGACGACAGCGAATTGAAACAAAATATGCCACCGATAAGCAAGGCAAATCTGACTGCCTAAAGTCAAATCAAGCTGAGCTAGCTCATAGCAAAATAGAGCTTGGGTCACAGGAAAGTGAGGTATCCCAGCTAGAATCAAGGCTAAATCAGGATAAAGCCTCAGCCCAGAGTAAAGCCAGCGTCATCAGCCAACAGATTGCCGAAGCCGAGGGGGCTGCCAACCAGTTAAATGAGGAAAGAAAAACATTGGATGAGATTGAACAGCACCTAGCCAGGAAGGACTTTGCTATTGCTGAGCAAGAGTCACTAGGGGAGCTTGAAGGGGAACTGGCTAAACTTGACTACGATTCACAGCAGCACGAACAGGTGCGACAGCGCCTAGCCGAGCTAGAACAGTATGAAGGTTCAAAGCGAAAGCTAGAAGAAGCCGATAGGCTCATTATTCAGGAAAAAGAGGCTGCTTCTAGAGCTGAGGAAGCTACCCAAGAACTACGCCACAATCTGGAGATTGATAATCAAAAAAGGCAAGACTTGAGCCAGGAACTCAATTTACTGCCACAACTACTCAGTGATTTAACCCAGGTTGAAACTGAATACGAGGCGTTATCGGCACAACAAAAGCAAGCCCAGCAGGTAATGTGGAGTGTAAAGGAAAGACTACAGCGCTGCTCTGAGCTGGAGACAAAAAAGAAGGAAAAGGAAAGGCTATTGGCTCAAGCCTCAAAGCAGGAGAAAATCTATAGAGACCTAGCTCAAGCCTTCGGCAAAAAGGGGATACAGGCTTGGCTTATTGAAATGGCACTCCCCGAGATTGAAGCTGAAGCCAATAGGCTACTAAGCAGGATGACTGATAATAGAATGCATGTAAAAATTGAAACACAGCGGGAAACAAAAAAGGGAGATTTACTAGAAACCCTGGATATCAATATCTCTGATGAGTTGGGAATACGAAAATATGAAATGTTTAGCGGTGGTGAAGCCTTCCGCATCAACTTTGCCATTCGTATTGCCCTGTCCAAGCTATTAGCCAGGCGAGCCGGAGCACCACTGCCAACCTTAGTTATTGATGAAGGCTTTGGCACCCAGGATAGTGTCGGCATAGAGAAACTTAAAGAGGCGATAAATTCTATTCAAGACGACTTTGACAAGATACTGGTTATCACCCATATTGAGGAGATTAGAGATGCCTTCCCCACCCGTATTGATGTTATCAAAACCGCCGAAGGCTCAACGGTTGAAGTGAGCTAATTCATAGACCGAGGTCGGCGGCAATCCCTTGCATTGCCTCCACTCCTAGTTGGATAAACTCGTCAAGCTCAAGCCCAATTTCACTACACAGGGAGATTTGCTCCCTATCCACCCCGGCGGCAAAGCTCTTTTGCTTAAATTTTTTGATTACCGACTTAACCTCAAGACCAGCCAATTTTTTATCGGGGCGAACCAAGGCGGCAGCAGTAATTAAGCCAGTTAGCGGGTCAGCGCAAAATAGAGCCTTATCCAGCTTCGTCTCCCGGGGAATACCATGCGTATCATTATGACACAGAATGGCATGAGCTATAGCTTCACTAGCTCCCAGCTCCCTAGCCAGGTCGGCTCCCAGCTTACTATGTATGTTCATATCTCCCTCGGTGAGTTCCATATCAATATCATGCAACAGCCCGGTAAGCCCCCACTCCTCCTCATCCTCACCAAGGCGCCTGGCTAGAGCCCGCATAATGGCTTCAGTAGCCAGCATATGTTTTATCAGATTTTCATTCTCCACATTAGCTTTAATAGAGTCAAGTGCTTCTTCTCGGGTCATTTTCTTCTCCTTTACTGGCGGGCAGAAACGGTCAACCAGTCAAAGCATACTTCATATCTTTATCTTTATGCAACACCCTACCTAAGTACTGACCAGTGGCAGAAGACCTCTCCCGAGCTATTTCCTCAGGTATGCCTGTAGCTACAATATAACCACCGTGGTCACCAGCTCCTGGTCCGAGGTCAATAATATAATCGGCATTCTTTATCACATCCAGGTGATGCTCAATAACAATCACCGTATTGCCAGTATCAACCAGACGCTGTAGCACCCGCAGTAGTGCCGCCACATCATCAAAGGAGAGACCGGTAGTCGGTTCATCAAGAATATATAATGTCCTACCCGTAGACCGCTTTGACAGTTCAGTGGCAAGCTTAACCCTCTGCGCCTCTCCCCCGGAAAGGGTAGGTGCCGGCTGACCTAAACGAATATAGCCTAGCCCCACATCTCGCAATGTTTCCAGCTTACTCCTTACTCTAGGGAAATGCTCAAAGAAAACCAGGGCTTGCTCCACAGTCATATCTAATACCTCAGCTATGTTCTTGTCCTTAAATCTAATCTCAAGTGCCTCGCGGTTATAGCGCTTCCCCTTGCACACCTCGCAGGGAACGGTTACATCAGGCAAGAATTGCATCTCAATCTTAATATATCCCTCCCCGCGACAGGCTTCACAGCGTCCACCCTTAACATTAAACGAGAACCGACCTGGGGCGTAACCTCTCATTCTAGCTTCAGGAACAGTAGCAAAAAGCTCACGAATAGGGGTAAAGGTGCCAGTGTAGGTGGCTGGATTACTGCGAGGGGTGCGCCCAATAGGCGACTGGTCAATATTGATTACCTTATCTATATACTCCACACCAATGATGCTATCACAGTCGCCAGGTCTCTCCCTTGACCGATAAAATATCTGCGCCAGTTTCTTATACATAATCTCATCAATAAGGGTGCTCTTGCCACTACCAGAAACGCCGGTAATACAAACAAACTTGCCCAGAGGAATATGGACATCTATATTCTTCAGGTTGTTCTGTCTAGCCCCCTTTATTACTATCTCCTTGCCTGAGCCAGGGCGACGCTTTTGCGGTAAAGGAATCTGCTTGGCACCACTAAGATACTGACCGGTTATTGACTCCTTGCAATTTATAATATCAGGCAAAGCCCCGGTGGTTACAATCCAGCCGCCATGCTCCCCAGCCCCGGGTCCCATATCAATAATGTGGTCGGCAGCCCGCATCATGGCTTCATCATGCTCCACAACTAATATAGTATTACCTAAGTCCCTCAATCTCTTTAGAGTCTCAATCAAACGGAAGTTGTCAGCTAGGTGTAGACCCACTGTCGGCTCATCACAAATATAAAGCACACCCATAAGCCCGCTGCCAATCTGGGTCGCCAGGCGAATTCGCTGTGCCTCACCACCACTTAGGGTAGTTGATGGGCGGTCAATGGTAAGGTAGTCCAGACCAATATCCTTGAGGAAGCCGAGACGGGCTTGAATCTCCTTAAGGATTTCTCGGGCTATTATCTGCTCACGCTCACTAAGTATTGTCTGCGAACCACTAAGCGTGTCTACCCACTCCAATGCCTGAGTAACTGACATTGAGCTAACCTCAATAATATTTCTGCCCTCAATGGTTACGGCTAAAGACTCTGGCTTAAGCCGCTTACCCTCACAAACGGGACATACCCTGGACACCATATAGCGCTCTATATAAGCGCGGGAGTACTCCGATTCGGTGTCCCTATATAGTCGCTCTAAGCGGGGAATCACCCCTTCGTAACCGGTAAAATACTGCCTCACCCGCCCAAACTGATTACGGTAACTTACCAGCCCCCCCTTTTCTCCATAGAGTATCAGTTTCAGTTGCAATTCACTCAAGTCCTTAACTGGCGTATTAAAGGAAAAGTTATAGCGCCTGGACAAATCATCAAGTCGGTCAAAATACCAGAGCTGTGTCTGGTAAGGGTGAATTGCCCCTTGAGCTACGGAAAGCTCCTTATTGGGAATAACCAGCTCAGGGCCTATCTCCAGCTTGACCCCCAACCCGGTGCAGGCAGGACAGGCACCGTGAGGGCTATTAAAACTAAATGTTCTGGGAGCAATCTCACCCAGGCTAATTCCACAGTGGACGCAGGCAAAGTGCTCCGAGAACAGTAGTTCCTCACCATCAATAATAGACATCAGCACCACCCCTGCCCCCAGCTTGAGAGCAGTTTCTACAGAATCAGCAATGCGGCTTTGGTCACTCTGCCCAATTACCAATCTGTCCACTACTGCCTCAATGGTATGTTTCTTATATTTATCAAGTTGAAACTCCTCAGACAGGTCATAGATATGTCCATCGACCCGAACCCTGACATAGCCTGCCTTGCGCAAATCATCAAACACTGCCTGATACTCACCCTTACGGTCTCTAATCAGCGGTGCCAGAATCATAATACGGCTATTCTCAGTAAGAGCTTGAATGGCATCCACAATCTGCTGTACCGTCTGCATAGCAATCTCTCGTCCACATTTGGGGCAATGGGGGTGACCAACCCGGGCAAAAAGCAACCTCAGGTAATCATAGACCTCGGTTACAGTACCCACTGTAGACCGTGGGTTCTTACTAGGACCCTTCTGGTCAATAGAGATGGCTGGGCTCAACCCATCTATATAATCAACATCGGGCTTTTCCATCCTGCCCAGAAACTGGCGAGCATAAGCCGACAGAGATTCCACATAGCGGCGCTGCCCCTCAGCATAGATGGTATCAAATGCCAGTGAACTCTTACCCGAGCCAGAGACACCAGTAATAACCACTAACTTATCCCGAGGGATAGTTACATCTATATTTTTGAGGTTATGCTCACGAGCCCCTTTAACAACTATGCTATCTAATGGCATGCCTTCCTCCTATCCTGCAATTTCATTGTAGCACCAGACCCAAAGCACACTCAAGCACATAAATAAGCTGGGGTATTGACAATCATGTCACCTAGGATTATGATTTGCCGTAAATTTGATAAGAGTAGTTCAATGGCTGCCAAATACCAAACAGGACAGAAAGTCACGATAACTCCAGTCAAAAATCAGCATTTATCCCCGAGAGACTCCAATATAGAACCTTACGCAGGTAAGGTCGGCAAAGTTATTGATTATTATTGGATATGTCCCAATACGGGTGAGGTGTTCTACATTTACACGGTACGAATCGAGACTGACCAGAAAGAGGTCGTCGTGCACGAAGATGAGTTAGAGGCATATTTAGAGTAGATGCAGACATCGGAAAGTACATGATTCCCGTAATTCTCGGTGCTATTTGCTTTCGCTGACTCTAATTCTCTCTCCAAAGCTGTAACTACATTCGGCACGGACAGGAGAGTATCTCTATTTTAGATATTGACAAACACACAAGTGAGGACTAAACTCAAGTTCCAACATGTGAAATAACCTTAAAAACAATATAATTTGGGTTAGGGAAGATGAGAGGAATGAAGGGTACTGGAACCGCTAAGTGATATGGCCGTGGCTGGTGCCTTTTTGGTTTGAAGTAGATTGTAAGACAACCTCTCTGACATGCGGTGTTTTTTCTTCCTATTTATGGTTAGGGAAGGAGTTAATAAATATGAGCAAATTCACTGACATATTAACAGTATCCCCTCTCCCTGACGGAAAAAGGTGGCTCACCAGAAAAGAGTTCGGATATGATATTGGTAAAGAAGGTAGCGGCAATTCAATTGAGGTGCCAATAGGATTTAAAACTGACTTTACCAGTGTCCCTAGACCCCTTTGGGTATTCCTGCCAAGATGGGGGAAATATGGAAATGCTGCGGTAATTCATGATTGGTGCTACTGGGACCAGAATGAGACCAGAAATAGAAAGAAGTCGGACGAGATATTTCGCGAAGCCATGGAAGTGTTGGAAGTACCTGAGTGGAAGATTCTTCTGATGTACTGGGCAGTAAGGCTGGGCGGTGGTTTGGCTTGGTCAGGAAATAAACGAAGGAAAAAGAAAGGCATAAATAAGGTAGCTGATAAAATACCTGAGAAATCGGTCGAGATGGACTGTTAAACTTCCGCTTCCCTTCAGCTTTTCACGCCCATTTTGACTAGCAAGATACATTACCCTAAAATTACTTAACAATTCCACTATGAGTTCAGCTATCCCAATCAACAAATACCCCCTAGACCGACCCACCTATATCTTCAAAGTCGTAACCACATTCCGCAGGCATACGGGTTTATGATATAGTATAAGCTGAATTATGCTAGCCAAGGTATTAAGCTGCGCTGTTGTAGGACTGGAAGGGGCTATTGTTGAAGTTGAGGTAGATATTTCGCCTGGTTTGCCCTCGTTTATTATCGTGGGCTTGCCTGACACCGCTGTCCAGGAGGCAAGAGAGCGAGTCCGAGCCGCTATCCGAAACTCCAGCTGCTCTTTCCCGATGAAGCGTATCGTAGTTAATCTTGCCCCGGCTAACCTTAAGAAAGCCGGTCCAGCTTATGATTTACCCATCGCCGTTGGTATCCTTCTCAGCTCAGAGCAGGTATATGCTGATGTTACTCAAACTATCCTCCTCGGTGAGCTGTCCCTGGATGGCAGCCTACGCCACACCAATGGCATCCTGCCTATGGTTGCTTTGGCTCATAAGGAAGGGCTATCCACCATTATTGTGCCTGAGGCTGATGCTAAAGAGGCGTCCTTAATAGAAGGCGCTAAAATCATCCCCATCACTTCATTATCCCAGTTAGTTAGCTATTTCCGGGGAGAAATACCAGTCCCAGAATATAAGCCTGGTGAAGTTGAGGAATACATCCCACCTGCTTACTCAACCACTGACCTCGCCTATGTTAAAGGGCAAGAGCATGTCAAGCGAGCCTTAGAGGTAGCCGCTGCTGGAGGGCATAATGTAATAATGATGGGACCCCCGGGAAGTGGCAAAACGCTACTGGCACGCTCGCTTCCCTTAATACTACCACCAATGACTACCGAGGAAGCCCTGGAGGTTACCAAGATTTACAGTGTAAGCGGTCTATTGCCATCGGATACTCCACTGATTAGACACCGACCCTTCCGCTCCCCCCACTACTCTATTTCAAATGCGGGGCTGGTAGGTGGCGGACATTGGCCAAGACCGGGTGAAATAAGCCTTAGCCATCGGGGGGTTCTCTTCCTTGATGAACTCCCTGAATTTGGACACGCCGTACTTGAGCTACTGCGTCAGCCTCTAGAAGACAAGGTAATCACTATCAGCCGGGCTCAAGGCAGTGTAACCTTCCCGGCCAACTTTATGCTGGTCGGGGCAATGAACCCCTGCCCCTGCGGCTACTATGGTGACCCTTTCCGACAATGCACCTGCCCGCCCAGTCTAGTTTCCCGATACCAAAAGCGTATCAGTGGACCCTTCCTTGACCGGGTTGATATATTTGTTGAAGTGCCCCATATTGACTACGAGAAGTTGGCTGATGACAGGCTAGGCGAACTGTCAGAGAAGGTTCAAGCCCGGGTTGAAGCTTCCCGCTCCACACAACGTCAACGCTTCCAAGAAACAAAACTAGCCTGTAATGCTGAAATGACGCCAACCGAAGTAAGAGAGTTTTGTCAGGTTGAAGAATCAGCCCAGAGTCTGCTCAAGGCAGCTATGAAGCAACTTTACCTTTCCGCCCGTGCCTTCCACCGCATCCTCAAAATAGCTCGCACCATCGCCGACCTGGAAAATGCTGATATAATCAAAGCCCATCACCTGGCTGAAGCCATCCAGTATAGACCAAGAAGCCTGGTCTAATTCAGGCAGGACACGGAGAGGCAATAAAATAAGCTCAAAAGGGAGGTATCAACTTTGCTTTTAGGACAGTGGCTAGGTTTTGTCGGTGGAGCACTTGTCACCTGTAGTCTTATTCCACAGCTCATCCGTATTTTCAAACTTAGAAGCGCACGCGAAATAAGCCTGCTTTTTAACATCTTACTTTTGCTAGGTCTCATCAGTTGGTTAGCTTATGGGATTTCTTTTAGGCTGCCCCCGGTCATCATCTGGAATGCAATTGGAACAGCTCTTGTCACTGTGCTTCTATATGCCAAACTAAAGTATGGAAGATAGTGATATAATTAAAACACATCATCTGGCTGAAGGTATCCAATATAGCTCAAGAAACCCAGAGTAGGCAAGGTTGGTGAATTACGAAAGAAAAAAATTGGCTTCAGTTTGACAAGTAGCAAATCTGGATATATACTACCACACAACAAATGTAATATCGATCCCCCAAAGAGGGAGCACTAGCTGGATACAAAGTGTGGGTCATTGAAGTACCAAAGTTATGCGCCGGCTTCCTGGCTAGTAACAAAAGGAGATGGTCATGAATAGAATCCTAGCCGTGGCTGCACCAGTGGTACTATTCGGGATTATTTTCATAGCACTTTCTGCGCTGTGGGTTCCGGCACAATCTGGCCCCTTACGCACATTCTTGGAAGTTATCCGGGACGTGGGGATTGCGTTGGTCATTGTGGGGATATTATCGCTGCCGATAGAATATTATTTTAGAAGGCGCACCGAACGTGACGCTGCGATTCTCCGCGAAGAAATAAGCAAAGATGTATTTCATGCTGCCCTCGGATATGTGTTTCCTGAGAAAATTTATGATCAGGTCAAGGCTCACGTCCTAGAGCAGCCATTCCTAAGAAAAGACTACAAGATAACGGTATCAGTCGAGCCATGTGAGCACGCTAACTGCATGAAGACAACCCTCACACTTGAATTTGAACTGCACCGGTTGTCTGACCAGTTGCCGTTGTTCAAGTTACAGGCCATTCTTGAACGCGAAGACTTGCCGGGTATCGCAGACACTGCACGCTTTCTTGGCTTGAAGGTTGAGAGTGAAACTAGGGACAATATAGAATCATACACCCAGGCACAGCTCGAACAATTCCTTGACGATTCAGAACCACCTTTGATCTCGCTAAGAAAAGACGTAGATATGGGTAGACATGAGTGTCTTCGAATTCTTATTAGAGGTGAACAGTATCAGCCGATGAGAAATTTTTCTATGTGGCTGATGACTTGTATGACAGAAAATCTCACGGTTTTCTACAGTGTTCCAGATAACCTTGAGGTTCAGGGCTTCCCGAATCACCCTTCTAAGAGGCTTTTCAATCGGGTCGATGAGGGTAGGAGCCACAAATACGAGATAATCGGAGGATTGCTGCCTTTCCAGGGCATAACAGTAAGCTGGAAGCCAAGAGCAGGTCAGGTTCAGGGTGTTGACGAAGAGCAACAAGAAGAGGTATAATATATGTTGAATGGAAAGGGGGTTGAACATGTTTGAAGGAGGGAATGCCGTCTAAGTTTGATTAAGTCAGCCTCATAAAAAAGCAGTCTAGATATGTGGATTTGAAGGGATGGATAAAGGCGGGTGAGGTTGATAAATAGTCTTAACCCCAAAGCCAGAAGGCACCACCCATAGTCACCATAAGCAAGCCGATAATAATTGCTATCCGACCACCTATTTTTAACGCCCCGGGCTCGGGGCGCTCTGGCTGGTGCTCTAAGAACTCTCTCGCATCAGGGCGAGTAGAAATAGCGTTATAATAGCTCTTCTCCTCTTTTCCACCCCAGAAGATAGTGGCTAGACCAAGAAGGATAAACAAGCCACCCATGCCCATCAGTATAAAGCAATCGCGATGAGGCACTTTCTACCTTCTCCATAGAGCGTTATTCAGTGATAACTATATGGGTTTTTAGCGCCGTTTTCAACCTGCCGGCTAAATTGCCGATGCCGGTATCATTTAACTTCAACAGTAGCCCCAGCCGCTTCCAGTTTCTGCTTCATGGTAGCTGCCTCATCCTTATTAACCCCTTCCTTCACTGCCGTGGGAGCACTCTCCACCAAATCCTTAGATTCCTTCAGCCCCAGGGTAGTTACCTCACGCACTGCCTTAATCACACTAATCTTATTAGCCCCTATGTCCTTAAGAATCACGGTGAATTCTGTTTGCTCTTCAGCTTCCAGAGCTGCGGCTTCGGTCGGTGCCACCGTAGCTGCTGCCACTGGAGCCAAAGCAACTGCACTAACCCCAAATTCAGCCTGTAAAGCTTTTACCAGCTCTGACAGTTCAAGCACCGTCATATTTTTTATAGTAGCCATTACCTCGTCAATGGCTGTTGCCTTTTTCTCCTTCTTTACTCTGGCAGGGGCTTTCTGCTTGGTGACGGCTGCTTCTTCTTCGTCTGGCATTATTTCTGCTTTCACTGATGTTTGGGCTTTCTCCTTGCTAACGGCTGCTTCTTCACTAATTTCTACTTCATTTTCTGGCATGTTATTCTCCTTCCAATTGTTGAATTCTAGCTTGTAGCGTTCCTATAATCTCCTTTATCGGGATAGTGAGATAATTAACTAAAGTAGCCATAGGAATTTGCATCCCACCCAGAATCCTAGCTAGCAATATCTCTCTTGATGGCAATGTAGACAGAGTCTCCACCTCTTCCAAAGTGAGCACTCTATCACCTAAAAAGCCTCCCTTAATACTTAAACTGGCTTTTGAGTTGCGAATATAGTCAGTCAATGCTCTAGCTGGCTCAGTTATCTCACCATAACCAAAGGCAATAGCTACTGGACCTTCAAATAAGCTAACCAGTTCATCCTTGCCGGCTCTTTCCGCAGCAAACCGAGCCAGGGTATTCTTCACCACTTTATAACCAATACCTGACTCCCTCAGACTACGACGCAAAGCATTTATTTCGGAGGCTGACAAGCCACGATAGTCAGTTAAAATACCAATGTTACATTCGGAAAAAACCTCCTGTAAACTATCAATAATCTGTGCTTTCTTTTCTCTAGACATTTTTTTGCTCCTAACCAGCACCGATAAGCATCTGCTTAAAAAATAAGTCCTTGTGCCTACCGCACAAGGACTGGGCAAAATCTCATTTGTCTAAGATCTTGTCGACCTCGGCAGGCACACTAGTTTAAGCCTAAATCGGCACCCGCTGTCTCAGGACGATTATTAAATTACCATAGTATCAACTGGAAGTCAAAGCCAGGGTTGGTTTGAGGTCAAGCCTTATACCGGGTCCCATAGTAGTCACTAAGGAGGCAGTTCTAACATACTGCCCCTTGGCACCACTAGGTTTAGCCTTCACCACTGCCTCGATTACTGCTGTCAGGTTATCCATCAACTTATCAACTTCAAAACTAATTTTCCCCAAAGGTACATGAATGATAGCCGTCCTATCAAGCTTAAATTCCACCCGACCTTTACTGGCATCACCTATTACTCTAGGCAACTCAGTGGCAGCTACCACTGTTCCTGATTTAGGGTTAGGCATCAATCCCCGCCTCCCCAAAACTTTCCCCAGTTTACCTACCTTACCCATCATGTCAGGGGTAGCAATAGCCATATCAAAATCCAACCAACCATCCTCAATCTTCTTAACCAACTCATCACCACCAACAAAATCTGCCCCGGCTGTTTTAGCAATTCTCTCGGCTTCACCCTGAGCAAAAACCAGAACACGCACCTTCTTCCCCAGCCCGTGAGGCAAGAGAGCCACACCACGCACTTGCTGACTGGCATTTCTAGGGTCAACACCCATCCGAAGGTGGAGCTCAACCGTCTCATCAAACCGGGCATGAGACATCTTCTTAGCCAGCTCAATAGCCTCCTGAGGATGATAAGGCTCTGTCTTGTCCACCAGTTTAACTGCTTCTTGATAGTTTTTGCCGTGTTTTACCATTGTTCCCTACTCTATATCAATTCCCATACTTCGGGCTGTGCCCTCAATAATTCGCTCTGCGCCCTCAATACTAGTCGCATTTAAGTCCTTAGCCTTCAACTGAGCTATTTCACGAAGTTTATCTCGGGATAACTTCCCTATTTTTTCATGACCAGCAGTGCTAGTCCCCTTTTCCACACCTACCGCTTTTTTAAGCAAATCAGTAGCTGGCGGTGTTTTAGTGATAAAAGTAAATGACCTATCCTCATAGACAGTTATTTCCACTGGAATAATAGACCCAGCCTGAGCCGAAGTGCGCTCATTATACTCCTTACAAAAGGACATAATATTAATCCCGTGCTGTCCTAGAGCCGGACCTACTGGAGGCGCTGGATTTGCCTTTCCCGCTTCAATCTGTAGTTTAATCACTGCCTTAGTCTTTTTCGCCACTCCTGTCTCCTAACCGAAAATTAAAAGAATTCAGAGCTTCTCCACCTGTAAGAAGTCAAGCTCAACAGGTGTTTCACGCCCAAAAAGGAAGAGAAGCACCTTAACTTTACCCTTTCCTTCATTTATATCATCCACAACTCCTACAAAATCGATAAACGGACCATCAGTTACTCGTACACTCTGTCCCTTACGAAAGCCAACTTTGACCGTTGGTGCTTCAGCCGACATCTGCTTCAAAATCCGATTAACTTCCTCCTCTGGCAACGAAGCCGGCTTATTCCCACTACCAACAAAACCAGTAACACCAGGAGTATTGCGCACCACATTCCAGCTTTGGTCACTCATCTTCATCTGAATAAGGACATAACCAGGTAATATCTTCTTGGTCACGCTGTGCCTCTGCCCATTTTTAACCTGAATCTCTTCCTCAGTAGGTATAACTATCTGAGAAATCTCGCCTTCAGTATCCATAAACTTGATACGCTGCTCCAGATTTTTCTTAACTCGCTGTTCATATCCCGAGTAGGTATGAACTACAAACCAGTGTTGTTGATTCTCCTCCACAGCTAACCTCACTCAGATAAAGCCTGTTTAACGCTATCTCTCCCGTTAGTGCTTCAGCTCAATATAGAAAACACCTGGGCTTTTATCTACCCAGGAAAAGCCCATCAATGAGGCGGGTAAAACCTAAATCAACTCCTCCCAGAACTATGCTCGCACTAATGGCAATAATCAGCACCAGAAATGTCAGATAAATAGCTTCTCTTCGGGTGAGCCAGACTACCTTTCTCAACTCAGCTATAGTTTCGCCAATAAATCTAAATCGTGGACGCTTTGGCTTAGCACTAACAGCACTATGTGGCATAGAAGGAACCTCACCTACCCCCTAATGACACTACTTTACCTCCCTATGGAGTTGGTGAGTGCGACAACGGGGGCAATATTTTTTAAGTTCTAATCGTTGGGGGTCATTTTTCCTGTTCTTGGTAGTAGTATATGTCCTCTCCTTACACTCGGTACAGGCAAGATGTATAATAACCCTGGCTTCAGCTTTCCTAGCCATATCTACTCTATAATGCTGGTAATG
>JABUBM010000156.1_pt1 | contig 15306 bp, 14 predicted proteins | sample 7240321 | NCBI WGS metagenome assembly JABUBM01 (sample SAMN07256344, study PRJNA390944) | subsurface metagenome | isolation source: Methane hydrate marine sediment | place: Pacific Ocean: Eastern North Pacific, ODP site 1244 | collected 2002
TGGGGGGGGTTGTCTTCCCTGGCGGAGCAATTCTAGACCGAGAGAACGAGAGTCTCCGGCTTTATTATGGTGCGGCCGATAAGGTGGTTGCTTTAGCTACAGCTGATTTGAATGAGATTCTTTCATTTCTCAAGAGGGATTCAAAATAAAGCTTCGGGTAAGTGATGAACCTGGATAAATATGATCACAAGTAGTTGGAACCGAGAAAGGCGCAAAGCACTTTGTTTGTAGTGAACTCGGGGCCATTATCAGATGAGAATGTATTCTGGGGCGCCCCTAAATATAGACAGATAGAATAGTCGTTCGATAACATCTTGAGAAGTTATCCGCCTCTGGGTAAGTATTGTGAGGCATTCCCTAGTGTACTCATCAATAAGAGTGAGTATCCTAAATGCTTTTCCCTTGAGCTGTCCTTGCCATCATAAGATCATAGCTCCAGACATGGTCCTTATATTCCGGCCTGATCCTGATGCAGGATCCGTCAGTCAGCCAGAGACACCCTCTCTTTGGCTGTTCTTGTGGCACTTTTAGGCCTTCTCTTTTCCATATTCTCTCTACTCTCTTGTGGTTCATTCTGAAGCCTTCCTGTCTGAGTAGGGCTGTTATTCTTCTATACCCATATCTACCATATCGCGTTGCTAGTTCAATAGTGCGAGCTACCAATCTTTCCTCATCATTTCTGATGTGTGGACTGTGACGTTGTGTAGTCCTAGCCTGTCCCAGGACTCGACATGCCCGTCTTTCAGAGACCGGAAGTGATTCACAGGCCTTAATTACTATCTTGCGTCTCTTCAACGGGCTTGGGAGTGAGCAGTCGAACCATTGTCTCCGCATCTGTTGTAGGCAGCTTACACGCGTAGTCGAGGCAAACATACGCGGTCGCCTTCCCGTCAATACTGGGGTAATCCTTCAGGAATTCAAGCAGCATGTCAATATCCGGGGAATCCTGCTCAGTCGGATGAAGTACGACCACCTTGTTGGGGACAAATTGCTGGCGGAGAGCTTTTAGCATTACTTTCGTATCATCCGCCTTCGAGTCCCCCGAGAGGATGAGCTCATAGGAGGGACCAATCGCGAAATCCAGTGCGACCATGAGTTGGGTATATGCAGCCGGTGCGGACTTTACTCTCTGAGAAAAGGTACGTCCGATTTGGGCTGCTTTTTCTTCCAGATCGGCATCCCCAGTGATACTGGACAAACGCAAAAGATTAAGCATTGCTACGGAGTTCCCTGAGGGGACGGCACCGTCATAGACTTCCTTGGGGCGGACCAGGAGAGTCTCGCTATCATCTGCGGTGAGATAGAAACCTCCGTCTTCCTCGTCCCAGAAGTACTCGATTACTCTTTTGTTGAGATCCAGCGCGGATTGAAGGTAACGAGCCTCAAAGGTCGTCTCGTAGAGCTCCAAGAGACCCCAGATGAGAAAGGTGTAGTCATCCAGGTGAGCAGGGAGAGCAGCTTCACCATCACGGTAGCGATGAAGAAGACGCCCCTCGGGGTCGCGAAGGTTCCTCAAAATGAAATCAAGACTACGGCCTGCGGCGGTTGCGTATGAGGGTTCATCCATCACCCGGGCTGCCTTGGCGAGTGCGGCGACCATAAGACCATTCCAGTCGGTGATGATCTTATCGTCCCTGTGAAGTCGAGATCGCTTTTCCCGGACTGCGAGGAGTTTGCTCCGGATTGCTTGGACTTTACCCCCAAGCTCCTTATCCGGTATTCCCAGCCGAGATGTGAACTCTTTGAAAGAGTCTCTCAGATGAAAGATATTTCTCCCCGTTTTCTTCCCAGTCATCCCGCCTTCGAAGTTTCCCGCGGTCTCAACACTAAAGAGTCTTGTCGCCAGATCCGCATCGCCCTTGTCGAGGGCTTGACGGATCTCGTCTTCAGTCCAAACATAGAATCTTCCCTCCTCACCTTCACTCTCCGCGTCCTCTGCGGTGTAGAATGCGCCTTGAGGATCGGTCATGTCTCGAAGGACATAATGAATGATTTCACGGACTGTAGCTGCATATTCTTCTTTTCCGGTCGCCTGGTAGGTCTCCGTGTACGCCATCGTTAACATTGCCTGGTCGTAAAGCATCTTCTCGAAGTGAGGAACGAGCCATGCGGAGTCCGTGGAATAGCGGTGAAAACCAAAACCGACCTGATCATAGATACCTCCCTGTCGCATCGCTCCGAGGGTTTCTTCCACTATCTGTAGGGGTCTCGGGTTCCCGGTGCGTTTCCAGTAACGAAGGAGAAAAAGAAGCGTGTGGCCCGGGGGGAATTTGGGAGCTGATCCGAAGCCGCCGTGTTCCTCATCAAAGCGGTTAGTGAGCTCGTCGAAGGCGATTCTTTCAAGCGTCGGGTCTAGATCTTCCCCTGGGGCATATTCCGATGCATCTCTGAGGGCAGCGGTGATTCTGGCGGCATCGTCTGTAATCTCATCACGCCGGGTAGCCCACAGCTCACTGATGTGAGGGACGAGTTCCAACATTCCCATACGTCCAAACCTGGTTTCCTTGGGGATGTAAGTAGCGACGAAGAAAGGCTTCTTATCCGGTGTCATAATGATAGTGAGCGGCCATCCTCCTCCCCCGGTCATCATCTGAGACACCATCATATAGACAGCGTCAATGTCGGGTCGCTCCTCACGATCCACCTTTATTGAGATGAAAGCATCGTTCATGAGTCGCGCCACCTCAGGGTCTTCGAATGACTCCCTTTTCATAACGTGGCACCAGTGGCAGGTTGAATACCCAATGGAAAGAAAGATGGGTTTATTCTCATTTCGGGCTTTCTCGAAGGCCTCCGGTCCCCAGGGATACCAATCCACAGGGTTGGCGGCGTGCTGAAGGAGATAGGGGCTTTTTTCAAGTAGGAGTCTGTTGTGGAACATCTTAACTTTCTTTGATTTAGTTTCTTTAGCCATTGCAACCCTATTTGCTATCTTCAGCGGTTACGTTTATCGAATCATCCTCTTTCATAGGTCCAAAATGTAGTGCTACAATAACCAGATTCTGTACGTAAGGCTCTGTACTCGAGCTCTAACTTGGCCGGAACATCATAGATCGGAGTCTGTACTCTATCTGCAGTATTCTCGAGATAGGTTCTGACAGAGACCATTCCGGGAGACGCGTCTCATATAACTCATCTCTCTCCCGATATCCCAAGAAGAAGAATAGCCGTTCCTCATAACGCGAGCCCGTCACTGTATCAATACCCCGGTACAACTGGATCCTGATCCGGCAGTACAGGAATAACAATGTTCGGCCAATACGGTTTCGTACATACCACTAATAGCTTCTCGTACACGATCAATTTCCAGAGTTCTTCCAGCTCTGTCTCTTATAGGCAGCCCTGCAGCCAAGTTGAAATCACAGTTGTATAGCACACCCTGCCAGTCGACACTTATGAGAATTTGACACATAATATTCGAGGCGGTATCAGGATTGAAGTTGTCGGCCAGCAATCGGATGTATGATTCAAGACGACCATTCGCTCTAAGGCAATCTTTGAACCGACCAAGCGGAGCGTTTGCAATCGTGAACAAGCTATTAAATATCACTCCATGATTATTCAAGAGTTGTCTCCTATATTCAATTTCAAGCTCCCTTTGATGAGCGGGTAGAAAATCGCCACCGGGGTTGTGTACTAGGTTTAGTTCCAAGCACTCTCCATATCCCAATTCATTTAGTTTTCTCAGGGCCTTTACGCTCTTTTCAAAAACTCCCTTTCCTCTTTGCTTGTCAACATTCTCTCGGGTATAGCAGGGTAGAGAGGCTATTAGAACAACCTCATGATCCCTGTACCACTGCGGGATCCAATCCATTCCTGTTTCGAATAATACGGTCAGATTAGTCCTGACCATCAGGCGGGGAGTCAGCTTACGAGTTTTTTCAATGAAGAATCTAAAATTGGGATGGAGCTCTGGTGATCCGCCGGTTATATCCAGAACAAGTCCTTCCTGATTTTGAAGGAAATCTATAATTCTTTTCATAACTTGTTTGGACATTATTTTGCTACCTGCAGGACTTGCGCTGACATGGCAATGCTTACAATGCTGATTGCACATATTACCCAAATTTACCTGTAGGGTTTCAAGTTTTCTAAAACACAAGCAATTTGGGTCTAGTCCTCTTATTCTTTCCTTAATATCAGCAATCATTGCTTCTCATGGTCTCCTTCTTGACAAGTAATCACAAAACCTCTTCCGTTGACCGCATGGTTATTTGTTCAGAGAGCTGTACAGCGTTCTATTAACACTCATTTCTTCCAGAACTCACTATCCCTAAGGATATCAAGAACATGCGGCACTATTTCGAATTGAGAGATAGTTCGTCAAGCCTGTCACTGAGCAAATCCAATTCGTGGGATCCTGCCTTTCTATGCCTTCTCAAACCTAACTTAAACCGGACTAAGTCTTCAATATCGTCTACGTCGAAGTGCTCCTCCAACAGACTATAAGTCAGCCCCAGACGCTTTACCGCTTCTAGAGTCTGGTCCAGCACTTTATCTGTTCCCCAGTTTATGTTCTGAAAAATCGTTCCATCAAAATGAGAGAGCCCCAGAAGATAATATCCTCCATCGAACGAGGGTCCAATTACACACTGGCGATTCTCCAACTTCTTGAATGCCGCAAGTATAACTTCCTTATTGAGAAGAGGAATGTCCGTTCCCACAATCACAATTTCATGAGCCCCTCTTGCGAAGCCAAATTGGAAAGCGTTGGACATCCGCTGCCCTAGATTATCTCCTCTCTGGGGGAATAGTCTTGAGTCGTCATCCAGCCAGCTTGAAATCTTATCTCTTTTATTGGCAGGAGTATAGAATATCAATCTCTCAGAACTCATATCATCGGTTCTCTTCAGGAGCAGTTCGACAAATAGACGATAAAATGAGGCTGCTTCTTTTTCGCCAATACTTTTCGCCAATCTGGTTTTGACACATCCGGCTTCTGGATATCTTATAAATACGATCAAAATACGTTCTAAATCCACGCCTTCTCCTTGCTGACTGGCACTCTCCTACCTTCTGGCAGTGCGATCGTACTTCACCGCCAACCGAGATGGAGATACACCTAGCAAATAGCTCAGCATATACCACACATCACGGCAGCACTGCCTGAGAATTCCGTTTTCCACGAATCTTCGGGCTGATGTTACTGCCGTCCCGGGAAATAGATAGATATGTGTCCTCTTTCGCGCTTTTTGTAGCAGCCGTACATCCTCATATAAGATCCAGTTGGGAAAACCGCCTATGGCATGAAAAAAGGATGTGCGTATTGCAATGGCTTGATCGCCAAAGCGGGTTAATACTGAATCAAATCGATTGCACCTAGCATAGAAATTAAGCAAGGGATGTTTAACATCAAGGGCTAATCGAAAAACACCGACATTTACCTTATCGTCCTGAAAAAAGAGTCGAAGTTCTGTAAAAGAGTGAGGTGGCAGTTTGGTATCGACGTGAAGAAAAAGAAGAACATCAGCCGAGGCCCGGGACGCGCCAGCATTACACTGATATCCTCGTCCTTGTTCGGAGCGGGTCACAATAGCTCCTAGGTTGGCCGCCACCTGACCTGTCTTGTCGTCACTTTTTCCATCAGCAACAATTACCTCAACGTCTGGGTCAAGTTGCCGCAGGTGTCTAATGCAGGTGCCTATGAGCTTCTCTTCGTTTAATGTTGGAATAATAACCGAAAAAGTGATCAAAACTCCCTCCTCAGGTTTTTTTCCCGGCGAAGTGTTTCCCGCATGACACTCCCATCTCCACCAGTATATCCATTTTTGCACACATTGCAAAGCTTTGGTAGAGTCAGATATATCCTTTCTTTCCAACTCCGGTTTCCTACTTTTTGGAGAAAGGCGATGTGAAGGTGTAGCGGAAAAATGCTCTCACTCTATCCAAACTAGCTAAGCTTTGTGCAGTGAAGTATCGCTAACTGCCACCGCTATCCAGGAAAGGAACTCCATTAAAGATTGTGCGCAAAGATGAAATGAGTTATGTTAGAGTAAAAAACAGCTGGGTCTAGCATATTCTCGAGTCACAAGATGGAAAAACCGAGGGCAGAGACCCGTTAGATAAATGAGTTATGCTATCTTCAAAGATTACATTAAACGAGGTTTTTGGTCTGGCAAAAGGTTTCAGCTGTCCAAGATAGGATCCTGAAGTATGGGGTTCAACAGTGTTCGTTTTGATTCACGCCAGAACTCTTGAAGATTACCAAAGGTTCTGTTTTTTAGGCGGAATATGGTTTAATCCGTAGATTAGAAACTTTCGCGGCTATTTGGCGTAACCTCTAAATCTTTTTTGCTAGTCTCAGTCCCCATTTCATCCACCCACTGCTCAGTTTTTCTAAAACGACTTTGGTTGCAGTTGTTTTGATGAGCTCGGAAAGGGCAGGATAAACAAACATTGCCTCAGAAAGCTTAGCCAGGGGAATTTTCAGGGATGCGGCAATCAGTAAGCCCTGGATTACTTCTGCTGCTCCGGCACCAACAATGTGCGCCCCACGAATCTGACCCCTGCTATCGATAATCACTTTGGCTAATCCCTCTCCTACTCCGTCAGTGAGCGCTCGGTCACACTCCGAAAATGCAGTTCTATATACGCGTATCCCCTTGTATCTTTTCCGAGCCTCCTCCTCAGTCAATCCAAGATGAGCCAATTCAGGCTCAGTAAAAAGAGCCCAGGCAACATTATTGTAATTGACTTTACGCCAGAAAACTCTCCTCAGCAAAGCATTACGTACACAAATCTGGGCCTGATAACCTGCCACGTGGGTAAAGAGGTATGGTCCGACGACGTCACCACAAGCAAAGATATTTTTGTTGGTTGTTTGTAGGTAAGAATTCACGGCGACTCCCTGAGAGGTAAAGCTTACTCCACTTTCTTCTAAGGAGAGATCTTCCGTATTGGGCCTTCTTCCCACGGCAACCAAGACTCGCTCAGCGGAGATGGTTTCCTTCTTCCCGTCCAGATTCTCGATCCTGCAATAGACAAGCCCAAGTTTATTACTAAAGCTTAGCGCTTTCTTTCCCGTTAGGACCTGAACTCCCTCTTCTTTGATTCTTTGCTCAAGGATTTTGCTTACCTCTTCATCCTCGCGAAAGAGAATTCTTTGTCTCATTTCGACAAGAGAAACCTTTACACCCAGTCTATTTAGAGCCTGAGCCATCTCCACCCCTACCGGGCCACCTCCCAGGATAATTATGTTGCCAGGTAGTTCTTTTAGATCGAAGAGGTTTTCGTTGCTCAAATAGGCGATTTTTTCAAGCCCCTCGATCTTGGGAATCAGCGGGCGGGAGCCTGTCGAAATAACGCATTTCTTGAATTGAATCACTTCCCCACCTACCTCGATTTCCTTTTCATTAAGAAAACGGGGATTACCCAAAACGACGCCAATTCCTTCTTTCTCTAAAAGTTCGACGCTTTCATTCTTAGCAACCTGGTGAACGACGCTCCTAACCCGTGCCATTACTTTGTCAGTTTTCATCGAGCTCTCGCTCAAAACTGTCATACCAAATTCTTTGCTTCTACTTATAAGATGCGCTACGGAAGCAGATTTGAGGAGTGTTTTGGAAGGGATGCAACCAGACCAAGTGCAATCTCCGCCCAGTCGCCTCTTTTCGATAATGCATGTTTTGGCGTCCAAATACTTTGCCATGAACGCAGCAGATAATCCGCCAGCTCCTCCTCCTACCACTACCAGATCAAATTTACGTCTTTGCATGGATCTCTCCTTATCTGGAAGAATCACTTTTGTGGGTCTCTCGCCTTGCTCCCAGTCACTTTTATACCATACCCGAACGACTACGACCTGGAATTATCAGTCCTTTGTCTCGGCAGGAGTATGGGAAGCTAATTCTTTATCCAAGAAGTACCCTAGTACAGTTCTAATGGCTACCACAACTCCTAATAACAGAATCGCCTCTAGATTTGGACTCATAATGCTATGGATGATGTCTGCCGCGATCAAAAATTCGATCCCCAGGAGAAGGTAGGAACCGAGATGGTTTCTGAGTAGTTCTCTGGACCGGCAAATATTCTCTCCTCGAAATCTTTTGTGTTCAAGGCGAACAAACTCTATGACTGCCATCATGACTCCCCAGATGATTACACCGGCACCGACCACGCCAATTGTCAGAGCAATATACTGCAGTATCTGCATCTTTGCCTCCCTACTTTTTCGAGTAGGCCTATTTCCTTCAGGCTTTTTCTTTCGGCCACTTCAGGGAAAGGAATAGAATCAAGACCGCGACGATGATAGATGAGCCAACAATGATAAACTGGTGGATAGATGGCTCTTTGAGTGGACATAGTGCAAAATGAGCAATACTGAAAGCTATAGCCGCTAGCCCTACAATAATATTCGTCCACCGATTTATCAAATCTTTCAAACTCACGGATAGAACCGCCATGGTCAAAGGAACCAACCAGAATAGAGTCAACAGCACAAACATCCCCTCATCTAAGTCCCATCCTCCCGTTGTTATCTTCTCAATAGCACCCGGCTCAAATACGTATAGGGCCAGATGGGCTGACATAGCCACCGCAATAAATACCCACAGAAAAGATATTCTTATGTTCCATCTAAGGTTTTCCATAGTATATCACCTCCTGTTTGTTTTCAGTTTCGTACTGCGGCCATCGATTTGTTACAAGTTCTAATAAAACTGTGAGAATAGTCTCAAGGAAGAGAGTTAGCTTCTTCTTCCTCTAGCTAAGTTCTTGCAGTTCTTGCTTTTGTTCCTTCACCAACATCTATGCCGTTTGGAAGGCAGGCACGGGCAATCCTGTCAAACTAGCGGGGCATGCTTTCCACCTTCTTTGGCATGCACCATTCCCTTCCGTCCCCTTCTATGAGTTTGTCGGCTTCCTCCGGACCAAAGCTTCCTGCCCTATAATTTGGAAATTCTTTCTTCTTCCTTCCTGTAATCTCCAGAATAGACTCTGTATATTTCCAGCTGGTCTCAACACCATCCCACCTGGTGAACAGCGTTTGATCTCCTAAAATTATCTCGTGCAGCAATATTTCGTATGCTTTTGGAGAATTTATATGAAATTGGCTGGGATGACAAAACTCCATATTGGCTGGTTGAAGGTTCATCCCATAACCGGGATATTTGGCATTGAACCTTATTACTATTCCTTCCTCGGGCTGGATTCGTATAGTGATGACGTTCGGTAGTGGACCAGACCCCTCCTTTGCAAAGAGCTTATTAGGTACATACTTCAGAACAAGGTCTATCTCTGCATAACTTACCGCAAGCCTTTTTCCAGTTCTCAGATAAAAAGGAACTCCTTTCCATCTTTTGTTATCTATACGAACTTTTAGCGCTGCATAGGTTTCGGTTTCTGAATTAGGAGAAATATGCATTTCTTTTCTGTAGGGCAGCACCTTCCTATTGTCTATCAGGCCCTTACCATACTGACCTATTACTACTTCTCCGGGTTTTGTCCTCTGAAGCGACCTGAAGATTTTCACCTTTTCATCTCTAAAATGTTCAGGGTCTAGCGACTCTGGGGGTTCCATTGAAGCTAAAGACAAAACCTGCAAGAGATGATTCTGCACCATGTCCCTGATTGCACCTGTTCTCTCATAGTAAGCGCCTCGTCCTTCAACACCGATTTTTTCTGCTACCGTGATTTGTACATGATCTATGAATCTATTGTTCCAGATTTCCTCGAAGACAGAGTTTGCGAATCTTAAGGCCAATATATTTTGTACTGCTTCTTTCCCGAGATAATGGTCTATTCTGTAAATATCATCTTCCCTGAACATAGAAGAAATACATCTGTTGAGCTCTCTGGCGGAAGAAAGGTCATAACCAAAAGGCTTTTCAAAGACCACTCTTTTGCATCCTTCCTCATTCAATAGATTGGTTGATCGCAGTATGCCCACGGTTGGTTCAAATAGGTTTGGAGGTAAGGCAAAGTAAAATATTCTGTTACCTTTGCAGTCATGTGTACGATCGATCCTGCTAGTGAATTCCGCAAAGTGTGAATAGCTCATATTATTTTGAAGATCCATGGGATAGTAGTACACTTGTTTCAAGAATTGTGATAAGCTTTTCTGGTTCACTTGCGGTATGAACTTTTCAGGACTTAGTAGTTCTGTAAATTCACCTTTGGCAATGAGGCGCCTGGCAACACAAACTATGGGGATCTTATCGTTAGTAATTTCTTTTAGATATAGATTGTAAAGCGCTGGTATCAATTTTCTCTTGGTCAGGTCTCCAGTAGCGCCAAATATTATGATGATAGCACCATAACCGATTTTTCTACTCACATCTCTCCTCTTGCCAGTATCTTTCCTGTTTTGATTTTGTAATATGTGTGTATGTAATGGTAAATTAAGTAATGAGGAACTCTCCCCTATCATAAAATAATTGGAACTTCAGAACGCAACTATGATCTTTCACCCTATTGGTGACGAAGAAACAAGATGGGAGACCCTGAAATACTAGAAGAAATCAGCCTAGAAGCGACCGGGACGTTAAAATTCAATTAAACCAAGAAGTAAGAGAGGGCATTGAGAAAAGATATAACGAATATTGCTTTTCTTTTCCAGAAATAGTCTCAACATCAAGAGAATTCGAAAAAGTGATCGGTGAGATAGTCAGTCCACCTTGCAAAGTACAGTGATTCCTATAGTTCCTCCGGATTGTCTTCAAACAAAATTCGGCACACGAGATATCAGGGAAAATGGGAAACAGGACCTCTCGTGCCCTGAGCGAATCCAAAGTCGACATCAGTCCCACTAAATACTATTGTCATAGAATTCTTGATTTTCTGGTCATTTTAGTAGTACTCCATGTGATTTAATATGTCCAGTAGCCGTATCTTTTTTACGGCCGTTATACTATCAGCCCCCCCATAATATATCAATAGATCCTTTTTATTTAAATCTGCTATTGCAGCGGTAGGGAAAACTACACTATTAACGAATCCGGAAGTTTCGTAATCTTCAGTTGGGTAAAATAGGGGTTCGTTTTCTGGAGATCTTGCCAAAATTTTTTCCGGGTTCCTAAGGTCCAATAAAGTAGCACCAGCGCTGTAAACATTTTTACCTCCCACTTTTTTAACACCATGATATATTTCCAGCCATCCTTGCTCAGTCTTTATTGGAGGTGCTCCTGGACCAATTCTTTCGCTTTCCCATGAATTTTCTCTGGGTTGGATAATACTTTTCTCTTTTCCCCAATAAACAAGGTCAGGTGAATAGGAAATCCAGATAGAAGGTTTACTAAATTGAAAAAAACCCTCTGGACGATGCAATGCAACAAATTTTCCATCTATTTTTTCGGGAAAAATGACGACATCCTTATTCTGCTCTCTAAATATAATCCCCTTTCTTTGCCAATCTACTAGATCTTCTGATACAGCCAAAGAAGTACATACCCCTTCTTGCGCGGAAACAGTAACATAACTCATGGCGTATTGGTCTCTTAACTTCATGATTCTTGGATCTTCTACCCCATACTGTCCTTCCTGCGGGGTGCCGGTAAAAACGGGTTTATTGCCAATATATTCAACATCAAAACCATTTTCATTCAGGATTACCTTTCTAAGATGCGAAAAAGTTGTCAATCTGCAGATACCATTCTTAAGATGAATTACATGCTCTTCTTTGTCTACAATATCTAGTTTATTTATCTTTTCAGTACCTATTTTATAACCTTTTCCAGGCACCACAATTGGGCAATGAATTAATTTGCCTTTATGCATATGTGGTTGTTCTGCAACCCTGATATATAACATAATCTTACCGTTGGGAAGCCGAATAGCTGCAGGATTTAATGCACCTTTTACTTGCCAATTCTGAAAAGAAGGCTTCACATCTTCCGGTTTTATCAAAAGTTTGTTTTTCATCCTGCCCACCTGCTAATATTTTTTGATTTCGATTTTATAACCATCCACCTTGCTTTGATTAAATGATCAACCTCCAATAAAAGAAAGCCGAGGTGACCTGCACCAAATATCATGGTCATAGCACCATAACCGATTTTCTTACTCACATCTCTCCTCTTGCCAGTATCTTTCCTGTTTCGATTTTGTACATTTCAACGTTTGGTTGATCAAAAGGGTTAACATCGAGCAGGAACCCCAGATACATTATTTCCATCATCTTGAATTGCAGGAGTTGACCTATCGAGTATTCTGATTTGTCAGGCAGGGTTATTTCCGCAAAAGGTCGCTTTGCTTTCTTAAAAGCTATCTTTATTCCTTCAAGAATTGCATCCATCATTTCTGGCAATGATTTTTCTTGTATTCCGTCGACTAACGCTGAATATTTTTCAAGGTTGGGAGTCCTAATGCTCGAGTTGTTTCTTTCTATCCTTAGAAACGTGGTAAACTTATCATAGGGTCCTCCTAAGTAAAGCTGTGCCATCGAATGTAGATCAGTAGACCCAATTGAAACGGTTGGGGTGATACCGCTGAAAACCTTCTTCCCATACTTATCGAATTCTTTACCAATACTTTCACCCATCAACTGTCTATACCATTTTCCCATTGGCTCCAGGTCGTTGCTGAACAAGAATAGATCACTAATATTCTTGCCCTCTTTGTGATGTAAATAGAGCAGGGCAGCGCTTATGGCCGCAGGGTTATTCTCTGTTTTCTCAGATAGACACTTGTCCTTCATCCAGCTTGCTCCTTGCAAGAGTTTATCAATGTTAACCTCAATCATGCCCAGCGGGAACAAACCGACGGGAGAGAAAACGGAATACCTTCCCCCCACTTTCTTGGGTATCTCTAGAACATCAAAACCATTTTCTATAGCAAGATTCCAGAATTTTGAATCCTTGTCTGTTGTGACAACGATGTATTTCTGGTATTGTTTCTTGTAACGCCTCAATAAGCTAGTCAGTATCTCAAAATTAGCTATCGTTTCAGTCGTTCCACCTGATTTGCTTACCCCGTTAATAATGACAGCACCGCCGTTTCTCAAAGTGAGTTCGATCGTTTTTATTATGTCGTTAATTGAATCAGAATCCACCGTGTCTGCATACAGAATCTTCGTCCCGGTGGTCAATTGATTATACGACCTACCAAGCACTGTTTCCTGTACTGCTATTGTTCCCAGGTTGCTCCCGCCGATTCCAATAACAATCAGAAAGGCAGGGTCAAGTGCACACTTCTTTTTTACAGTATCTTTGACCTTGCTAACCATCCTTGCATCATTTGGTAGGTTTATGGAGGCTCTATCATCCGTATAGTGCATCAAGGTAGCTTTCTTCATATTATCAGTTTCTCTCTCGAGTTTGCCAGCTAGGCCTCTTAATTCATCTGGTGAAATCAATGCACTCTTTTCGTATGAGAAGGCTATTTCTTTCATTTATATTTGTCTCCTGACGACAAAGTGGCCCTCTTTGCTGGCAATGGGCAGGCAAGTATAGCCAGTATCTGGACAGGCCAATGTGTTTTTGTCTCTCCCCTTTGAGCTCTTATTATGGCCTCAGTTACCTTGAGTAATTCCGTGTGTAGATGCAGGTTATGTTTTACTTTGAATATGTCTAGTCTCATTGTTCAGTCTCACGATACTTACCCGATAAAAGTGTGCAACAGGTGGCTATTCCTCATCATTTTGACAACAAATATGTTCATGTTCATTGACGTAATGATAGGCAGAATAGGCGGCAGTTGCACCCTGGGCTACCCCTGTGATTGCCTGCTTGAATACTGTATCAACCACATCCCCGGCGGCAAAAACACCCGCTATGTTGGTCTTTGCATCTCGATCAATCTTGATCTCACCTTTCTCATTGACCTTAACACCTATCTCTTGTGCTAGGCCTGACAGGGGGATATGTCCAATTTCAACAAACAGTGCATCCAGTTTGAATTTACTCGAGCCTTTGTACGGTTTATCAAGAGTGACGCTGCTAATAAATCTATCTCCACTGATCGCTGTTACGCTTGTGTTGTTTATTATTTTTATTTTCTTATGATTCATAACCCGCTCGAGATTGATCGGCTCTGGCCTAATCTTCTCTTTTCTATAGATAATATATACGCTCTTGCCATATTCTGCCAGCAGCAGTGCCTCTTTTGCTGCCGAATCAGAACCACCCACAACTCCAATAACCTTGTCCTTATATAGAGCACCGTCACATAACGCACAATAGTGTACGCCTTTATTGGTAAACTCCCTCTCTCCCGGGATATCGAGCTTTCTCCATTCCGTGCCAGTGGCAAATATGATACTACGTGGATGAAGGTACTCGTTGCCGGTGAATACTTTAAAGCAGCCTTCCGGGCATCTTTCAATCTTGCTAACGACTTTTTCAACAATGTCAACGTCGTAGTCATTCACATGCCTCTGCAGTTTCTCCGCCAGATCCATGCCCGTTATTTGCCCGAACCCCGGATAGTTTGCTACATCGTTTGTCAAAATAATAGTTCCCCCCAGTGTTTCACTCACCACTGCACTCTTCATTTGAAATCTTCCGGTGTAGACGGCTGCACCGAGACCAGCCACGCCTGCTCCGATGATTGCGGTATCGTATATCCATTTATGCATAGGTCTTACCTCTATTTTGACAGTTTCGCTGTTCGGTCCGTCTCTTTATCGCTTATATTTTCAGAGCTTTTTTTATCTTCTCTACCTCGAAACCCACGATTATTTCCCCATCAATATCTAGAACAGGAACTACCATCTGACCTGATTTGTTAATCATCTCAGTTCGTGCTTCTTCACTCTCAGCCACGTTCAAGTCCTCAAAGGCAAAGTTGTTTTGTTTTAAGAACTCCTTTGCCCTTTTGCAGAAAGGACAAGTGGGCGTTGAATACACTTTTATGGTTGCCATTCTTTTACCTCCTCCGGCGTTATTTTCGTTATCTGACTTTGTCCCAATTCTCTATGCATTCCAGAAGCACTCCCGCGAAAGTCTAAAATAGTAATACCGAGAAGTTTGTTGCGCATATTGGATCCTCTGTCACGTTCTTGGTGTCTCCATCTTTCCACCTAAAGTGTGTCCTCATAATCAACAGTATTGTGAATTGCCATTAATATCAAGGCTGACTTCCCGTACTTCAATCACAAAGCGTGTTTGTTTTGCAAAAAACTTTTCTCAAGCTAACAACCGAGACAGCAAATACGCTCTGGTATCAGTATTTTCGCCTGCGATATCGGAAGCATTGCAGGAAAATCATCAAAAACACCTGAACCCACATTCGGGCTGACGCTTCTTGGAGGAGGATCATCGAGTTTCAGGAGTCTATCAACAGGTGCCAGATTCTTGCTGTCCAGCAAAATCTAATTGAAAAGCGCTTTTCTCAATTCAGGAACTCATTTGGCATACAATTGCGTATCGGGAT
>JABUBM010000157.1_pt1 | contig 15240 bp, 25 predicted proteins | sample 7240321 | NCBI WGS metagenome assembly JABUBM01 (sample SAMN07256344, study PRJNA390944) | subsurface metagenome | isolation source: Methane hydrate marine sediment | place: Pacific Ocean: Eastern North Pacific, ODP site 1244 | collected 2002
GAATTTTTTTGCCTACGCCTGTTGAATGGGGTTATTGTGGATTCCATTTTCATATTCTCTATGGTGAAGGCGATTCTGATTATTTAGAATGGATAGCCGTTACTGGTGCTATGGCGATTGCTTACTGTGACCACGGGGCTTATGACGCTTGGGACGATGAAAGTCACGTTGCTGGTTATTTTTTAGCAGATGATACTCCTTATGATGTAGGGCTTGTTGAAGGCTGGTATAATACGATGAAGGGAAAGACTAGCAAGCCTGTGGGTTCTTGTTTTTGGAGTCCCCCGAATCCGACTGATAGAAACCGTCTTATAAGTATGAGTAATTTCTTAGATTTCATCTTACTTTATGATTATCCTTATGTAGAAGGGCGCACTTTAGAGCAAATTAACGCTGATATAGCGTATTTAATTGCTGTAGCAGGTGACTTGAATTGTCCTGTGTTAATCGGAGCGCAGGGCTTTGGTGATATAGGTGGTTATCAGGAATATATTGACCCCCAAGAAGTAGGTATTAGAAATCAGTATGACCAGTATTATGCTGCTGGCTATCCTACATGGTGGTATTCCTGGACTAATGAGGACGCTGATATTAAGAGGAACCATCAAGATTTAATGCACGAGTTTTATCATGGCTGGACGTTTTTTGAAAATAAGGGTGTTAATATTGAACAATCATCTCTTAAGCAGTTTAATATTGGAGATAATGTAAAATGGAAGGTAAGGGCGTATAATGCTCAAGGTAATTCATATTGGGCTACCAGTGGTGGCGTGCATATTAGCGGCGGTGGTATAGCCGGTGTGTGGACTACTAAGGATGATTTTGAAGAGGGGACTCTAAATAATATTTTAGTGCCAGAGGGACTTCATAAATTAGAATTAAAAAAACTATCTCTTTCTGGAATAGGCACTTGGATTTTTGACGGCGGAGCAGGAAGGAGATTTGACTGGTTGTCTTTTTCAGCTACTACACCTAACCGAAATATTTTTTATAGAGACGATTTCCGGGACAATAGTATTGCCGACTGGACTATAGAAGGTGGTACTTGGAACTGTATCAATCAATATATGAGAGGTTATGCTGATGTAGATTGGACTACCAACGGAATGACTGTAGGTTATACTTCCTGGCAAGGCGTTGATGTATTAGCGAAAATTTATAAAGAAGTCTCTGGCGGAGCTTATGATTGTTCACATCACATGTGGTTGCGTTCTGATATAGGAAGGGATAATTGTTATCTTTGGAGCTTTTCTAGAGACACAAAAGACCTTTATAGAATCGAAAATGACAGTATTGCAGAGAGTTTTGAAGGAATTGGTAGCGGAATGGCTGAAGGTGTTTGGCGCTGGTGGCGTGTGCAAATATATACTGCTGGTGGTCACGTTTTTACTAGAACTAGAGATTGGGCTGTGGGCTCTGAAGAGCCAGGCACTTGGGAATATACAAAAGAGTTTACTTCTGTATATCGGGCTATTGGTTGTTTTGGTGTAGGAAGGCACACTAATACTGGTGGTAAAGAATCAAGGTGGGATAATATTCTTATTTCCCGTGCAGAGGGTATTCCTTCACCCGCTAATTGCTCTGTATCTTTCAAATTCTGGGCTTCTAGTAATGGCAGCTCCTGGGGCAGCGAATACACTAATATCACTAAAGTGCCTAATTCAAGGTTTATTAAGATAGAGGCAACGTTACAACGGACTAGCTTATTATCTGCTATGCCAACCATAGAAGATATGACATTAGGATATAGGTTGTCAATGCAAGCTATTTTCATCTAACAATTAAAAAATAAAAGGAGGTAATACAATGTTTTTAGATGAACTTTCTAGGATTTTAAGATTGAAGGTTCCGGCTGAGAAAAGAATAACGCTAGCTCAAGCCGAGACACAAAGGGTCCAAATAGCAGAAGAAGCGATGGAGCTAGAGAGAGTTAAACTATTGCACCAACGGTTTGCAGGTACAGAAATAGAGCAAAGACTGACTGGGAACCCCTTCTCAGATGAAGAAACAATAGACTTAGGAACTGCCAGAGATAATAAATTGGTTTGGAATAGGCCGTTTAAGGCACTTTACATTACGGAGTGTAAAATTGCCCTTCCTGGTACCGATTTTCCCGTTGCCTATGTACGATTTAACGATCCGGCTTCCTCTATCTATCAAATCAGAACGGGCTTTGTTAAAGGAAACTTCTCTAAACTCTACCTGACTAACACTGCCCAGACAAATTGCCGGTTTAAGTTTGTCATCGGACACACTGACCTGGCCGACTTCAGAATGTCGGGTGATATTACTCCTCTTATAGAAGAAGTGAATGCTCTTCAAGGTCTAACAACAGAAAGAACTTTAGCCGATCTCTTTGACCAATTAACTGAGCTGCAAAGACGGGCAACCGAACCTTTTCTTTACAACGTTACCATAACTAACGCCAATGAGGAATATGAGCAGGAGTTACACGTTGCTACCAAAGCCTTCTCCGTAGTTTTGGCGGACCTGGCTGCCTTCAGGATTGCCTTCGTTACGGGTAAAGTTGCTACTCCGACTGCTCCTTACTACACACAACCGGCCAATATACCTTTTGAGCGTCAAGGTTTATATCTAAGCGGTAAGACAGTCTACATAGCTAGTCCTGCGGCTACAAAAGTAGCTCAGATTCTGTGTTGGGTGTAAAAATGGATAACAACGAAAAACAAACAATCGGGATAATTGGACAATATGGATGTATGGGATTGATCCTCTTTGCCATAGGCTTTGAGGTTGCTTTAAAAGCAGACCTAGGATATGTCCTAATAACAGTAGGGGCGGTCCTATACTCCATCTTTACTAAAATAAGAGGTAGATAACCTTGAAAGAGTTTATTAAAGTTTCATATCTAGCTGAAAATGAACTGCCAAAACTAGACAGAGAAATTCAAGACCTTTTAAAGGCAATAGGCTTTTATCTATGCGGGACAGGCTTTTATTTTAATTCTCACAGAGAGCCCTCATTGGGTAAAAGAGAACTAAACTTTGAGCGAAGAATAAAGGAGTAAAAAATGATGGGACTGAATGTAAAAAAGCTATTGAAATCAGTTGCACCGGACCTAAACGTTGAGGAGATAATAAACCAATCGGCCAAAGTACCATTGATGCTGGAAGCACTCATTGAACAGGGCAACAACCAGAATAAAGCACTCGAACACATTATCAAGAAACTCGATACGATAGAAGAGAAAATCAATAAAGCAGAGGAGCTTCTCGAAGTAAGTTAAAAGAACACTACTCTCGGCGGATCAGCATATAAGAGTATTGAAGCTGTAGGAGTTTTTGTAAATCTGCAAATTCTCCTGTTCTATATCCTCAATGGACTTAATCTGCATTTACCGAAAAGGAGCAACCCTCCGAAAAGAATGACAGTTTTTCTAGATCCAGAAAAACTGTCAAATTATATACTCTAACTTAAAGTATATAAAGTCGAGCTCTACCATATTTTGACTTTCCCATAAATACTACCTTCCAGAGAGAAACGCTTGACTTTTTTTTCATTTGTTATATAATAGTTATATGCTAAAACTAAAAGGATATAATATGAGCAGGGGCCTAAGCAAACAGCAGAAAAGAATTTTAGCAGTATTAGAAACTAAGGAATGGGCTCAGGGGGCGCCAAAATGGGATAAAGATAGGGGGTATTTCACCACTCAAGAAATTGTTACAGAATTGAACTTTGAGTTTGGCTCCTGGCTCACAGTAGCGCAGGGAAATCCCTGGATCTCAAATAGAAAAGAGCATATCGATTATCCTAAATTTGATAAAATCCGGCTTTCGATATACAGAGCTTTACAGAGCCTAGAGAAAAGAGGGCTGATAGTGAGTTTCAGATGTCAGAATGATAGATGCTGGGCTATATCTGAAAGATTGAAAAAAGAAGGTCACGGCTCTCTGGCCTGGGTAGATAATGAAGAAGAGCGCAAGGCTCATATTCAAAATTGGAAGTGGGGGGCTTTCATACGCACCTTACCCACTTTGCTAAAAATAAAATATAATTTAAAAATCGTTGAAAAGAAAGATATATACTCTATCAGAAGGTTATACAAGAAATATTGTAAATTAAAACCCCATAGAGTGTAACACTTAGTCGAAACGCTTTATTAGATAGTATTTAGAGCAGAAATAAAGGATATAACAATGCAGTCAAAAGATAATGCCCTTAACCAAACAGAATTTAACGAACTGCTCGGAGCTTGTGAAAATGCCCGGGAGAAAATTCTAGTGGTTTTGATGGGTGGCCTAGGTATGAGAGTAAGTGAAGTTTCTCATATGAGAACTCATTGGATTGATTGGCAAGAGTATAGAATACATATACCGCTAGAAGAAGACGACTGGAAGCCTAAATCTGTAAATTCCTCTCGAGTGATCCCTTTTAAGAACATGGAACGAGCTAAAACTATCATCCAGCATTACTTCGCCTTGCATGATTCAATAAAAGGAACCCACATGACGCTCTACCTGCAAATAAAAAGGATCGCCCAAAAGGCTAATATCCAGAAGAAAGTCACCCCCCATACCTTACGCGCAACGGCGGGGTATATGTTTGCAGAAGCCGGGCTATCCGCTCAGGCTCTCAGACAAGTAATGGGTTGGGCCAAACTGGAAACAGCCGAAAGATATATTTCGAGATCTGGTAGAGCGTCAGAAAGAGAATTGGAAGAGAATAAGAATAAACTATGGATATGAAAGGATAAGAAAAATGAGAAGAAAATATTTGCTTTTACCACTCGCGGCTTTAATATTGGTTTTACCTGGGTGTCGAACAATTACTCAATCTACTCCCCTCGCTCCTTCCGCTCCCTCTAACTTGACTGGTAGTGCAGTAGCTTACAATCAAATAGACCTTACCTGGCGAGACAATTCTGAGGACGAAGAGGGTTTCTACGTGTATGCAAAAACTACCGGCAGTTATTATGAAGTGGTAGACCTGCCCGCAAATACGACGTGTTTCGCACATTCAGGACTTGAGCCCCTAGAGAAGTATACATACTATGTCCAAGTATACAATGAGATTGGAGCAGCCGATTCCGATACGGTGGAAGCTACAACGCTCTCAGGAGTGGAAATTTTGAGTTATTATTGGCAGAAAAGGTATGGCTGTATAGATATATATGGAACCAAGGCTCAAAACACCACCAACGAAACATTAGCTAAGGTGACTTTCACTTATTGTTTTTACGATGCTGATGCTATATTGATAGACTCTGTAGTTAATGGGATAGAAAATATTCCACCTTTGGCCACCTTCAGGTTTGATATTGTATATAGACCTAATGAATACGCGGGAATTGTGTACGTTACCGCAGTGGTGACCGATGTAGATATTGATTGAAAAAGCGAGAGAGAGATGATATTTACTAAAGTAGGATACCGTAGGTGTAAGGTAAAAGGTAAATCAGAAGTGGTGGAGTTCCTCTATTGGTTGATAGAGAATAAAAAAGAATTAGAGTGCCATGTTTATGACGGGTTTCATTATAAGAAATTGACCCCTGTGGAGTTTTGGCGGTTTGTGATAGGACCAAATTAAAGAAAAAAAAGCGAGCCAAGATAGCAAAGTAACCCATTGCCAATAAGCGAGAGAAGAGGCGCCTTAGAGATCCTTAGAGGTCCAAAAGGCGCCTTCCTATTTTTAATCCTCTAAATCTATTAACCAATCTTCTATTTTCTTATCCGGTTCACTTAGAGCCAAGACAATCGCTTTTAAAAGCCTATTAGTAGTATCTTGCTTAGTTAGCCGATAGTATTCATATTCTCTTATTCTCCCGGCCTTAAAAGCAGCATCGATGAACATATTCCTCTTTAATTCACCATTCTCGTTGTCTACGAGATACATCCTATCCCCGGGAGTTAATTTCTCTTTCTTTCCATACGCAACTAAAGTTACTCGAGCGTTTACCCATGCTTCTGTATGCTCTTTTCTATTCATTTTACTCTCCTTTTTTTTGATAACTCTTAATAGTTCTATAGGATCATCTATGTAGACTGTATGTAGACTCTAGAATATCTCTACCTATAAAACTTTTGATGCTCTCTATAGTTTATCTAAGATATCTCTTAATAGTTCTACCTATACTCTAAGAGTTATCTACCTATTTTTACCTATATAAAAAATCTCTGAAGACTATGAAGACTATGAAGACTAAAAAGGGTGTTTGAACATATATACTTACAAGGGTAAAAAGGGCTTAAATCTCTCTTTTTCTTTATCCATCGCCAATGTTGTTATATATATTTATAGTCTTAATAGTCTTCATACGCACCTCCCCCTAGTCTTCATAGTCTTCAGAGTCTTCAATTTTAAATCGTAAGACTAAATCTTTTAATAGTTTAGGGTTTATTTTAAATCCCATTTTACCATTTTTCATTCTTATTTTTTTAAATCCTAATCTTTTTGTCCTAATACTTACCAACATAGAGGAAAGTTTTTCCTTATCTCCCCTTTCCTCGTTTAATTTATTTAAAAGATCTAGAGTCAGGAATTCCGGGACCATATTATCTTTAATTTGCTTAATAATCTCGGCTTCAAGACTCATTCCTTCTTCTTCTTCTTTTTCTTCCTGCATCTCTTCAATAATCACCATAAATTCTTTCTTTCTTTCAGGATTAAGTATCATTAAAATTTGATAAAGAGGTTGCATAATCTCATTCAATCTTCTTCTGGATATTTGTTCAAATTCGGGCAATTCTTTTTCAAAGAAATTGGCTCTAAATATAGTCAGTCTATTCCGAAGTTTTAGAGATATCTCTTCATCGAAAGCTGCTTCTACTTCAATCCTTGAGTTTGCTTTCATTAAAAAAATTATACATCGACTTTCTATATCACTAGGAATTCCTTCAGTAGTACACATTGCTAAAGGAGCAAATACATCGAAATATTCTACCTGATCTTCACCTTTTTTGTTCAAGTTTATTCGAGAAACTCTCAATCCTCTTTTATAACGAGATTTAATCAGTCTCGCTACTTCGGGATTGCCATCGTTTCCCCATAATTTTATCTCATCAATAATTAAGGTTGTTTTAAAATAATCGGCTGATCTAAAAAGTGTTGCTTCTGTAGGAGAAGTTAATCTTTCACCTCTAAAGGCAAGTTGTTCTAAAACTTCCCCGGCCCGGGTTTTTCCAGTCTCTAGGACTCCATAGAAATATAATAAAGGAGTCACGTTAAATTTCTCAATAAGGTATGTATGGAAAATCCAGAGAGCCAAAAGCAAATAATCTGAATCAGAAGGCATTTCCAAATATCTTTCTATAAATGAGACAACTTCATCCAATAGTTCATTCCCTTTTATATTAGTAGGTTCGGTCAAAATATCCACGTTGGGTATTTTTATGGGCAAATCCTGTTTGGGTATATAAATATTATCCCTTTCCAAGTAAGTAGGTTTTATGATCAACTTTCCTTCACTTTTGACTAGATATTTGACTATATCATCTTCCCTCACTAAATGGATAAGGTCGGGAATTAAGGTCTTAATACCAAATTCTTTAATATCTTCTTTAAGGAAAGGAGTCTTTTTTGTTTCCTGATTAAATATACTGACACTAATTCTCCATTTTTTCTGTAACCATTTCTTAACTTGGTCTTTATGCAGTACATCCAATTGTTTAATATCGGCTATAAAATCTCTAAAGGCTTCCGCTTGATATCCTTCTAAAGTGAGTTTATCCCATTTCCTTTTTTCGGCTTCTTGTTGTAATTTCTTCTCTATTTTATTGAGATCGGACATAATCACAAAAAATAAACCACCTTCTTGATTTTTCTTCTCGACTTTACTTAATATTTTCTTTGCTGGTAGGCTAATACCGGCTCTATTAGCAAGATATTTAAGAGCCTCGGGAAAAGTGATTTTCTTGGAAAGTTCTATAAATTTAAAAACATCTCCAGATTCATTACAGCCGAAACATTTAAAATTTTGTTTTTCTGGATAGACTGTAAAGCTAGGTGTTTTCTCTTCATGAAAAGGACATAATCCTAGCCAATTTTTCCCACTTTTTTTAAGTTCAACATTTTCCTCTTGAATAACTTCCATAATATCATTAGCTTCTCGTATCTGTTCTTTATAATCCTCTTTCATTATCTTCCCCTTTTTTTTTCTATTATGGGTCCATATCTGGCAGTTCTCCATAAATCATTTCTTCACCGCAGCGATCACAGATAATTCCTGCATTTTCCGATTCCAAGATATAATTCAATTCATTTGATTTACTTCTCTCTTCTGCTGTAACACAAAGAACACAAACATTTTCTTTTGCATCTTTGCCTACTCCATACCCAATAATATCTTCTAATCTTATCGTTCCCATTTTATTCTCCTTTATTGTCCATTACTAACTCTGTTTTTCCTGCGCCCTTCGGCAATGAGCATATTCAAAAGTTTTCTATGCTTATTTTCTTGCTTTTGTTTGCAAAAGATTCTCATGATAGTGTTCATTTTATCAGTATAGTGACGTAGAACCTCATTAATGATTAATATTATCTCTTTGCTGTTCATTCTTTCTTACCCCCTTTTATTCTTCGTTTTGGCTTCTCTAACCATTGCAACTGTAACAAGATTAACTGCCTTTGATTAAGCAACCATTCTAAATCAAGCTCTTTCCTCTCTATCTGGCTTCGATAGAATAAGAGCTGCTCCTTAAACTTTTCCTTCATTCCCCCAAATTCTTTCTCACTTATATCTACTATCTTAATAAAGTCCTTTAATTGTGTTATTACTCTTCTACAGGTCATTATAACAATCTTATATTGCCTAAGTTTAAGCTCTAAGATTTCTCTCTCAAGCTGTATATATTTCGGCTCTCTACTCATTTTTCTCTCCTATAATTTTTGCATAAAAAATAGCAACGCTGCTTGATTATAAATTCAAGTTTTGTTGCTTCTTGACAAATCCAAATTACTTTGTATGATAAATTCATATTCTGGTTTTCAAACAAACGCCGGGGCCAGAAAATATCCGGCGTTTGTTTGTTATATCCTTTCTATCAGCCTTTTAGGACCTGGGCCAAGATCCAAATTCCCGCGAAGAAAACTGTCCAACTTATAATTAATGGAGTAACCCACCAATCCGCTGCTCTCTTCTTTTTAACTTCCATGGTTATTTCTCCTTTTTTTGTCTAATTACCTTATTTTTATACCAACGAGGACTTTGACAATTAGGACACACAGCAACATCTTCTACACGCGGTACCCATTCATGATGGCAATGCTTGCACTTGAGTTTTTCTCCTAATTTTATCTCCATGATTTTCCCCTTTCTATTATACTATCTTTACTTAGCATATAGTATACAACAAATAAATAATTTGTCAATAGGTAAATTCCGAAATCTCGAAAATCCAGTCTCCAAATTCTCCTAATTTTCTACCCTAGGCAAATTCCTCTATTAGAAGGCCGAAAGTTAGCCTTGCCCCTGTATGTTTCTTCATCTTAAAAATCTAAGTGGCTAATTCGCCGTTATATGGCTTGACTTTCTTCTAGTATGTATTATACTAAAAAAGTTAAAGCTTTACTTTAAATTTACAAAGGGGGCTGTGAGAGCTCTTTAAGGGCGAGGACTAAAATGGTTCCATAGCTTTTCCTCTACTGAGGGAAAAGACAATTGAGAGAAATCTTAAGCTGTGGAATAAAAAAAGATAATAAAAATAACAGGAGTCTGGACTTCAATTTTAGAATTGAGGTTTATGCTCCTTTTTGTTATTTGAGGTAGGGGGGTAAAATTATGAGCAATATCGCATCTCCTGTAGATTTTCTAAACTCGTATATTAGAAGTGGTACAGATTATCAGATTGATATAGATTTAGCTCGAGATCTACCAGAACCACTATTTATAAATTACATAAGTCAACTAAACAAACAATTCGTTATACCTGCAAGAATTGCTTTTTCAGCTATCCAATCTCCTTTCGGAGTACATTTTTTCTACGCCCAATCCACGCCAGGTTTATTTCATACACAAAGACGTGTAGTCGACAAAATCCTCCTTATCTTTAGTAATTATTACCCTAGTGTTGATTGGGGGACGTCTGAGGGTGAGACTGACGAGGACCCGATAATTCCTGAAGAAGGAAAAAAGGAACCGTTACCTACTGATGTCTCTTGGTGGGATTCTTTTAAAGAATACTTCACTGTTATTTGTGCTCAAGGCTTTTGGTGGTTTAAGAAAGCTCCAACTATTAAGGAATGGTTTGAAGAGAATAAAACATCCCTACTTATTATCGCGGGTGTTATCATAATTGTAGTAGTCCTCGTTTATTCGAGACCCTACGTCATTCTTGCGGGTAAGGTTGTGAAGAAGAAATAATGGAAATCTCTAAAGTTTTTCTGCAGATAGGTAAAATGATGATAGAGGGAAAGAATGACCCTCAAGTAGATGAATTTGCCAAAGAGGTCAAGAATATCTCCGGGGATCTTTCGGATAATTTATTATGGAAGGTATCGAACGCAGTAACTTATACTAAGGATATTAAAGAATATTGGCAGAGCGCCTCAGAGACTTTAAATAAAGGCAGGGGCGATTGTGAGGACTATACTATTTTGCTAGGTGCTACTGCTTTAAGATTAGGAATTCTTACTAGATACAAAGTAGTTTCTATTAATGGCCAAACCTGGGAGCACATTTATCCTCTTTTTTATGATACAAGTAATAAAAAGTGGAATGCAGCTGATGGGACATTTAGAGATAGCATAAGATTAGGTAAGGAATGCAAGCATCTAGCCGAGGCCACTTATGGCGTTGATGGCGGAGTCTATCAACTTGGCTCTTATATCGAGCGTTCTTCTTTTCAATGGATATTTGCGTTAAGTATTCCATTTTTGGTGATAATAGCAATACTGGCTTCTAAATAGAGGTATAAATTGGATGCACCTAAAACTGAGAGAAAGATACAGAACGGCGAAAATTCTGGCAAACCAGTTCGTGGAAGAGATAAAAAATCCTTCCGACAAAAACTTCAAGGAATCTTTCGATCTGCTTTTAATCCTGATAGGGTGCGTGTTCTTGGTCTCGTTGGTCTTGTGTGTGTTATCAGCATTATTTTGTTTCTTACTTTAAAGGGAGGAAAAAAGAATGGAAAAAATAACACCCGAGAATAGACAAAAGATAATCCAAATGAGATTGGACGGCGCAACTTGGAAAGAAGTAGTTGAGAAGACAGGTCTGAGGCCAAACGCAAACACCGGTATATACAAAGCGAAATGGTTCCTGGAGGGAAAGAGAGCAGCTAAGGCAAAACGAAAAGGAGAACCCAAAAAGAAAGTAGTCCAAACGCCTGTAAAAGAAGTGAAAAAGGAAGAGATAAAGGTACCTGTAAAAGAAGTGAAAAAGGAAGCGGTAAAGACGGTAGAAAAAGAGGTCGAAAAGCATATAAAATCTTCTGATAAGGCACCTGCAAAGATAAAGAAAAAGGAAGTAGCTGAATCGGAAAAGACTAAAGAACCTGCAGAGAAGAAAAACTCTTTTGGTCTTTGGGCTATCCTTATAATAGCGCTAATAATCGGAGTAGTAGTAATATTCTTTCTACTGAAAGGGAAAAAATCAAAGATCGAAGCGCCAGAGGAAGAAAAGCCTAAGAGCCACGGATTTGAGGGTCGCTGTTTGGAGGAATTGTAATGGAAGAAGAAAAAGAGGTACTTGATTTAGGCAAGATAGATCTTTCACAATTTGCTAAAGAGGAATCCAAAGAGGAACCTGGAGAGGAACGTGTCGAAGAAGGCCCCGGACCGGAAGAAGAGAAAGAGGATGAGTATGTAGAAGTAGCTTTATCTACCCAAATGTTGGTGAGTTTGGTAGGGATGGCTCTATCTATGCGCTACCTGCCTGACAAGAATGCAGTTAAAGCTTTCAATAAAAAATATCGAGAGGATCTACCAAAGATTATTGAAGACTTTGGCTTAGAAGAAGTTTTTGAAGAGGTACTTGCCTCTACTCTTAGTTTTAAGGTTAAGAAAACAGATGTTCTCGACATAGTTTTACCGGGTTGGGTTGGATTGGCGGTAGTGCTAGGAGTGTTAGTCGTAGCAGGTCTAATCATTAAGGTGCCTAGTAAAGGAAAAGTAGAAGAGCATAAGGACATAAGAGAAGGAAAAGAACATGGTTTAACAAAAGAGCCAAGAAAGGATTGATAATGCAACGAACACAAAAAAACATAAAAACTAAGAAAATGGGAGGCAGTAGAAAACTCTTCAAACACGTGAAGCATTTTCATTGTATTTCTTGTGACAAAGATTTTCCTCTCAATACCAGAATTAAACTTTATCTTATTAACAAACATGGTTGGGTCTTTTGTGCTAAGTGCGAGAAGAAGATGAAGGCTATTTCAGAAAGAGAAGCTAGAAGGTAGAGGCTAGACATGCAAAATCGAAGATGGCTTATCGTAGGGATCACCGGCTCCGGGAAAAGTTACTTTACTATTTCTTTGATTAACAAATATGTCGCTCTCAAACAGAGGGGACACGTTGTTATCGTGGACTCTACAGACGCTTATAAGGAAGAAATACCTTATCTCAAACATTGTGAAGTAAAGCCCTTAGATTATTCTCAGATAGATTTCGAGAGGATCATAACCGAACATCAAAACGTGCTCTTTGAAGTATCCGGGCTTTTACCTAAGCAGGATGTCCTTTTTATGGATGCCCTTTGTAAATCCATAATGGAGGTACAAGATATCTTGCTAGTGGTAGATGAGGCTCATCGTTACTTACCAAAAGATAAACCGAGCAACGAATTTTTGATCTTGTTACGAGAAGGGAGGAAGCACTATATAGACAGCATTATCATTACACAATTTCCGATAGACCTCAATTTAATCGCCAGAAGACAAGCAAATTCTCTAGTAGTCTTCAAGCTCTTAGACGATACTGATACAGAAAAGGTCGCTTATTACTTGGAAATGAAACCAGAAGAGATCAGAGATCTCGAGCTTTTCGATTTTCTTCTAAAGGATCGTAACACTGGAGAAATGATAAAAGGGAGGTTGTAAGATGACAAAGTACGCCTACATTATTTTTAGTTTTTGTGTAATCCGGTTTATGTTTAGACACCCGATTATATCGTTGAGAAGTGGTTTTATGGGTGCTAGAATGTTCATTCATTCATTAGGGGGATAAGATTGCCTTTGAAGTCGTTTGAGTGTTCAGTCTGTGGTGCCCAATGTCCAAAGAAATATCTAGTTCATGGGCAGTTTGAGAAGCGTATGGCTTGGCTAAGACGACATAGAAAGAGAAAGCACCCTAGACTTCATAAAAAGTCAACAGCAAAAATGCTACGAACTAAAAAAGGAGGTAGTTTAATGAGGAAGATGAGGACTAATAAACGTATAGGTTCACGCATTAAGAGGAAATGGGGCAAGATTGGTGCTCCAAAATCAGCTAAAAGAAAAGCCTTTTTAGCTACAGTAAGAAGAAAAAAAAGAAAGTAGATACCGTATCTACAATACCTTGAAGGAGGTATGAAACATGAGAGCAAAAATTAGTGGCGTAAAGCAAATGGTGGTTCCAGCTTTGGGTATTGGAGCAGGAATGTTGGCCAGTCCTAAAGTGGCCGGTACGCATCCTACTTTTGCAAAATATCCTGAGCTTGCTCCGCTAATACTCCTAATTGTAGCTGTGCTGCTTCTGGGAGTGAGGAAGGCTAGAAGTTTCAGTATAGGATTGGGAGCAGTAGCTTTAGTATTTCTCTCAATTGCTATTTATAATAGGCTGAAGGGAAAAGTAGCTGTTGCGGCACCACCGACTAATGGGGAAGTTCCCCTGCCTAAGTACGAACCTGAATGGTGGGGTATTCCTGGGGGTGGAGTTCCTAGTTTGTAATAGTAGGAGAATCTTAACTCCTACAAAAAATATTAAAAAAGGGAGGATTAAATAATGAGAGGCACAACCATAAAGTTAACCTTAGATCGAGCTGATTTAGGGGTAGTAGGGAGTAATTCTACGGCTGCCGTTTGGTCAACTATTGTAGATATTACTGTCCCAGCGGGACTAGCGTATGTCCTTTATAATCATGCTCCTTTCGTGATTAAACTTGCCGCTACTGGCAACGTTGCGTTAGGAAGGAATGGTGAGATAATCATAGGGTTCAAAGGAGCGGGGGATTCGCTAGTCAAGGAGTTATACAAGTGGGATTACGGTATATTCTATGATCTGACGATCGCGAACCAGCGAAACAAGAATTACCGGGACCAGATAGCGGTGACAATGCCTTGGCCTTACGTGATTGTTCGAGAAGATGAACACCTTCTCTTGCAGGTCAAGCACGCTACCGCGGTTGTTATAGCTGAGGTCCTTAACGTTATTGAGTTTAATGTCAATAAAGTTATTATGGCCTAGGGATTAAGTTTTACCTGGGGCGGAGGCTTGGAACTACTGGCCGTCTGATTATTCCTAGTAGATTCGAGATACTCAAAATTAAAGAAAAAATCCTGGGGGTAGGACCTCTGGGTAAAGGGAAATACGATGAGATATTTAGGTTTGGAAGACTTTACAAGGTACAGTAATAAACTGGACATCATGTCGAGCATAGCCGAGTTTAAAATACCTAAGAATATGGTTTATGCTTTTAGCACTCGGCAAAACATGAGTATGTTTGTCCAGGAAGTGTTTGAGGGCACCGGAACTGGCTCAGAACAAGTGTTTACTCTTACCTCTGACGCTATTCAGTGCGCAGATTTGGGAGCAGATGCCACGGAAGGTGAGGATCAGGAAGGTCAAATAGTAGCCTACGTAGATGGGGCAATCAATTTTGCTTGGACTATTGACTGGGAGGCTATGACTATAACCTTTGATGTTGCTCCGGGCTCTGAGGAGGAAGTAAAAATCTTCTACTGCTCTAAGCTTAATGCTGAGGTAGGGGGAAGATCCGATGTTCTCGAGGTAAGGGCAGAGGCACCAGCCGGTCAGAATTTAGGGATTCCTATTTTCTCAGGAGCACTAGATGAGATTATGGGTAATGAACAAAACTCTGACATTGCACCTTTGAGGCTTGACAGCGCTGTCCTTCTACCAGAGGGATTTGTGTTAGCAGTCAAAGTTAATGCGGCTGCAGCTTGCATGGATGGAACTGAACCGATTCAAACCGGTTTAACACCTTTTGCAGGCTTATCTCATGCTTGTGAGAAGATAAGGATCCCTTATGAGAGGTTGCCTTACACTCGATTCCCTAGAAACTTCAAAGCGAGGGTTCTAGCGAGTATGGCAGTAAGCTAAGGAGGCTGTTATGATACTTAA
>JABUBM010000158.1_pt1 | contig 15195 bp, 13 predicted proteins | sample 7240321 | NCBI WGS metagenome assembly JABUBM01 (sample SAMN07256344, study PRJNA390944) | subsurface metagenome | isolation source: Methane hydrate marine sediment | place: Pacific Ocean: Eastern North Pacific, ODP site 1244 | collected 2002
AACCGGGGGGGGAAGGCAACATATCCACACTTCTGGCACTTGGTCGTGGTAAACCTGCCTTCCCTGAGGTTATCGTAAAACTGATAGTTCCGGTTAAATTCCTGGCATTCTAATGGCCACATATCCATTTCCGAGATGTATCTTCCGTCCAGAGCTGGAGTCCCGGCTATTTGTGCCTGTGGTATATCTGCCATTTCTGTTCTCCTTATCTAAATCTTAATATAGCTTATTCAACCGGCTCCGTCCCATAGATTACCACCGTATGTTGAGCCGAAGCACCGCTTAAATTATGTGCCAGGGCAACCTTGGGGTCTTTAACCTGATTTATCGCCCTACCCTGGAGTTGCTTGCACAGCTCGAGAGATTGGCGGGCTCCGGAGGCACCGAAGGGATGTCCACAGCTAATAAGGCCACCATCGGTATTTATAGGACGCTCGCCGTCAATATTGATGGCACCCGAGGCTACATAATCGCCGCCTTCTCCTTTTTGGCAAAAACCAAGCTCTTCAACCTCTATAATCTCAGATATGGTGAAGCAATCATGTACCTGCGCCACATCTATATCTTTGGGACTGACCTGAGCGTTTTTGTAAGCTACCTCAGCCGCTTTCTTCAGATGAGGCCACTCGGCAAGGGTTTCACCGGGCCATCCTGCCGACATGCTATGGGTGGCATGCTGGCCGGTGCCGCGAAGATAGACCAGCGGCCTGTCCGAGAGGTCTTTGGCTCTTTCTTCTGAGGCAATGATAACAGCGGAAGCGCCATCGGATAGAGGACAGCAATCGAAAAGGCCGAAAGGGTCAGCAATTAGCCTGGCGCTCAGCGCCTCCTCCATGGTCAGCGTCCTTGGGTAAAAGTGTCCGTTGGGATTGGTTGAGCCATAATTGTAATTGGCTACGGAAACATGTGCCATTTGTTCCTTGGTCGTACCGTAGCGCTTCATATGCATTTTGGCAATCATAGCGAAAAACGGAGGGGGTACCCCTAACCCCATGGCGGAGTCCCAGTCATGGTCATTTACCATTAGTTGTGTATAGTTTGTTTCCCATCTCTGGGGTAGATAAACCTTCTCAGCCCCGGTCACCAGAACTATATCAGAAATACCGCTTTCTACCAGTCCCTTGGCCACGATAATCCCGGAATTGGAGCCAGCGCACAGGGTATCCAGCCTGATACAAATCGAGGTTGGCCTTAATCCTAATCTGTGAACCACAAGAGGCGCTGTGTTAAGGGCGTTGGAATGCCTCCCCGCCAATGTAGTACAAACGATGAGGCCATCGATATCTGTCGGCTTTAGTGCCGGAATGTCATCGGAGCAGGCTTTGGCTGCCTCCTGAATCATATCAAGTAAATGTGCCTGTCTTACCCCAAATTTGCTCACTCCCCCGCCAAGTATTACCGCATTCGTCTTCTTTGCCATTTAAACAGCTCCATTTTTCTTTTCGTTTGAGGCATAAATTTCGGGGAAACACTAGCCGTTACCTCTAGTGAACCAGCCCCCAAATCTACATCCACACTCCCCCAGCACTCATTATTGCACTTTTCAAGCTATTGGGCAATGTAGTAGCAAAGTATTAAACCCTTCCCCCCAAGTCTGCCCAGTACTTTGCTCTCAACTCTCTCTTCAAAATCTTGCCCGCCGGGTTCTTGGGCAGGGAATCAACAAACTCAACCGACTTTGGCGCCTTATAACCTGCTACGTGCTCTTTGCAGAAGGCAATAAGCTCTTCAGCGGTAGCGCTTGCTCCCTTCTTTAAGACCACTACTGCATGAACCCTCTCGACCCAGTACGGGTCAGGGATGCCAATAACAGCCGCCTCTAGAACGGTGGGATGCCGGTAGAGGACCTCCTCCACCTCTCTCGGGTAGACATTCTCTCCGCCGGGGATAATCAAATCTTTTCTGCGGTCCACAATATAGATATAGCCCTGTTCATCGTAGTATCCCATATCTCCGGTATAAAGCCAGCCGTCTCTGATGCTGTCTTTGGTATCATCTGGCTTATGCCAGTATTCAACCATGATTTGTTTGCTCTGCACTATTATCTCGCCCACTTCACCAAGCTTGACATCATTGCCGGCATCATCCACAATTCTGACCTGCACCCCGATATCCGGCCGGCCAGCCGACATGAGCTTCTTCTGTTCCGCCTCCGGTCTGTCCAGGACATCGTGGTCTTCTTTTGACAGGTGAGAGATAGCCGGCCCACTTTCACTCTGCCCGTACCCCTGGGCGAAAATAGGGCCGAAAACCTTCATGCCTTTCTTTAATACCTCCAAAGGCATGGGTGAGGCACCGTACCACATCAACTTCATAGAGCTGATATCATACTTATCGAGGTCAGGCAGGTTAAGCATCGCTACCAGGTGGGTGGGCACAATGTCCATATGGGTAGCCTGCTCATCTTGGATAATTTGTAGCGTAGCTGCGGGGTTAAAGAATTTCAACATAACATTGCACCCCGCTGTGTACAGGGAGGACCGGAAATGGGTATTCCCCGCAATATGGAACAGAGGCGTTATCTGAATACGCTTGTGCCCCGGTTGTAAGCCCATATCTGTAGCTAGAGTCTTGGCGTCTTCTATGAAACGACGGTGAGTGTATAGGGCACCACGGGGCAGACCAGTAGTGCCACTGGTGTAAACGATGCCGACGGGGTCATCCTCGTCTACCTGAACATCAGGCTCTTGCCCAGGGTGTGATGCCAGCAAGCTAGGGTGAGCTATCATGTTAGGGGCAGAACCTTCAAACGAGATAAAATTTCTAACCTTAGGTAGACGCGGCCTTAAGGGATTGACCATTTCTAATAATTCCGGCCCGACAAAAAGGGTGGTGGCTTCCGAGTAGTTAATAATATGTTCCAGCTCGTTGGCTTGTAACCTGGTATTAAAAGGTGAGGCAATAAACCCTCCCTTCATTGCTGCCCCATAAACATCGGCATACTCAAGGCAATTCCAGGATAGAATACCAAGTACGTCTCCTTTTCTCACCCCCATTTCATGTAAAGCGTGTACCAGCTTGTTTACTCTGGTATTGAATTCGGAGAAAGTTATCCTTGTATTTCCACACACGAAGGCTTCTTGGTTGGGATACAAGAGCGCATTTCGGCAGATGACATCGGCATAGGTACCTATGTTGCATCGACATAGTTCTCTTAATATATTCTTGGTTGGCATTCCTTCCCTCCATCCCATTTACTAACTATCTCTACTGCTTCTGGCGTTGTCGGTACGCTTCAATCTTTATTCTATAGGGACAGTTATTCTTAAGGCTACATCGGGCACAGACTTCAGCTCGTGTCCACGTTTTCATTTTTGGCCCTATGCCGATGACCATGGAAGTTGATTTGCGGGGGACCATCATTCCTGAAGAGGTCAGGCTCACTCCAATTTCCCGTGCCGGTACCATTTCCAGCAACTGCCACTGCTCGGTAATGGGTAAGCCAGGCATCCCCGGATTGACGGGACTGCTCGCCTGATAGCCGCGGGATGATGCCTCCGCTGTTATCAACCTGCAGACTTCCTGCGTTAATGAGTCCACGGCGGCGCTCCCGATGCCATCCAGAAGCACACCTCGCAAAATCTCACCGCCGTTGCTGTATTCCGTTACCTGTCTTTCCAGCCTGGGGCCGATAGTGCAAACCACAATGGCCAGCTCTTTAGCCTTGGGGAAGGTTGAAGGTAATAAGGAGCCGTGCACCACTGAGTTACCCTCCAGCGACACCTGCTCGCGGCTCATCTCAGTTATCGAGTGGATTTCATAGGCCACCGCCGGCTCCAGAAGATGTGCCTTCTTCACACTGGCCAGCAGTTCCAGAATGAGACTTTTTATCTCAGGCCTGATTTTAGAATGTCCCCTGAAACCCTCCCGGCGCAGCACTTCCCCGGTCTTCAAACTTAAGGGAATGTCAAGGATTACGGGCATATCTTTCTTCCTCAGGGTCTTGCCAGTGGTGAGAGCATGCCATCAGGATAGCCCTGGTGCACAGTCTCTCCTCCGCTATTATATTACAATCTCAGCCCGACAAGTAGCTACTTGTAGACGCCGTATTCCTTGGTGAAGTCAACTATCGCCTTGAGATTCTCCCACTTTACCTCGTCAAAGAACGCCCCGTTGGCCATGATATAGCCACCGCCTTTGCCGCAGGTATCGATGAGCTTCTTGGCGTGCTCTCTGGCGTCCTGGGGGGTACCTACGGTCAACAAGTCCATGGGCATGTTGCCGACAACGCAAGCAATGCCATCCAATGCTTCCTTGGCTTTAGCCATATCGGTCAGGTCGAACAACCATGCCGTCTTGCCTTTAGGCAAGTCCCGGATAACCTCCAGACGCGAGTTATAGCCCCCCTCAGCCCAAATAAATGGTACCACTCCCTCATCAATTAAGCCCATGATGACCTTTTTAAGGCTGGGCCAATAGAATTTTTTGAACTGCTCATCGGAGAGGAAACCATCAGCGCCCTTATGCAGGGGCATAAAAATCAGGGGATTTCCAGCCTGTTTCGCCATGCCTACCCCCATCTGAATCATGATTGGCGTCATTGCTTCCATGGCCTGGAGGAGCTTATCGGGCTGGCGGTACATATCCAGCATTATACCTCTGGTACCCCTGAGGGTGTCGCCAATCACGTCAAAAGGTGCTTTGGTAGGGCCAGCTTGGTGGGAGGGAAATCCTAACTCTGGCATCTCCTTGGAAAAGGAATTGATAACCCCTATCCATTTCAGGGCTTCATTCCCGGCTTCCAGAAGAGCCTTATAGGCGGCTTGAACGGGGGGCAGACCATAGGGTATAAAAGGAAAGCTAACTCCATATATTTCGAATATGCTGGCGCGATGAGGGACCGTCTGGAGGGGCTCCAAGGCTCCGAATATGCGTGATGCCCAGGTGAAGCTTAAGAAATAAAACGGGTCCTGAATAAGGGCATCATATTCATCCGCCTTCATGTATTCGCCTTCAATACACTGGTAGGTGGTTTCAGGCGAGACCCCATGCCCTGGCCACTTGTATAGTTTGAAGTCAAGAATGTCAAGGAACCTTCCCGGGCTAGGCACTTCACAGCCACCGTGCGTATCCGGCTGAAAGTCCATGAAGAATTTTTTCCATGCCACTTTGATTTTGTCGTAGTCATACATGACATCGTGAGGGGTTAACCCTGAATAAAAAGCGGGGGCAAAGTTGGGAATTAGCATGACCGGCACCCTGTCCGGCAATTTCTTCAATTGAATGGCATCTTTTATCCTGGTTGCTCTCTCCTTGTACAGCTTCTCAGCTTCAGGGCTGGCAAACTCTACGCCCTCCGGTGAAATCCACCTTTGAAACAGTGCCTCCTGCCTTTCATCCGATGATAACTCTTCCCATTTCTTTTCCATTGTTATTATCTCCGGCACGTTGTCTGCTGAGGATTCTTACCCGGTGCCTGACCATTTTTTAGCCAGGGATACGCCGACCATGGCATCTTTACCATAGGCATCAGCGCCGGTATACTTCTTTATCTCCTCGGTAATCTGGCCACCGCCAATCATGACCTTTACCGTGTCTCTCAGACCGGCATTTTTTATGGCTTCTATCGTTTGTTTCATGGGATCATAGGCCAGTGTCAAAAATCCGCTCAAGCCGACAATAGAGGCGCCGCTTTCCCTTATCTTGTCGACAAACTTCTGGGCCGGGACATCCACGCCCAGGTCGTAGACCTCGAAGCCGTTAACGTCGAGCATGAAGACCACGATGTTCTTGCCGATGTCATGTATATCCCCGGCAACGGTGCCCATGACAACCTTACCCACACGCTTGGTCCCCGCTGCCTTGGCTAGCTTGGGCTTAACCATATCGGTTATTACTTTCAGTATTTCACTGGAGTACACCAGGTCTGGGATGAAATACTCGCTGTCGGCAAAGCGCTGGCCCACGATTTCCATAGCACGTTGGGCATCGTCAAGAATTTTGAGTGGCTCTTCACCAGCATTGAGCCTAGCTTCAACAATCTTAAGAGCTTCTTTTTCCTTTAAATCAGCTAATGTGATAACCAGATCTTCAGCTATGTTCCTTGACCTCCTTAAACTATCTTAATCGGTATTATAAGTCGCTAGCGTTAGTATATTCACCTCATCGGGCATCCCCCCTTATTATACTTGCCGTATCCCGGCCTTATTGGTGACTAATACCAACTCAGACAGATATTAAGGTAATAATATCTGTTCAAATGTAGCACGACATATGCAGAATTGCAACTTGTTGGGCTGAGTTTGTTCAAAGTTCGTTTATAATATATAATTCTGGGAGCACAAAGCAGAAATGGAGGTAGGCCAATTATGGTTAAGCTCAAGCATACCAAAGAGGAGATTATTAAGAAGGCAGATGAGTTGGCGGTAGAATATGAAGCCAGATACAGGGGCTGCGGCCAGTGTACGTTTTTGGCAATAGTTGATGCTCTGAGATGGGGCGGCTTGGAACTTATCCCCGAGGATATGGAAGAGAGACTTTTCCCCGGGATATGCGTTCTGACCGCTGGCGTTGGCATGACCGGAGATGGTACCTGTGGTGCTGTAGCCAGCAGCGCTTTGGCGATTGGCATTGCTCTGGGAATTCCACGGGAGGGTCAGGATGACAGCCTTTTGCGTGCGGCTTGTGCCACTGTTCGCAATACTATTCTGGATAAGTATTACCAGGAATATAGGTCTATACTCTGCAAGGATGTACAGAGGAAATATTTCGGGAAAGCCTGGGACCTGACAAATGACGAGATGAGGCGCGAGTGCCTGGGGATAAGCCACGGGTGCACTATTATGCAAACCGCTAAGTGGGCTACTGAAATTATCCTGGATGAATTTGAAAAAGGCAATGTAAAATTGCCAGCATAAGGTCTTATAATTAGCCCCAAAGGCAGAGTTTACAGGAGGAGTATTGGATGTATAACATAAAGAAATTAAAAGGAGGGAGACATGTCACCAGTATTACAGGACAAAGTAGCCATTATAACCGGAGCTAGTCGTGGTATGGGGAAGGCCTTCGCCTTGAGGTTCGCCGAAGAAGGAGCCAAACTACTATTAACTACTACTAATCTGGGAAGGGCTCAGGGCACGGTTAACGAGGTAAAGGCTAAAGGCAGGGAGGTAGCAATCATGGAGGCCGATATCTCATACGAAGATGCTACTAAAAAGATAGCGGAAAGGGTTATGGAGCAGTATGGCAGGGTCGATATCCTCGTCAATAATGCTGCCATATGGTATGGAATCAATGCCAAGCCGTGGGACGCTTGGACGGTGGAGGAATGGGACCGAATGTTTACGGTGAACGTAAGGGGAACCTGGCTGGTCTGTAAGGCGATAGCCCCCCTTATGATTAAGCAGTCCAGGGGTAAGATTATCAATATTACATCTGATGTTTTCAAATCCCCGGATTCCCAATTCTTTGTACCTTATGCTTTAACCAAATCAGCGATTTACACAATGACCCATTCTTTAGCCGCCGCTTTAGGCCCATCCGGTATTAATGTAAATGCTATTGCCCCGGGATATACGGCTACCGAAGCCAGTTTAGGCCAGGATGGTAGTGAACAATTATTCGAAAGTGTTGTCGCAGCACAATTAATAAAACGGCGTGAAGAGCCAGAAGACGTGGTGGGGGCTGTGGTATTTCTAGCCTCAAGAGACTCGGATTTAATCACAGGGCAGCTCATCCTTATAAATGGTGGACACATTATGTTATAGATACTGTGCACCAGTTTCTTGACCAATAAAAATAGGCAGGTGCCAGTAAGACAGCAGGTATATAATTATAGTCTTACTGGCACCCTTTGTTTTCCGTGAGGCTAGAGAGTTCTCACCGCCCAGATTGTTCTTCTTTTAAGGCCAGAGTTCCCGAGCCACGTCTTCCAGCCCCAGTTCTTGCAGCTTCTTTTTACTCGGCTTGGCTGTCTTGAGGTCCCAGTCCATGGCAGTAAGGCACTCTCTGACCAGGGTGTCCTCATCAACGGTTACTCCAGCCAGGGGTCCCTCTTTGTGCGGCGGTCGGCCGAGCACCCGGTCGGGGACTTTGAACTGTAGCGGGTTTAACCCTTCACGAATATTGAAAGCCTGACGAAGGTTAGAAATTCTCTCCCCGGTCTTAAGCAGCTCGTCATTAGTTATGTCCCAGCCGGTGACCGCCCTCATAAACTCAGCGATAGGGTCAATGTTGGGAAAAGCCCAGTACACGAACAGGCATGTCCCGGTACAAACCACGGCTTGGTGAAAGTTGCTACCTATCTTGTGTGCTTCTCCCCTGCCGGCAAACGACTTTAAGTCGAATTCAGGCAGCAGTCCTGAGGGGTGTGCGGGGGCATCCGACAATTCTGAGCCCACAAAATGACGACCCGGAGTGGGGTCCAGCCGGTAGCTAGTGGCGTACTGAAACGCATGCTTCGGGTCATGTGCCGGAAGCTCCTGCCCTTGAATATGCATGGCGTATTGGTCGGCGCCCTTGCCAATCTTCTCCGCCGCCACCTTTACCCCATCGGCTAATACGGCACCGAAACCTTCCCTCTTGGCTAATTTTTCCGTCATGGCAACGATGGCCTTATGGTTGCCCCAGGTCATTTCAATACCATCGGTATCAGCCTTGGTAATAAGCCCATTCTCAAAGCATTCAATAGCAAAGGCGATGGTAGCCCCGGCAGAGATGGTGTCAAGCCCATAGCGATCGCAAATATCGTTTGCCTTGATTATCGATTCAATATTGTTATTGAGACAATTGGTGCCAAACATAGCAATTGTCTCATATTCCGGTCTACGTGAACCGGCCTCATATTTATACTCTCCGGTTCCTGCCTTCATGTAGCCTCCACATCCAATGGGGCACAGGTAACAGGCAAACCTCTTCGCCCTGCGCTCAATCACAGCGTCGGCTCCGATGGGTTCGGCATCGGGAAAGTCAATAACCCCCACTCCTCCCCAGTTTTTGACCGGTGAATCACCGCCCTTGGCGCCTCCAACAGTGAGGAACGGCGTGCCTGTCGGCTTCAACCAGACAATATGCCCTCCCAGTTCACCCTGGCACTTAGTTCTTAGCTCCTTGGTTCTTTTTTCATCGGCGATAGGAACCTTCATGTTGCCTTTCACCGCCACCGCCTTAAGCTTCTTTGAGCCCATCACAGCGCCCAAACCGGAACGAGCCGCGGTTCTGCCCCTGTGTATAATCGCGGAGATGAGAGAGAGATTCTCTCCTGATTGGCCAATGCAGGCTACTGCGACATCCTTGCCCAGTTCAGATTTGAGTATGGCTTCGGTTTGGCGAGTATCCTTCCCCCATAGATGGGCAGCATCTCTCAGCTCGGCTTTGCCATTGTTAATGAGGAGGTAAACCGGCTTTTCTGATATGCCGGTAAAGAACACCGCGTCATAGCCGGCGAACTTCAGGCGAGCACCGAAATCACCACCCGAATTGGCATCACCCCAGCCCCCGGTCAACGGTGATTTCCCCACCACTGTGTGCCTTGTCCCCGAAAGTGCCGGGGTACCGGTGAATGGGCCGGTAAGAATGCCCAGGGTGTTATCCGGGCCGAGCGGGTCAACACCAGCCTTTTGCCGGCTGAAGAGAATCCTGGCACCGATGCCATAGCCTCCAATGAACTGGCGGCCAAGCTTTTCGTCAAGCACCTCATCCTTTAGCTCATTTTGGGAAAGGTCCACCATCAGCATCTTTCCCATATAACCTCTTGCCATAGTTTCCCTCCTTGCTTTGTTATCTTTCAGCTTAACGCTCAAGAGACAGATGCCTCACACCAGCTTTACCGCGACATATTGTATCAGTTAAGCTACCGTCCTAAATGCCTAAATAGGCTTTCCTCACATAATCACTTTGGAGGAGCTTGTCACAGGCCCCTTCCAAGACCACGTGGCCATTTTCTAGCACGTACGCCCGGTCAGCTATCTCCAGGGTACGTCGAACATTTTGCTCAATCAGCAAGACGGTAATTCCCTGCTCACGCAGGGACTTTATGGCCCGGAAAGCTTCTACTACTAATATCGGTGCCAGACCATACGACGGCTCATCAAACATGCATAGTTTGGGCCTTGACATTAAACCCCGACCCATGGCTAACATTTGCTGTTCGCCACCGCTTAGTGTTCTAGCTAATTGCCTCTCTCTTTCTTTTAATGCTGGGAAAACTTGATAAACATGCTCAAGCGTTTCTTTCTTCTGTTGCCAGGCGTGGTAAGGATAGGCACCCATCTCTAAGTTTTCACGCACCGTCATGCCGGTAAAAAGTTTTCTACCCTCGGGTACATGAGAAATACCTAGTTCCACAATGGAGTGAGGTGTTAGCCCATCTATCCTCTTACCAAGGAACTCCACGCTACCTGAAGCCGGACGTAGCAAACCGGATATAGTATTAAGCAGTGTCGTTTTACCGGCTCCGTTGGCACCAATCAAAGCGACTATTTCTTCTTCATCGATTCTCAAAGAAACGTCCCATAAGGTCTGAGCCTTGCCATAAAAAGTATCAATATTGCTAACTTCCAGCATAAGCCTACTCTCCTAAGTATACCTCAATAACTTTTTTGCTGGTGGCAATCTCCTGTGGCGTTCCTTCGGCAATCTTCTCCCCGTGATGGAGCACCATAATTCGGTCACATACGCTCATAATTGCCTTCATGACATGCTCAATCATGAAAATGGTAATCCCCTTATCCCGAATCCTGGTGACCAGCTCCATAGCCTGGGCGACCTCAGCCGGGTTTAACCCCGCCATTAACTCATCAAGCATCAATAGCTCTGGCTTGGTGGCTAACGCTCTGGCTACTTCAATTCGCTTCTGGTTAGCCAGGGTCAAGTCTTTAGCCGGGGTCGCTTTCACTGCTGACAACCCGACAAACTCTAATAACTCCTCAGCTTCCCTTGAGGCATCGGCTGATGACATACCGGCTGAACACCCGAACAATGAGCCCAACAATACATTTTCAAGAACTGGCATATTGGTAAAAACCTTAACTTCTTGAAAAGTTCTGGCCAATCCCATCCTGCAGATTTTATGCGGCTTTAAGCCAGTAATCTTTTCGCCTTTAAATCTTATTACCCCTGGTTTAGGCACCAGAGCCGCCGATATTAGATTAAACAGGGTCGTTTTACCGGCTCCATTGGGACCAATCAGACCTACGATTTCGCCCTGGTCGACATTGAAGTCGACATTTGATACGGCGGCTAGTCCGCCGAAATACTTGGTCACGCCTTCGCCCTCAAGTATCCGCATGTTGCCCCACTTTACCTCCTTTCCGCCACCTTTGTATCAGTCCCACCAGTCCATTAGGCATGTATAGTATAGCGACCACCATTATAACGCCAAAAATGAGCATATAGTAATACGGGAATTCGGTTAATAATATCTCTTCCAGGTAGGAAAAAATAGCCGCGCCTATGACCGGACCGTAAAGCTGCCCCATACCCCCAAAGATAGCCATCAGCACGGGCATAAAGGAAAAGAGCGGGTTAAAGGCGATGTATGGGTCAATATAGGTCCATCTTGTCGCCATGATGGCCCCGGCCGTCCCCATGAAGAAAGCGCTGATGGCAAAGGTGATAACCTTTACCATAGTTACATTGATGCCGGTGTGAGCCGCAGCCTCCTCGTTCTCACCGATGCTTTGCAAGGCTAACCCGAATTTAGAGCGTCTGATAAAGTAGGCGGTAATCAGTAATGCCACAAAAATGCCGAGCATGACGTAGTAAATAGTGTTGTTATCTACGACGATAACGAATCGGCCGCGCGTGAGCGTGTATTTAATTTCCCACCACAGGACAAGATACCTGAGGAGCATAACGAGCCCGAAAGTGAATATAGCAAAATAGATGCCTCTCAGCCTCAGAGTCAAAGCGCCAACGAGAAGGGCAAGACAGAAACTGGCCAGACCGCCTATACCGACAACGATAAGCAAGGGGAGTTCGCCCCCCAGTATAGCTGCAATATATATGCCGACCCCGAAGAAGGCGGCCGACGCCAGTGAGATGTAACCGGTGGGACCGGAAAAAATAACCCAGCTCACCGTCAGGACGATATACATTAAGATGCTGGCTATTAGTATGACAGTATAAGCCGGGGCATAGAGGGGTAGAGTAGCTAACAGGACTAATAAGATTAGAATAATTAACCCCGGTACCAAGAACCTTTTAGATGTAAATTTGGTAATATCCATTTCTCTACTTCCCCAAAATGCCTGTCGGCCTCACCAGGAGTAAAATCATAAAGATCACATAGTAGGACACCAGTGCTAGACCCGGCTCGAAATAGGTTACGATGCTGCCAACAAGGCCCAATATGAAACCTCCGATAAAGCTACCCGGGATACTACCCAGTCCACCCAGGACGACCACGATGATAGCAATGATGGTATACTCAAGACCCATCGCTGCATTAATAGGGTAGCACATGCTTAGAAGTAAGCCGGCAATACCAGCCATTGAAGCACCGAAGCCAAAGCATAAAGCCAGCACCTGGTTGATGTTTACCCCCATGAGTCCCGCGGTCGCCGGGTCTTGAGCCGCTGCCCTGATGGCTTTCCCCAGGCGGGTACGGGCTAAAAAGATATAGAAAGCCAGACCTATGGCTATAGCAAACCCGAGGGTTACCAGGCGGTTGGCGCCAAATAATGCTCCTCCCAAATTGACAGAAATATTTAAATAAGCGTATCCCCTTATTTCAGCACCCCACGCTATTAAAGCTATATTTTGAATGATGAAGAGGAGACCGAAAGTAGCTAACAGGGAACGGCTCTCAAAGGCAGCTGGTGATGTTGACGAGATTCTAAGGCGTGTGAACAGGGTTTTATGAAGGATAAAACCTATTATAAATACAACAGGGCCGACAATAACCAGACATAACAGGGGGTTAATGCCAAACACGGTGTACAGCATCCAGGTGAGGAAAGCCCCGACCATGATAAACTCGCCGTGAGATATGTTCAGCACCCGGGCAACACCGTACTGCAGGCTGAGCCCCATAGCAATCAGGGCATAGATGCCGCCCAGCAGTAAACCGGCAATCACTACATCGAGGATTGTTGTTATGGGCATAATAGCTTTCTAGCTTTGCTAATCAAAGCATTACAAAACTGCCTAAAGGGGTGCAGAATTTTTTCCTGCACCCCTTAGACAGCCTGCTTACTATTATTGTTACTAGACTCTGTGTTTATTATTCTGGTGGTGGTGCTGGCCAATCAGGCTTGGGATATATAAGTTCTGCGGTAGCCTTATCCTTGGGTCCTACGACTTCAAACACCCCGCTCTGCCACTGGCCAATCTCCCCGGTATGACATTCTTTTGCCATAAGTCCGTTCACAAACCAGGTCGGTCCCAGCATCGTATCGAACGTCGATGTAGCCATTATATCCCTTATTACTGCCTGGTCGAGGGTTCCAGCCTCCTCGATAGCCGCCTTCCAGAATTCCAGCCCAGCCCAGTAGAGTGGATGTCCCCACCAGTCCTGGACTTCTTCAGGCTTGCCTGCGTAGAGTTTATCAGCTAATTCGTTGGCTGCGGGAGAAGTTTTCCGGCTAAAGGTGGTAAAACCCATTATTCCCTCCGTCACCGGCCCAAACGCTGCATGGTAAAACCCGAAATTGACTCCGGGGCCGCCAATCCAGGCCTTGGGGTTATAGCCAATCTCTATTGACTGCCCGGTAGCAGGGAGGACTTGGTCGGGATAGGCAAAAGCGCAAAAGACATCGGCATTAGATGCCTTAGCCTCTTTCAATATAGGTGATAAGTCCTTAATATCAGGCGGCACGCTCTTAATCCCAACGATTTCAATTCCCCTCTTCGGGAATTCAATACCCGCCACACCGGAATACTCTATGCCGTGGAGGTCAGCAATGTACATTATGTATGCCGTCCTCGCGCCCTTTTCGACGAGAATGTCAGCCAGAACCGGCAGCTGGTACCAGTCGGAGAAACTCAGGCTTACGAACACGTAGGGTAGACCGGGAAGCATGTCCCTGATGGTCGTGGCGCCACCCTCGGCTGTCAACAGGATATAGTTATACTTATTGGCTATAGGGGCTTGGGCATAGATAAAAGCGGTGCCACAGGCGGGCCATAGAAAGTCAACCTTGTCCTCCAGAATCAATTTTTCCGTAAATCTCGTCATCGTGTGCACATCACTTTTATCATCATATATGAGCAACTCTATGGGCAATTTCTTGCCGTATTCCGCCACATATATCCCGCCATCAGCATTGACCTCAGCAACAAATGTCTCATAGACTGGTCTGAATGCCGAGTCTCCAATAATAGCCATTGGGCCTGAGAGAGGTCTTGCCATACCAACAACGATTTTATCTTTGACTGGTGCTGGGGCTGGGACACAGGAAGAAGAACACAAAGGCACTGCCACTAATGCTACTAGGGTTAACACTATCAGACTAAAAATCAACTTCTTTGTCACTTGTCTCTCCTCCTTTCTAGGGTCTTTATAAAAGTTCTCACCTGCTTATGGGAAAACAACTATCTTTACATATCATCCCTCCTTTTTATAATGTACTTGTGATATATATACTGTATCGCTCTGTCCGCCCCTAAGAGTATAACTAGTTCCCAGCCTTGTCAAGACCTGTGTATATCTTCAGCAATAAATTGCATTGTTAGTGCCAGCCACTATTAGGCGCGCCGGATTTGGTCATGGTAATCCTTCTTGCTCCAAAGCCTGTACCAGCCTTTGTAAAACGGAGCATTTGATGTATAATGTCCTACGGTGGTTTCAGTCTAGGCTATCACATATAATGGAGTCAGTGTGCCGGTAGCTAGAAGCCTCCAGGAAATACCAGCACTTGCCAGAAAGATACTCCCAGCAGCTAGAAACTGAGTTCGTAATAGTCAATGACTGGAGGAGGACTTGCCATGGACTTTGACTTGACAGAAGAGCAAATCATGATTCGTAACCTGATGGCGGATTTCGCCAAAAACGAAATCCTCCCCAACGTACGAGATGATGACCGCAACGAGCGCTTTCCGACGGATATATTAGACAAGATGGCACATCTCGGTTTCTTGGGAGCGCCGTTGCCTGAGGAATATGGTGGCATGGGTATTGACCACATTGCCTACACTTTAATGATCGAGGAGCTCGCCCGCGCTAGCTTTGCCTTACGCTCTATAGTTTCCGTTCATATTTCCCTTTTCCAGCAAACTCTTAACCGGTGGGGTACCGAGGAGCAAAAGCAAAAGTAT
>JABUBM010000159.1_pt1 | contig 15180 bp, 14 predicted proteins | sample 7240321 | NCBI WGS metagenome assembly JABUBM01 (sample SAMN07256344, study PRJNA390944) | subsurface metagenome | isolation source: Methane hydrate marine sediment | place: Pacific Ocean: Eastern North Pacific, ODP site 1244 | collected 2002
ATTCATATTACGACATATCCGTATCACCTCAACCTCTCTAGAGAAATCTAGCCCCCCTGCCACCCTCTCCTTAAGTTCCTGCATCATTCCCCCCGCCTTCTTGACGTATTGTGGGTCTTTTCCTTCAAAAAGCATGCGGGTGATAGCTTCGTCAGAAACCATGCCGACTGTGGGGAAGTTAATTACACCCGAAAATCCCTTAGCGGTAAACCTTTTCACCAGTTCGGCTAAATCTCTTCCAGCGGGAGGTTCAGTTGCGTCAATACCGGCGATGATGGGGGTGTCTTTGACTACATTCTGTATTTCATCATACATCCCTAGGGTTACGTTATTGGAATCTGGAATCAGGGTAGTCGGGAACCCCTTTATTCTTGATAGCCCTGTACTATAGACTATTATTAGATCAGCCCCCCCAGCCTCAGCACATTTAGATATGATACCCGCGCTACAACCGGCGCCAATAATTGGCTTTCTCTCCTCAGTCGATTTTTTGAGCCTTCTTAGAATTTCTTCCCTGGTAAACCTTTGTCCCATCTTAAATACCTCCTTTTTTTAATTATTTTATCCAAGCTACTAGCTGTTTTTCCCAAGTGGCCCTCTTTTATAATTCATATTTCGTAAATCCTTAATTATTTCTTCAAATTCTCCAACAACACATTAGCTATACTGCTGGCAAACTGCTCGTCATTAATGTGATTATCCATCTCAATTAAGCTTACTCTATCACTTAGATTGGACTTGAGAGTTTCAACAAACCTAGCGTCAGCCTCAGGGTCATAAAAGGGCTGACCTTCCTTGTCAATAGCAGACACACCTTTACGGGGGATAACCACAGTTGTCGGGCCCTTTGCTCTATTCAGCTTCTCAGCCATAATCTTGCCCAGCTCTTCATTCTCTTCTCTTGTTGATCTCATCAGGGTCACGGAAGGGTTATGCTTATAGAACTTACGGCCCTTGAACTTATCAGGCATTGTCTCGTGAGCCCAGAAATTAACCATATCCAAAGCGCCAGGCACAATAACTTGGGGTATCCCAAGTTCTCCGGCTGTCTCCAATCTGCTTGGGCCAGAACGACAGACGCCTCCTACCAACTCATCAGCGAGTTCATGAGTAGTTATGTCCAAGACACCCTTTATGAATCCCCCCCGCACTAGATCCTCCATAGCGCGCCCCCCAATTCCCGTAGCATGAAAAACCAGCACTTCATATCCTGCTGATTCCAAGATTTCTCTCGCTTTGGTAACACAAGGTGTCGTTACACCAAACATCGTAGCAGCGATCAGAGGTCTATCTTGGGCTTCAGCGACTACCTCAACCTTGACCATCCCTGCGATGGCAGCTGCTGCATTTGTTAGGATTCTTCTCGACAGTCTATTAATCCCCGATATATCAACTACTGAGTTCATCATAGTAACGTCTTTAACGTCCACATAGGGTCGTGTATCGCCCGAGGCTATTGTCGAGAGCATAAGTTTCGGTACACCTATTGGCAACGCCCTCATTGCGCTTGTACCAATAGTGGTCCCTGCTGAGCCGCCCATAGATATAACGCCTTGAAGCTTGCCTTTGTCGTATAGGTCCTTGACAATGACGGCAGCACCCTCACTCATAACTGCTACACTGTGACCACGGTCTCGCTCTTTGAGTAGCTCGTTTAATTCTATACCGCCTGCTTTGGCTACTTCTGAGGCGGGTACATCAGGATTGAAAGCAGGCTCTCCAACTATGCCGGTGTCTATTACCAATGTTGAGACGTTATTAGCTTCTATCTGATCTTTCAGAAATCTATATTCCGCACCCTTTGTGTCTAAAGTACCTACTATTGCAACTGTCTTTTGCACCTTTCCACTCCTTAATTTTTTGTCTTTTGTACTCAGATTTTCGACAGAGAAAGGACTGTTTAGCCGATTTTACACGCCAACTTTTGCAAATCTAAGTTAGGCGTGCAGTACGGAATCCCCCCCAGATAGCATCTATCACTTTGCCTGGCGACACGCAGTCACCAATGCGATACACCTCCACCACTTTACTCTGTAGAGCTTCCGCTAACCCATCATCGTTGGATTTCATGCCTACCGCGAGTACGATGGCATCAGCTTTGAGAGTACTCCTGTTGCCCGTCTTATCAACGACCACGACGCCATTATCGGTTATCTCCACAGCTTCAGTGTTGGTTAGGACCTTGACGTCAATCTTATCGGACTCAAGACCATCAAACCTTCTTTGGATATCCTGGGCGTTCGTGGAGACCATATCACGCATAATGTTGTCTAACATCTCAACGATAGTTACACTTTTGCCCTGCCGTCCCAGGTAAAGAGCGGTCTCAGCTCCAATAAGGTTACCGCCAACTATAACCACTGACTGCCCAATTTCAGGCTTATTCAGAAGCAACTCCACAGCTGTTATTACGTCTTTTCTCTTTACTCCTGGAATATCGGGCACAATGGGGCTACTTCCAGTGGCGATAAACGTAACATCGGGCTTCATTGACAAGATTAGCTCTAGGGTGGCTTCGGTACCAAGTTTTATAGTTACCCCGAGCTTTCTTAATTGGGTAGTAAGGTAATCTATCAGACGCTGATAAGCAGACTTAAATTCTGGCACTGCGGCTGGAATCAGGTTTCCGCCTAGCTTGTAACCTTTTTCTATTAGGGTGACCTTATGCCCTCTCATGGCTGCAACTCTAGCTGCCTCCATACCAGCGGGGCCTCCACCAACTACAACGACAGACTTTTTTCTTCCCGCTGGGGTTAAGGCAAAATTCCGCTCATTTCCAGTTTGTGGGTTCACTGTACAGCTGATGTACTTGTATGCCACCAGTCTTTCAGCGCAGCCTTCATCGTCTCCCAAACAGGGACGGATATCTTCTAGTCTTCCCTCCCTCACCTTATTGGGCCACTCTGGGTCAGCAAGCAAAGGCCTCCCCAAAGCAATAAAGTCAGCCTTTCCCTCCTGCAATACCCTCTCAGCTAACTCTGGATCACCAAGTTTGCCAACGGTGATGATAGGGATTTTGACGACCTTCTTTGTCATTTCGGCCAGATAGACCAAGCACCCGTCTGGCTGCGTTGTTGGTGGCATGGCCCAGTTATTAGTTTCGTAAACGCCAGCATCGATGTGCAGCCCATCAAAGCCCACTGCCTCTAGCTTTCGAGCTATCTCTAGTCCTTCTTCGGCAGTTCGTGCTCCTTCTAGCTCTCCCTCTAAATGGTGAGTAAGACCATAGCGGAAGGTTACCGTAAAATCAGCCCCAGCTTCTTTCTTGACTACTTCGAACAACTCTATTATCAATCTGAGCCTGCCGGCTAAGCTCCCGCCATATTTATCAGTTCGCTTGTTGGTGCGAGCTGCCAGGAATTCGTCCAAGAGGTACCCTTGATGGGCATGTATCTCAATAGCATCTATCCCAGCGTTTCTAATTAGACTAGCACCATATCCGAAATCCTTTACGAATTCCTCAATCTCCTCTGTTGTTAATTCACGACAGATGATTTTGGGGTCAAAGAAACTGGGTATGGGTGACGGGGCTACCAGCCCGCCGTGGGGCAAAGCTGGATTAGGCGGCGCCTGGCATCCGAAGCCAGCACTGAATTGGACAGCGATCTTGGCTCCATAGTCATGCACTGTTTCGGCCACTTCATTGAGCCACAAGGTAGCGCTTGGGTCGCTAGCCAGGGGATATCCCCAAGTTTTCTCTATTTTTTCATTGGGACATATGACACCGGTGATAATCAGTCCGGCGCCTCCCTTGGCTCGAGCTGCGTAATAATCTATGCCCCGCTGCGAATACCCCAGCTGCGCAGAAGGACTAGTCATTCCCATGCAATACATTGGGGCCATTACTATTCGATTCTTTAGAGTAAGAGTGCCTATCTTTCCGGACTCAAATAATTTCATATTCCTACCTCCTTTCTTTCTAGTATCATATCTGCAAGTGGCATTCTCTTCGTTTTTATCGTTCCTATTGCAGGCCAACCGACCGCAATATGAGCCGCCACTTCAATGTAATCGGGCAGACCATATTGTTCCTTGAACCTCAGTCCTGTGTCTTTTGTTATATTTGTCTTTGCTATCTTGGACAGCCAAATTGCTCCTAAACCAAGGGCATAAGCCATCAGTAACATGTGGTCAATCGCGGCAGCGGCGTCGAATCCCGCATTTTGCGGTACATATTGGTCCTGCCAAACAACTTTAGGAATCCTTGTATCATAGCAGACGACTATTATGACTGCATTTTTGGTGGAAATGTCGCTCCATACCATCTTTGCCTCTTCAGGATCTCTGATTACGATAAAACGGACCTCATCAAGGTTACAGCCAATTGGTGCTGCTCTGCCTGCCTCCAAGATTTTTTCAATCATTCCGTCGGGGACTGGTTTGCTGATCCAATTACGAATCGAACGACGTCCATAAATCAACTTGTCTACAACTGCCATTTCTTCATCAGTAAAGGGAGTAGGAAGAGGCTCGTGCCACTCAAATCTTTCCCCAGTTCGAATCTTCACCGCGAGTGCAAGATATTCCTTAGCCCACTGAATATCTGGGGCGTCTTCCGTGAAACCTCTCTCCTTCCAAGCGTCAAAGACCATCTGGGCCTGCAGCCCAAAAGTAGGTATTGGTTTGCCCTTCCATTTGAGAAGTGTCGAATAGAAAGGAACCTCAACGTTGTGATGTATTCGCTCGCGAAGTAAGGCTCGAAGAAGCGTAGGGTCCAATTTTATCAAGTCCTCCTTCTTGAACGATATCCTTCCAAACGGCCTGACCTCTGTAATCTCCGGCATGTTACATCTCCCCTTTATATTTTGCCTCTCCATAGGTGACAGTTCTCGGTCCCTATCCGCATAATCTATCTCTCCAGCTCTCTACTGGGCTAGCAACAAGTCTGTTAACACTCTTAGTTTCTGCGCCCAAGGTATTCTCGCTATTGCGGAAATTACCCTGTAATTCCTTCTATCGTTAATTCAATAACTTTTCTATCAACGTCTTCCATGGCATTAGAAATCATACCGATATTTTGCAAGGTAATCATTGCATCCGCATTTGCGATACCATCACTGTGCGATAAATCAAGTCTTCGACAAGCAAGCAGGGCACTTTCCATAGCTGCTCCTGTAGCTGCTGCAGTTTTCAGTGCGCAGCCCTCTTTCCCGCCATCACAGATCATGCCAAAAATGCTTCTTGCCACACCGTTTATTGCCTGTCCGATGATATCAACCCTTTCCTTATCATTAGAGGAACTGAGGTAATATGCAATTCCTGCAGCTGCACCGACACTGGTCTTGGTACCGCATCCGCATGATGCTGATAGCTTACCTGAATGTATGCTCACATAATTGGCAATTAAATGGACCAAACCAACAGCTCTAACCAGTTTCGCCCAATCTTCAGGCGCTTTTTCTCGCATTACTTCTATTACGGACTCCCAGTTTACATCATAATTTGGGTACTTCTTGCTAAACTCACAAAGAGCCATCGCTATTAACGGTAAGGTTGCTACTATCCCCATGTTCCCGGAGCCAGCGCAGGTCGCCACTTTGATATTAAAGCCAGTCATTCTTGCCTCTACAGTTAGACTGACCTTCTCCTTTACCAAAACTACACAGCCTTTACCCATATAACCTTCTCTGACGAAGTTCCTAAAGGCGAGGCCGAGACTATGCCTCCGAAGATCCGAGAATGTTTTCTCTGCGATTAGTGAAGCTTTATGATTAGTTATGATTGCTTTTTCAATGCTTGCTGCGGCGCTTTTACCACTAACTTCGGGGAGTAAATTCTCTTCAATAATGTCGATAAAGTCGCTTATTTGCTGCAAACTTCCCAACTTGTCTGCCCCACATTCTGTCTCAAGCTTCTCAAACTCGGGCTTCCCATCAACTTCGATATAAGCAATATTAGAATGTTCTTTAAGTATGTAAGCTATCCCAGTTCTATTCTTAGTTACAACCTCAGCTTCAATTCGAAGTTCACCCCACTCATAATTAGGAATAACACTGACCTTTCCCTCCTTGAGCAAATTAGCAGCCTCTAAAACTTTCTCTTCATTTAAGTCATCAAATAGTTCCAGATTCTTACTGGGGTCACAAAATACACCTAATGCAGCAGCATTATTAATCCCTTTCAATCCATATTTATGTGAAATACCTACTTGCAAAGCATTCTTAAAGACACCCCTATCGGTTTTAACTGTAATATTTTCGATTTCCCCCCTAATTCTTCGGGGAGACAAATCTAATTTTCTCTCCAGATAATCATTGGGCAACCTTCCTTTAACGGCATTAAATGCCGCCGAAACAGCCAAAGCGACTGTGGCTGGCTCGGTGCACCCTATGGATTCCTTAATGTTTTCGTCGAAAAACTTATCAGCGTCTATCAACATTAATCAACTCTCTATCATGTATACTTCAAATACTCTATTTGTCTATATGCGACCAGTCTGTATCCTTAGCTGCAAAATCTTCTCTGTCCTGCTCAGTGGTCGGCCTTACCACAAGTTCACAATACGCGTCACCGCCCGTTACCACCTTTGTGTGTATCAACTTAAAATTGGGATTAAAAGCCATGTATTTTGCTGGGTCAACATAGCAATAAAGGCGTCCTAGCTCACCTTCCCGAAGCTTATTCCATACCTTGCCCATCACGCAGCCATACACCCTTATCCTTTTCTCGCCTTTTAGCTCTTTTGTCTCTATGTCATCGTACATTCCGTATAATGGAAGGTCCTCTACATAATTTTCTGGATCATTCCCGAGTCCTTGAGCGGTTGCGTTCGCTTTCACCCGTTCCCCAATTCTTGTGCCATAGTCTTTAATCGCTTTTAGGACAAGCTGTTTCCCTTTCTTTTCACCTAACTCCTCAACCAGTGTTTTGGCAAAAGAAAGGTGCAACAGTCCTAGCCTTGTACAAACCCTTCTCACTTGTTCCTTGGCCTCTTCCAGAGTAGCAGTTTCCTTTCTGGTGTTCATCTCAGCATCTCTACAACTTGGGAGCTGCTCCTTCAGCATAGAAGCCTAGCCCTACTACGCCAGGACCGATAACTAACGAGGCGACCTTATTCATTGGCTCTTTGCTCCTTTCTTAAAGATTTTTTATGCCGGCAGGGCACTGACCCCGATTACGGTCCAGGCGCCACACGGGACGGGAGAGGTTCGGTGGGTGAAAAGCCCCGCCTGGATTTCCCGATGGATAATCCATAACAGTGCCCTGCCAGCATTCTGACAGGTAAAGCTACATTTCTAATCCGAGCTCCTCCAGCTTATGCTTGGTTGGCCTTCCTTCTTCATCCCATCCCCTCAATTTGTAATACTCGGGGAGCATTCGAACAAGTTCACACACTTCACCCTTAGACGTCCCAGAGGCTATTGGCTCCTTAAGCAGTCTTGGCGGGAGAGTATCGTCCTTTCCGGTAAATACTGCCTTCAGGTTGAAAAGCCTCTCCAGGTTATATATCCGCTCTCCTGCCTTCAGGAGTTCCTCATCAGAATATGGTATCCCGGTTACCGCTCTTAGTATCGGACCGTAATCAGAAATATATCCCATACCCCAAAAAGTAAATAGACACATTCCTGATGAATCAATAACCGCAGTGAAGTCCTGCATGTTCTTGGTTAGCTCTGCCTTCCCTTCATACTGTAGCCTGTCCACTGGATTTGGCCATGAGGCAACCTCAGGGCCAATGGTGTATCCTCTGACATGACAGGCTCCCCGGTTTGAGGTGGCATAGTTAAGCCCGATGCCCTTCATGGCTCTCGGGTCATATGCCGGCATTTCTTGTTTCTTGACGCTCATTGACAGTTCAGGATGACCATAATGCTCAGCCAGCCGATATGAGCCTTCAGCCAATAAATCCCCGAGGATACCTTCTCTCTCACTCATTATCTGTACCAATTTAACTACAGCATCACCGTCACCAAATCTTATCGGGAAGGGCACATCCTTCTCTGGTATATAGCCCTTCTCATAGAGCTCCATGGCGCAGGCAATGGTTACACCAGCCGAAATCGTATCCAGCCCATATTCATTGCAAAGGTAGTTAGCTTTAGTGATAGCATTCAGGTCATCAACGCCACACATTACTCCCAGTGCCCAGGTCGTCTCATATTCTGGACCCTCGCCATGGTCTCCCTTGTATTTTCCTTCTCGTATCTCAGTGATTCTCCCGCAAGCAATGGGGCAGACAGCACAGGCTCCCCTCTTTGTAAGAGTCTTCTCGACAATTGCCTCGCCCCCGGTTTGACCAGCGGTAGGGAAGTAAGCGTCTTGGGCATTTCTGACCGGGTAACCACCAACTTCATTAATTATATTAACTAGAACAGACGTGCCATATGTTGGCAGACTCTGGCCAGATATCGGCTTTTCTTTCAGTAGCTTCCGTGCTTTATAATTCGCTGCCTTCAGTCCAGCCGGGTCAGCAAACTCAATCTTCTTGGTTCCTTTGGCAGCTATCCCTAAGAAATTCTTACTGCCTAGAGTTGCCCCTACTCCGGTTCTCCCTGCTGCTCGATTGACATCAAACATTACAGCAGCAATTCGGGACAGCTTCACTCCCGCCGGGCCAATAGTCATGATTCTAGCTTTTGGGTCAGTTCCCCGTTTTAGTGCTTGGTCAACTTCAGCTGGCTTCTTCCCCCACAGATGCTGAGCATCCCTGATTTCAATATTACCATTACTAATCCATAGATATACCGGCTTGTCTGCCTTGCCCTCAATAATAACCATATCATAGCCTGCCTGCTTAAGCTGGGGTCCAAAAAAGCCACCAACATTGCTACAGGCAATAGTCCCATTTAGAGGTGCTTTAGTTATTACCATAGTTCTTCCTGATGCCGGAGCATTAGAGCCGCCGGTCGGTCCGGTGGCAATCACCACCTTATTCCCCACGGCAAGAGGGTCAATTTTGGGGTCTACCTCGTCGTAGATTATTTTACTCCCATAACCCCTGCCACCAATGAACAGCCTCGCCCACTCTTCATTTACCTCCTCTTTCTTAATCTCCCCAGTTGTTAGGTTCACCCTGACGATTCCACCAGCAAAACCTTTTATCATAATGTACCTCCTTTTAATTACAAACCAAATCTCCCTTGTTTAAGATTTTTAGCTACACTAACCAGCGCATCGCTTTTATCAATAGGCGCACCTCTAAAATCAAAGATACATTCATCGCAGAATTACACTAAATCTTCTTGTTCAGTTCACCCTAGCACTTATCCCCTCCCAGGCAGCGCACTAGAGCTAATTTTTCAGGGGTCACCTTTTGAAGTTCCTCTAGTTCCTCCCTTGTTTCAGCGATAAGGCCGACTACCGAACCTACCATTACTTTCTCCCACTCTTCAACCAAAATGTGGAGGAAGCCTGAAGCCTCGGCCTCAATATCGTAAATAGCTTTTTCTGTCTCTACCACTAGGACAACATTGCCTTTTTCAACCCAGTCCCCTTCCTTTACCTTCCATTCAGCCAATTTAGCTATGTCATACTTCCGTCCATGTTTAGGCTCCATAGGTATCACTACTTTAACTGCCATTATTTCACCTTCAAAAATATAATTAAAATAAAGCAGGTCCAAATTGAGCTACATAATCTTAGTCACGGCCGCCATACCGCTGACTTATTACCCCTTAATAGTTTACTTTATCTAGACCTTTAAGCCCTAGGATTTGTCTAGCTTCATCAGGCGTTGCTATCTCTATGCTTAACGCCCGGGCTATAGATATTATCCTTTCTACAAGTTCAGCATTGCTTTTAGCCATAACTCCTTTGCCAAGCCAGAGATTATCCTCCATGCCGACCCTGGCATTACCACCCATGACTAACGCGGTTGTGCAAAGCGGCAGCTCAGCACGTCCAGCAACGCACGCTGACCAAATAAAGTCTCCAATTACCTCACGGGCAGTATTATAGAGGAATACTAAGTTACCTACTGATGGTTGAATGCTACCTAAAACACCGAGGACAAACTGAAGGTAAATGGGTTCCTTAATAGGAGCTCCCTCTCTAAGCATGTAAGCTAGGTTATAAATCATGCCAACATCGTATATTTCTATTTCCGGCTTGGTCTCATTGTCGGCAAAAATCTGGCAAAACTCCCTCAAGCTCTTAAAGGTGTTGGGGAAAATAAGATCCTCCGTCATCGTTAAATATTTCTCTTCCCAGGGATACTTGAAAAGAATCCCTTTCTTTTTCATCATATCTAGTTCTGGCATTAGGCAAAAATTTATCGAGCCAAAATTAAGTGAGGCGAGTTCTGGCTTGAAGGTTGGCACTGGTTTGACTCGCTCAGCAATAGTCATGCCTAAGCCGCCACCTGTGGTTATACAGATAACCACATTGCACCTGCTCTTTATATTGGTGATTATCTCTCTAAATAGCTCTATATTAGAGTCGGGTTGCCCTGTTTCTGGATTACGGGCATGAATATGCACTACTGCCGCTCCTGCCTCATAGGCTCGTACTGCGTCATTAGCAATTTGTTTCGGTGTGATTGGCAGATAAGGACTCATACTTGGTGTATGTATACTACCGGTTATGGCTGCTGTGATAATAGCCTTCTCCAATTCCTCTCCTCCTTATTTATGCTAGAATTTACGGATAAGTACCTAAAGTTGAATATAACAACACTTCGCACGCTAACAAAGCCTTTTGCCACCGTAGCCAAACTATTTATCTGATACTCTTAAATCGGAATTTAGCTATGTCTTGCCTATTTTTTCTTTCCTATGGTCTTCAAAGCGGTAAGTGCAATGGTCATCACCCCTCATAAGTAGCCGCGTTTGAGCGAAAACCTCGCATTCCGGGCTAATCCCGGCCATGATTGCTTGGTCGGCGAGACAGAACAGAGGAGCCAATTCTTTTATTTCCTCGTCGGTTCTCCCCAGCTCCTTAAATGCCTCAATACATGGACAATTACGATTCCACTTGTGGAAAGCCCTATCATTGGCCTCAATCCAAATGGCATCAACTACGCCCTCAAATGTCGCATTGTAAGCATCGTAGATATCGACTGTACCACCCCCTTTAAACTTTTTAGCCCGCCTTCGTCCATTCTCAAAACTACTCCTCCAGCGCTCTTCTCTGGCTATGCCCCATGGATTGATACCAAATTCCTTCTCAATCCTCTTTAGGGTATCCCACCACAGCAAAAAGTCCTCAACCAAGGTGGAAATTATCATTTTGAAGAGAGCTTTCTCCGTGTCTGAGTACTCCTCCCATCGTTTCTCAGCTGCTAAAATCTTACCCTTATGCTGGAACTGATCTGCACCTCGCACGTCACGAAATTCTGCCATTTTGCCTAGCCTTCCTTATTATTTATTTCTTAAGCTTATACGCGTAATGGACGTCGCCAGCTCTTTCTAGATCTGCTTCTGAGAGCCTGCCATAAGGCCACTCTGTTTCCCCATTTTCTGGATTGACCAGAGTAAAGCCAGCCTTTATGACCTTAGCCATTTCGGCTACGCGCTTACCCAAATTTCTTGCCGCTGCCATGGCCAGTACATCCTGTTTTACTGCGGTTAGAGATTCCGGCTTAGTGCTGCCGATAGCCTGTGGCCAACCCTGCACTCCCTCGGCACCCCAAGGAGAAGCACAGCCTTCAGCCGGCCAAACTACGCTTGTTCCAATAGGGATCATATCATGCATCATAATGAACCGGTGGAGGATATCTATTACATAGTGTTGTCCACCATTCCGCCCCAGGGCAACAGTTACTGCCCCAGCAGGTCTATTTCTTAGCACCCGGTTAGCGGTAAAAAGGGGATGTGTTCTATCTATAAACTCCTTCATCTTCCAGCTCAGAGACCCCCAGTATACCGGGCACCCGAGGATAAAACCATCGGCAGTCAACATCTTTTCTAAAATCTTATTCAGGTCATCCTTGTAAACCTGGCAGAGCTTCTGGAGAGGGTCTGCTGCCTTAAAACATTTGTAGCAAGCAACACACCCGCCAGCTATCTTGTAGTCAATAAGACGAATAAACTCCGTCTCAACGTCCTTGAGTTCTCTAGCTGCTTTCAGGCATTCATTAACCAGAATATCGGTGTTGCCTTTTCTAACACTACCGGCGATACCTATGATTTTAACTTTCATTCCTACTACTCTTTTCTGAAATTTCAATTACTCCACTGTTGCCTTTAACTCAATACGACCAGAAGCCTGGTCCATCATATTTTAGAACCATCTGGCCAAATTCAAGTGCCTTAGGGGTTGCCTGAGCATAGAATGCCTTACGGCTAATCCAGCTGGAACCGGCTTGCTTTAAACTGACCAACGCTTCTACCATCTTTATCGCAACCCCTATAGAATCCATTACAGGAACTCCATCCACCTCAGTGAGACCGTTGGGATACTCCTTTTCAGCACCAGGCGCCAGGCGCAATGCGGGAGACATCAGCCCACAGGCGGGGATTAGGACATCGGCACCGTCGGCTATAAGCTCCCTTGCCACCTTCTTAAAAGCCTCAATATCACGGTGAGCATCCATCAAAGCCATCGGCTGCTCCTCAGCGGTTTCTGGAATAGGTCGGATGCGTACTGCTCGTTCCCTCAAACCGTACTTGTGTATTAGCTCTTCATGATCACAAGCAGCCTCGGGAGAAACGGTAACCACCCCGACCTTAGCCCCCATCATCAAAGCTAAGGCCAATGATGATTCCAACATTGATACCACCGGGATATTTACCGCCTGCCTTAATTCTCTTAACATAGGGTCATAAAAGCAACTCAAAATCACAGCATCAAAACCTTCCTTCTCTGCTTGGAAAGCTACGTGAAAAGTTTCGCTGTCGTTTAAGTGGTGAAGGTAAGTATGGAAAAAAGCATCAAAGCCGGTTAGCCCCCACCTGGGAAACAGGAAAGTGGCCTCAGTATCTTTTTGTTTAACCAAATCTATGTTCCTGCGCACTAGATCAGCCCAGGCCTTGCAAAACTGCCCACCCTCGCTGTTCTCCTCAGCAGCTATAACTGATATTAATGCAAATCTCATTTTCTTTTTGCCTCCTTTTCTAATTTCGCTCTACATTATATATTCTTTGAACGACTTTTCTTGAGCCAACTTTCACATCCAACGGCCTCTTTGAGACAGATACTGACATCCCAGCTATAATTGCTATCAGAACGACGACGAGGACAAAGTTTTCATTTCTGAAGACCAATTTTGCAATTTCTCGAGCCCTAGAAGGTTTTTGTCTTCTTTTAACTTCGTCTTCAGTCATGATTCATTAGTCCAATAATAGTATTGTGCTAATTATTACTTTCCTGCCTTACCTGATTATAGCAGCTCTCTATTAGGGATAACGGGTTATAGGTAGCGTTGTCTTGGGTGGCTGAAACGCCTCCCAGATACACTTCAGCGGACCGACTGTGTCGTAATAGGCACAGCCACCATCAGCAACCCCTTCACTAACCAAGGTGGAGAAACCCTCGTTGTTCATCATCTTGGTGGCTTCATCTATGTTATCTGTTAGGAAGCAAAGGTGATGGAGCCCTTCCCAAGTATATATGTGGTCTCCTGGGGGAGGCTGTTCGATCAGCTCTATCTGCATCTCTCCCGCCATGGCAAAGGCTGCTTTGGCCCCACCGCTGACTGGCTTGCCCTTGTACTTCAGGTCATGGAGCAAGGGAGGCGTTATCTCACATATTTCCCAGGGGCCGATACCTACGATATTCCAGTAGTTCTCCACGGTCTTCTGTACGTCCTTAACCACAAGAGCCACCTGTGCAATAGCCTTGACCTTAACCTTGGCTGGACTTTTCTGGCCCGGGTCTTTGGGAATGCGGACATGAGGGATAGATGCAGGTATTGAACTGGGAAATTTACAAATCTCCCAGACACACTTGAGGGCACTGAACGTATCTACATAAGCAAAGTATTCATCGGGCAAGTATCCCTCCATTATCACTGGGAAACCTTGTTCGGCAAATAGTTGGACATGCTTTCTTGCTTCATCTATAGTATTCACTAAGTACATGACGTGCTGTAGCCCCTCACCACGCTCAGCCAGGAAATCTTTGTACATGCTGTCTCCCCCTAGAGGTTGGATCAGCTCCAATTGACACGGTCCACACTGACATATGGCTGCTTTTAACCCGTAACTGGCTGGCTTGCCATGATAACTTTCATCAAAGGCGATTGGAGGCTCCAAGGTAAATATGTCCCAGGGGCCAATACCTAGCATGTTCCAGTAGTTCTCTGCTACCTTCTCTATATCATTCTTAACTACAATGCACACTTGGTTAAGCGATGGAATCTTGATTTTAGCTGGACTTGTCTCTGCCATGTTTCATATCCTCCTTTCACACTAGACAGTGAATTTATTAAGGGGAAATGCTTTTCCCCCTTTGGTATGAAGTCACATAATGTCAGTTACAGCCTTGATTAAATCCTCTTCATCTGGCATCCAGATTTTCTCCAAAGTCGGGCTGAAGGGGACAGGTGTATCGGGAGCACAAACTCTCTTCATTGGTGCATCAAGAAGGTCAAATGCCTCTTCACCTACTATAGCTGCGATTTCGCCGGCTGCGCTTCCGGTTATAGGCTCTTCATCCATAATCACCAGCCTACCCGTCTTTCTAACCGAGTCAATGATAGCCTGCTTATCAAGAGGCACTAAGGTCCGAGGGTCAATAACCTCAACACTTACGCCCTTTTCTTGAAGCTTGGCGGCAGCAGCCAGGGCTCGGTGAACCATAAGCGCTGTGGCCACAACAGTAACATCGCTACCTTCTCTCTTAATATCCGCCTTCCCTAAAGGTATGGTGTATTCATCTTCTGGTATCTCGCCTTTTGGACCGCCAAATATTAGTTTAAGATGATAAAGAAATATTACAGGATTATCTTCTCTGATTGCTGACTTAAGCAATCCCTTGGCATCATAGGGAGTAGCAGGTACAGCAATCTTAAGTCCCGTGATACTCATTAACAATCCATAAAGACAGGAAGAGTGTTCTCCAGCTGCTGATATACCACCACCACTATAGGTCATAATGGTCACTGGCAATTTTACCTTCCCCCCAGTCATGTATCTTGATTTGGTTAGCGAGTTTCTCAACTCAGCCATGCACACACCCAAGAACTCACTGTACATTATATTTGCGATTGGCCTCATCCCAGTTTCTGCGGCACCTATAGCCCCTCCTAAGATTGCCCTCTCCGAGATTGGTGTGTTCAGTACCCTGCCAGGATATTAAGAG
>JABUBM010000160.1_pt1 | contig 15146 bp, 20 predicted proteins | sample 7240321 | NCBI WGS metagenome assembly JABUBM01 (sample SAMN07256344, study PRJNA390944) | subsurface metagenome | isolation source: Methane hydrate marine sediment | place: Pacific Ocean: Eastern North Pacific, ODP site 1244 | collected 2002
AAAAGACTTCCCAGCCAGGAGTGGGATATGCGCCGAGTGCGTCCTTAAGGCAACCCAAGAAGCGACTGCTAAATAATTGTTGGCAATCGTCAAGAATTGAAAGGGTAACCTATGCCTAGAAAGGAGGTGAGCTGTGGCACTTCGCAAGGCAACACTGCGACGGATGCCTCCGGTAACCCGAAAGTATGCCAAGCTACTAAATGAGCTGGATAGCGTCCTACGCAGGGGTAAGAACATGGTGGAAGTGATACAGCGGTTAGAGCTTGATAGCCGAGCCCTAGCCCACGCTAAAGAAAAAGCGAAGGAGTAATTATACCTCGGTTTGAATGGGTAACTATGCCCAATTCTAGGAAGAAAGGGGGTGAAACGATGGCCGAAGATAGACTCCCCACTCCTCCGCCAGGCTTTATCCACTTCCACTGGAAAACTAAGCAGGATAAAACCAACCAGATAGCGGTCAATATCTGCCCGGTATGTGGAGGGGAAGGGTCAATGTGGCAAGGTGGAGGTTTACAGGATGCTGGTGCGCAGAGATTCCTTGAGAAGCTACGCAAGGCCGATGGGCGGAGCAATACCTACGAAATCTGGTGCCAGAAATACGAAGGGGTAATGCTGAAAGAGCATTGGAGCCGATACGGAACGGGGAAGTGTACGACCTGTGAGGTGGAGTTTTGGCACGACTTCATAGGCTATCCCTGGCATTACTACTACAATCCCGCCTCAGCCAAGATTAGCCACTCATACACACCGGCATTACTCTAGGTGAGGGTGTGCCAGCTAATTTGAAGGGGTAACTATGCCCAAAATAGAGAGAGAATTGACCAAAAAATTGACCAGAAAGGGGGTGCTGAACTGATGGAGAATATGGGAAAGCCGATATGCCTTTGCGGGAAAGAGATGGTCTTCCTCTTTGACAACAAAGTTGCAGAGCTCTGGGGCTGCCCCGCGCCCAGTTGCGGGAGGGTCTTACTGAAGCAGAAAAAAGAAGCACAAGGAACATTCTACAGAAAGGAGGTGATTTAGTGCCTAAAGACGGTAACTGGAACCCTTACAATGTTGACTACCTAGTGCGAAACATCCGTGAGGTTTTTAAGTCCGGCGATATAGGCAAGCTGACAAGGGGAACATACCAGTTTATCACCCTGCACATGGGATTTATAGCCCACTATGACCTTTACGGTTTCCAGTGTGTTTATGCTGACCTCGAGTTGTTTCGGGAAATGCTACAGCGCAGCGAATATTCCAATGACCCAAACTATAACCTCAACTGGGCTGACCGTAAAGAAACCGATAGGGACTTCCTCAAATGGTATGGCTATCCCTACTGCCACAGCGTTGCTGAAGGCATAAGGCGCATTGTAAAGGCTGCTAGAGAGCAGTCTGAACAGAGACCCTTGCCTATACCTGCCTAGGAACTGAAACTCACAGAAAGAAAGGAGGTGATAATTGAATAAGCTGACAGTAGAGAAAGGCATCTCCGACATAGTTGGTGTCTTCTGTGACCCTATCATTGTCTTTCCTGGGGGCTGGGGAGACACACTCCCCGAGTGGCTAAAGACCTCTATTACCCTGGAGAGACTTGTGATGAATATGAGGGCACTCAAAGGTGAGGAGATGACTGGAACGGATGCCGAAGCCTGCGCCTATCTCAACACGGCTTCACTTACTCAGCCGATGGACCACGACTGGACTCAAATCTACCTCTATATCGCCACCAAGGTCTATGAGAAGTGGCGCACCAAGGAATCAGGGGTTACAATGCCAGAGGATATCCGGGTGGAGTCGCTAAATGATAACCAGATGAGCGACCTCAATCGGCTCAAGGCGTGGCTCTATCAGAAGAGGACTACAGTGAGGCAGGATAGAGCCCGAGATGAGAGAAGGCAGAAGCGAGAAGAAGAGGCAGCCAGGGCAAAGGCAGCACAGCCAGCACTATTTGACTTTTAATATATACTATTAGTATATACTAATAGACATTACCAAAAGGGGTCAGGGGTTCGAATCCCCCGGACCCCTTTTTTATGCCTATAGGACTATATTCCCATAGGCAAACCTGACCATTGGGTGATTGCGCTACAGACACACCTGGTCTAGATTAGAGTTAATTATAAATAAAAAGGAAAGGAGGGGATAAAAATGAAGAGGTTTTTGAACCACTTTCGGTACGGCCAGAAAGGCTTTACCCTGATTGAGCTCCTGGTTGTAATCGGCATCCTGGGAGCTATCGCTGCTGTGGTCGTCCCCAACGTTGGAAGCTTCATCGGTCGAGGCAAAACTGAAGCCCAGGCGACTGAACTGCATAATATCCAGACATCAGTGATGGCGATATTAGTCGACAGCACAAGCGGTCAGCTGGACGATACGGCTGGCTGTGTTAATGTTGACCCTGCGACTGCCATTGCCACTGACGACATGAGCTTAGTGAAGACTGCCGGTTCGCCACAGTTCTTTTTAAGCGATTATCTAACCGGCCTTGATGGCACCTTAGTCAAATCCGACTGCACATACAAGTTTGGTACCGACGGCACAGTGATCCAAGTGCTACCGGGTACCACAACCCCATAGCCACCTCCTGCCACCGTGTGGGCTCTGCCAGGGGAAACAAGGGAACCAAGCCGATTACCACCCCTCCCGTGTGCTGCCCTTGGCGTAATCGGGCAAGTGGCATCCCATATATAAAGGGACCGGGGATTCATTCACCCCGGTCCCTTTGGTTTTCTCAGTATCTCGCTAACTTCATCAATCCGCTCCATGAGCTTCCTACCTTGTTCGGTGGTGCAGTAAATCGTTTTCTTATTGGCGTGGGTAACGGTCAGGCAGCCCTGGTCGCACAACCACCTGAGGTATTTATCCAGTTGCTCGACTTTCAGGTTGGAGCTACACATTATCCGGGTTCGGCTCGCCTTCTCCAGTCTCAGGATGTCGGCTGCAATCTCAAACTTATTCCGCCTACTGCTCACAGCCCCGCCTAGATTTCCTGAGTGCCCTACCAGCATGCTTTACTCCGCAAAGTTTAGTTCAACTATGACTATGGCTTCGCCCCTTATACATTCATCTCCGCCACACCCTCAATAAAATGAGCACCAACAGTACTATCACCGTCGTTATCAATCCCATACATTTCAGGAAGCTCCACCATTCAACATCCATCACACTCACCCTAGCCTTTTTTGTCTTTTTAATTCCATAAAGGGGATTCAGCCATACAGGCTTGCTGTGAGCTCCGTGAACTCCTCCATTGGAATTGCCGTCCAGGTTTCCGTTTGCCCACCCCGCCTCACCAATTGAGACAAGACCGAACTTATGGCCACTTTCTCATCGGGTGCCTCGTATATAAACATTATGTCGTAAGGTCCTAACAGGGCATATGCGCCAATGCTTTTGATTCCCAGCTGCTCAGCTATCTTATGGACTTCCTCATGCGCCGCTGCAAAGTCAGGCATCCTTTGCATCCCTTCCGCTGGCACCTTCACTAGTGTTACATAAGTAGGCATCAATCACCTCCTTTGTTATTTACTGTCCGGTGGCTAGGCAGGTTACTGTTCTGGTAATGCCAGCAAGAGGCTGGATTTTACCAGTGACTAAGTCACCAACATCGTTCAAGTTTCCCCCTTCTATTACGGCAACAATATCATAGGGCCCAGTTACTATATCAACTGATTTCACTCCTTTTAGCTGACTGAGGGCAGCAACAATCTCCTTATTTCTGCCTACCGCTGTTTCGATTAGAACAAAAGCCTTTGCCATTGAATCCACCTCCTATACTGGTTCTCAGGGTCAACTCCTCCTCGTTCTTAAGATTTTTATGCCGGCAGGGCACTGACCCCGATTACGGTCCAGGCGCCACACGGGACGGGGGAGGTTGGGGAATGAAGACCCGCCTGGATTTCCCGAGTGCCCTGCCAGCGTTATTCATTCTCCCTTTGTAATCAGGAAAAGATAAACTACCACGCTACTCTTTTTGAGTGCAGTCCAAATTTGACTACATAATCCCAGTTACAGCCTTGATTAAGTCCTCCTCATCTGGCATCCACGCTTTCTCCAGAACTGGACTGAAGGGGATAGGCGTATCTGGGGCGCAGACTCTTTTTATTGGCGCATCAAGAAGGTCAAAGGCTTCTTCAGCTACTATAGCTGCGATTTCGGACGACGCGCTTTCCGTCTTAGGCTCTTCGTCCATAATCACCAGCCTACCCGTCTTTTTGACCGAGCCAATGATAGTTTGCTTATCAAGGGGCGCCAAGCTTCGAGGGTCAACAACCTCTACACTTACGCCTCTTTCCTGGAGCTTGTCTGCGGCAGCCAGCGCTCGGTGAACCATAAGCCCTATGGCCACAACGGTAACATCGCTACCTTCTCTCTTGATATCTGCCTTCCCAATAGGTATGGTGTACTCCTCTTCTGGTATCTCGCTTTTTATGTCTCTACGCATTAGCAGCTGATGGTAAAGAACTATTGTAGGATTATCTTCTCTGATTGCTGACTTAAGTAGGCCCTTGACATCATAAGGGGTTGAAGGTACCACAATCTTAAGTGCGGTGATACTCATCAATAATCCGTAGAGAGTCTTAGAGTGCTGAGCACCAGCAGAGAAGCCACCTCCAGAATAGGACACTATGGTCACCGGCAATTTTATCTTTCCTCCAAACATATATCTCATTTGAGTTAGTTGATTTATTAGCTCATCCCCACACACACCCAAGAAGTTAGCATACATTATGTTGGCGATTGGCCTCATCCCGGTGGCTGCTGCTCCTATAGCACCCCCCAGGATTGCTGTCTCTGAGATTGGTGTATCTATTACCCTTTCCGGTCCATACTTATCAAATAAACCCTTGAACTCACCGCGAGGAGCCCCTAAAGCTCTTACATCCTCACCGAGGAGAAATACGCTTGGGTCTCTCGCCATTTCTTCATCAACGGCTTCAGTTATCGCGCGAATATAGTTTATCTCTCTCATTTTTTATCTCCTTAAGCGTAGACATCCGTGAAAACTTCCTCAGGGTCAGGAAGCGGGCTTTCTTCAGCAAATTTCACCGCTTTGCCAATTTCCTCATCAATTTCCCAGTCAATTCTATCAGCGTCCTCTCCCGTTAAAACACCCATTTCAACAAGTTTCTTTCTGAATCTAGGGATGGGGTCTTTCTTCAGCCACTCGTCAATCTCTTCTTTGCCTACGTAGGACTGTGCATCTCCAGCCCAGTGCCCGTGCCGTCGGTGTGTTTTGCACTCCACAAGGGTAGGACCTTCGCCCTTTCTTGCTCGGGTGACTGCCTCACGGACTGCCTCATATACTGCCAAAACGTCATTACCATCAACAGTTTTGCCCGGAATGCCGTAGGCACTTGCTCTATCGGCAAGGTTAACTATTTTACAGGCGGCAGAAATACGAACACTGATGGCGTAGAGATTATTTTCAATAACGTAGACCACAGGGAGATTCAAGCAGGCAGCCAAATTCACTCCTTCATGGAACCTGCTGGTATTGCTTGCGCCATCACCAAAGAAACAGATAGCAACCTGGTCTGCTCTCCTCAGTTTGGCTGATAGAGCCGCCCCGGTAGCAATGGGTATTCCAGCGCCTGCTATACCGTTAGCACCTAATATACCTAAATCCATGTCAGCGATGTGCATCGAGCCTCCCTTCCCCTTGTTATAGCCAGTCTTCTTGCCATATAGCTCAGCCATCATCCGGTCTGTCTTTCCACCCTTGGCGATGAGATGCCCGTGCCCACGATGGGTGCTTGTGATATAGTCGTCAGGCCTCAGATTGGCACAGGCACCAGTAGCTATTGCCTCTTCGCCACTGTAGAGATGGACGAAGCCTGGGATGTTCCCAGCCGTAAATTCCTTAAAAACCCTTTCCTCAAAAGCTCTAATTCGGACCATCGTCTTATACATATCTATTAGTTTTCCTTTTTCAATTGCCATAGCTTTTTCCTCCTTCTATTCTATCAATCCAGTTAAACTATTCAGCGCGCAGGGCACTAACCCCGATTACAGCCAAGGCGCCACACGGGACGGTTTAGGGAAGCTGACCCACTAGTTCTTTCAGTCCTAGCTCCTGTAAGGTTGACTCCAGAGGCTTAGCCGTTTCAGGGTCCCAGCCCATTGCCTTATAGTAATTCCTTACTGTTGTATCAAAATCTACCCTCTTTCCCGCGAACGGACCTACAGTTGGTGGTTCTGTTATTCTCTTCGGCATAGCAAAGTCACTCGGTCTTAATCCCTCGCGCAGATTAAACGCCTGACGAACAGTTTCAATCCTTCTGCCCGTCTCAAGCCCCTCTTTCAGTGTGTAATCCCAGCCCGTTACCGCAGCAATGAACTCAATGACGTGATATCCTGGGTGGCACACACTAGCAAAATAGCACAGTCCAGCCGAGGCTATTAGGTCATGGTAGTTATGCGTATTGGCATACATCTGGCCTTTGTGCTGAGTATCATCCTGTACCGCATCAGGATAGTATAACTCAGGGTAGGGTGATATTCTCCGCCGCATTTCGGTAAACCACATCTCATGTCCAGCGGTGTGCCGTGACGGGGTCGGGTCAACCATATAAACTGTACCCCAGGCCGGGGATATTCTAGGGTCATGAGCAGGGGGCTCCTCACCGCCGATATGGATAGCCCATTCCTCAGAGCCGTGACCAATTCTTTCAGCAGCTTTCTTAACGCCATCGGCCAGCATAGCGCCAAATCCTTCTCGTCGGGCTACCTTTTCCACCATAGCTACCATGGCTGCAGCATTACCCCAAGTAAGTTCAATGCCATCTGTATCCTCCTTAGTGATGACCCCACGGTCATAACACTCCATAGCAAAAGCAATAGCTGTGCCCACGGATATAGTATCTATCCCATAGAGGTTACAGAGGTGATTAGCTTTGATTATCGCTTCGGCGTTATCAATAAGACACATAGGACCAAACATGACCAGGGTTTCATACTCCGGTTTACTGGCATTGCTTACTGCATAAGACCCCTTGGGCACAGTGACATAGCCCTTACAACCTATCGTACAGCCGAAACAGGAATGCTTCTTGGATATGTACTTAGTGATACCATCAGCCCAGTAATTCTTAACATTAGGTGCATACTCCTTACCCATTAGTTGCCAGTTCTTAATCGGAGCCTCACCAGATTCGATAAACTCCTTAACAAAGCCACAGGTACCCCAGTTTTTCCACCGGTAAACGAGAAGGGCAACTTCCTCAGCCTCACCACCGGCTAGCTTACTGCCCAGGTGAGCCTGATGGTGAGCCTGATGTAGCGCTGGTATCATCTCCTCTTTTATCCTTAAGAACTCAACCAGGGCTTTTCGCATCTCTTCAAACTGCTTCGGGTCGGCAATCTTGACCTTCTGTGTGCCTTTAACGACGACTGCTTTAACACGCTTTGACCCCATCACGGCACCCACCCCAAACCTAGCCGCAGCGCCAGCTTCATGCATTACTGAGGCCAGCAGTGACTTGGCTTCTCCCGCCGGACCAATGCAGGCAACCTTCACCGATTTGTCGCCTAGTTCCTGCCGTAGCGCTTCCTCAGTCTCATCAGTGTTTTTGCCCCAGAGGTCACTAGCGTCTCTAAGCTCCGCCTTGCCGTCGTTCAGCCGCAAATAAACCGGCTTTGGTGAAATACCAGTGAAGAGAATAGTGTCAAAACCAGCTCGTCTCATCTCATGACCAAAAGAGCCGCCGCAACTGGCATCACCTATTCCGCCACTAAGAGGAGACTTAGTTACTACAGTAAACCGTGAAGCCCCTAGGAGTCCGGTCCCAGTCAAGGGGCCTACCAAGAAGCCAAGCATGTTATCTGGACCCAAAGGGTCTACATTAGGTTTCATCCGCTCATAAAGCATCCGAGCTCCGAGTCCCTTATTGCCGATAAAGCTACGGGAGACTTCTTCACCCAGGGTCTCTTCTTTCATGGTACCATTGTTCAGGTCAATAAACAGCAGTTTTTCAACATAACCCTTAACCATTGTCATACCTCCTTTTGATTATGAATTAAAACTATTAGTTTTATGTCTAATTGGCTATTGCTCTATCTACTTTCGTAGCTCTTTCTAGGCACTGGTGCTGCCTGAGCTAACTGCTGTCGAATAAAGAGTTGTGATAGGCCTCCATTAACTAGTATCCCGGTAGCTGTTATGTAGGAAGATTCGTCGGAGGCTAAGAACAACATTACGTTCGCGATTTCCTCCTCAGTGCCAAACCTGCCAAGAGGCTGTGCAGCTTCAAGTCTCTCTAGGACCTTTTTATCTCCTTTTAGCAAGTCCCGTGCTAACAATGCGGTCGGGATAAGCCCTGGCATAGTCCAGTTAACACGAACATTCTGGCGGATGTAGTCCACAGCTGCTGACCTTGATAGCGAGGGTATCCCCCCTTTAGAAGTGCTATAGGCGGGAATACCCGGGGACCCTTGAATACAAGCATTAGAGCCTTGATTGATGATTGACCCTCCCCCTGTTTTGAGCATCTCGGGAATAGCGTACTTCATTGCAAGGAAGGCACCTTTAAGATTGACAGCAATAACCCTATCAAAATCCTCCTCTGTACACTCATGTAGAGGAACACACTCCCTATCCATGATGCCAGCATTATTAACGAGAATATCCAATTTCCCGTAGGTATCCACAGCCGTCTTAACCATAGCGGCAACCTCTGATGCCTTGGTGACATCGTTCTTAACAAAAATGGACTCACCACCAGCTTTCTTAATTAGCCTCACCGTCTCTTCTCCAGTCTCAACAACTATGTCGGCAACAACCACCTTTGCGCCCTCTTTAGCGAACAGAATTGCCGCGGCTCGCCCTATCCCCATACCAGCGCCGGTTATAATTGCCACCTTACCATCCAGTCTGCCCATTTTTACTTCCTCCTAATAGAATACAACCTTTACCCTCGCCTGCGTATATAGTCAACAGCTACCGCGCTTATTATAATCGCCGCCCTCACAACTAGTTGCCAAGCTGGTATTATCCTCAGCCGATTCATACCATTATTGATAACAGCAACAATGAAGACCCCAAGTACCGCTCCAATAACGGTGCCTCTACCGCCAGCCAGACTGACCCCACCGATTGCAGCTGCAGTAATACTGTCTAATTCAAACCCCAGGCCAGCTACTAATGTGCCTGACATGGTACGAGATAAATTTATTATGCTAGCTAGTGCAGCACAGAACCCTGATATTACGAATACGAAGAGGGTAGTATTTTTCACATCCACGCCAGAAAGCCAGGCAACTACACGATTACCGCCAACAGCATAGACACTACGTCCAAAAGTAGTGTATCCCAGAACGAAGTGGGAAACTACTATCACAACTATGAAGACAATAGCTGCCACTGGTATCGGACCAACCATGCCACGGGTGAAGACAGCTAACTCTTTAGGCAAGTCAACAATCGGCCACCCACCGGTCATCGTCCAGGCACCCCCCTCTAACATCTGCCAAGTAGCGAGTGTCACTATCAGCGACGGTATGCGTAAGCGGGTTACTAGAATTCCATTGCCTAGTCCAACGCCGATCCCGAAAAGCAACGTAAGTGCGATAGCCTTCACCGGAAACCCAGTTTGTCCAGTCATTATCGAGGCACCGACCATATTTCCCAAAAGTGCCATTCCACCAACTGACAGGTCAAGATTAGTGGTTAACATCACGAAGGTCTGACCCATCGTTACTATCCCTCTCATAGACACGGCATGTAAAATGCTGCTCCAGTTGCGTACGGTAAGCGACCCGCCACGAGTTGCTGCCCCAAAGATTATTATCAATGCGGCAAGAATACCCGCAAGCACTCCACTGTCGTGCTGGAAGGGACGTCGAAGTATTTCTCTGACACTCTCCACACGCAATCTCATTCTTTTCAGAACATCTCGTTCCATCAAAGCCAATTTCCCTACAATACGCTACAATCTCTGGTATTACACTAGGAGTTTTTGAAGCAGAACCAAGGAATAGCGCATGTTGAGAAATGTATTTTCAGGCGTATCGTATAATGTACATTTTTATCCTTCAACCATTCACATCAGCAAAAACTCAAGCAGCAGGGAGGTGAAAGCTCCATTGTGCTATCCACCTCCCTACCCCCCGTGACATTAAGACTAACCCCGGGTGCCTTTTCAGGGCATGCCCTTGTAAGGTGTGGGTATGAGATCAGACTGATCCAGTATCGGCACATCGGCCGGGTCTCTACCTACCCAATAGGCCCATAGCATTGGATTGTCAACATTCTCCTGGTTAACTATGTACAGGCGGCCGTCATAGGTTCTCTGGACCGGCTTACCCAGGAGGTGGAGAAAGTATGCCTTAATGGCGAGATCTGTTTCTTCCCACGGAGAATGCTCAACAATAGCATCCCAACAACCTTCCTTTATGATTTCCGCCGCTCTCGGGCCGACATCCATAGCGACGGTTATAACGTGGTCAGGATGACCAATCGGATAGAGTCTTTCGATTGTTTTTAGTGCCTCATAAGGGCCATCAGACAAGTCACCCGGTACCATGATCGCGTTCCAATCAGGGTTAAGCGCGAAGACGTCCGTAACAAATATCTGGGCTTGTGCGGATGACCAACTGGTAGATGGACTTTCATATACAGTAATCAAGGGACATGGGTCAACTACACTACGGAACCCCGTGTGACGTCTAACCCATGACTCGCACCCTGGATGCCCGACAATTTCGTAACATATAACAGGCTTTCCTAACTTTTCAGCTTCGTCTATTAGACACTGTCCAGTCAAAGCACCCATCGCTATATAATCATGCCAACCGCAAGATATGACACCAGCGGCGGGGATATCATCTCCATACGCAACTACATCTATACCACTCTCAATAACCCTTTCAACAATGGGGACTGACGCTGCCGAGTCAACAGCGCATATAATAACCACATCTGCCTCGCCGGCTGCAATTACATCTTCCAGGTCAGTTATGACTTTGTCCATAACCATGTTGGCGTCCTGAATTGCCAACAATTCACTGCCTGCCTTCATGAGATAAGCTTCCGTACACAAGGAGGTCATAGCGTGGAATGGAATAAGCAAGAAATTGGTATTGTATACCCACTTATAGGGTGTGCCATCTGGTTTAATCCCCAAGCCCTCAAAGGGGTTCCCCGGGTGTCCTTTAGGTGGCTCGTCCGGCCCCGTTGGATTTGGTATCGGTGGTGTCACCTCTGGTGGTTCCACTGGTGGTGGCGTCACTGGTGGTGGCGTCACTGGTGGTGGCGTCACTGGTGGTGCTGGGGCTACCCCTGGAACACAACCAGCTAAGACTATAACCACCATCACCGCTGTTAATAAAGGTACAATAAATTTTTTCATTTTGTCTCCTTCGCTTAAGATTTTCCAAAAGTTCTTGGTCATTTTAGCCATCTTTTTTTAGTCTCTCATAGGCACCACCCCCCTTCTTTAATTCTATTTCTGTGGCTAGTAACTATACTAAAATTGATACGGGTCCAGCCTCACGTCTGCGCCAATAGTCAATAGCCACAGCGACTATTATAATTAGTCCCCGGACAATTTGCTGTAAACCTGCTCCTAGTATTAGTAGATTCATACCATTGTTGATGACTCCTATGATAAGAACCCCAATTAACGCTCCAAGAATAGTGCCTCTACCACCAAATATGCTGACACCCCCAATCACAGCTGCGGCTATGCTGTCTAATAAAAGGGGGGGCATCCCATCGAAGCGACCTCGCATAAGCCCCGAGGCCAGTATGACAGCGGTAATTGCTGCACAGAATCCGGAGACTATATAGACAGCTAATAAAGTATTTTGCACATTTATCCCAGAAAGATAGGCACTTACTGGGTTACTACCGACAGCGTAAACCGCACGCCCAAACCTGGTATAGCCCAGGACGAAATAACTGATAGCTGCTACCCCTATGAAAATAATAGCCGACACTGGTACTAAACCAATTCTTCTTTGACCGATAATACAAAATTCCTCGGGCAAGTGTAGGACCGCAAGCCCCCCAGTCGAGAGCCAGGCAGCACCCTCCCAGGCCCGCCAGGAAGCAATTGTCACTATTAGCGGTGGTACATGCACACGGGATACTAGTAGTCCATGTACTAATCCAATACCAAGACCGATGATTAGCATAAGTGCAATAGGCCCAAACGGAAACCCACTCGTGCCACTCATTGGTATCGTACCTCTCATTATGATGACGGCAACTGTCCCCTGAACAGCTATGTCAATGCCTCCTGTTAACAAACAAAAGGTCTGGCCCATTGTTACTATTCCACGCATTGCCGATCCCTGTAGAATGCTAGTCACATTGGTCAACCTAAGTGATTTACCACGAGTTAACACTCCGAAAACTAATACTACTACTACTAGAATCCCAACAAGTACTATGTTTTCGTGCCTGAAAACACGTTTTGCAATATCTCTCGCAGTGTCACGAGCAGATTGCGGTTTCCACACAACTTCAGGCATACTCTAGACCACCATTCCCTACTGTGACCTATCTAGTCTCCCTATCCGCCAGTGTCGGCTTCTTTCTATCTGCACATTCCGTTATTCGCTTGGGGCGGTAAACAAACTCTTTTAGAATTAGAGCTTTTTCTAGAGTAAAAGCCATTTTATCTGGGCTAGAGCTCAATAGCACCTTCATCAAGCAGAATTTCCATTACCCACCGCGCGGCATTTCCAACAATACGGCAGCATTTTGAGCTGTTCCCCGCCTCCAAAAATTTCTTCCTCTCGTCTGGGTCTCGAAGATAGTAGATGCGTCCAAAAAGCTGCCGATGCAACTGTGCACAAGTAATAGTGCCGTACTCCTTCACAAACTTGTCAGCGAGTAACTCAGCTGCTTGAATGGGAGTCTCTAATGCATCTAGGTTAACTTGGAGATGTTCCTGGTACGACATTTTTTCTACCGGGCGACCGAAGTAATAATCAAGAACCATTATCCCCCCAGACAGTGCCCCACATGTTCCCAGGAACTGCTCAGCCGAACCTCCACATAGCGAAGTCGCCACTCTTACTACCACATCATCAAAGCCAAGAAGCTCGTGGAGTGCAGCTACCGTAGATTGAGAGCAACTCTCACAATTTTCAGCATAATTAAAGCCCAGCTCATATGCCTTATCTAGTAGTTCTTCCCGGGAAAGGTACTGATAGTTTTCCCTTACTTTTGCCTTACGCATTTAAATCTCCTTCTTATTGACTTGTCGCCTCAAAATTGCCTCTAGGGGGACACCAATGGCATCCCCCCAGCGGAGGCAAAGAAAGGAGAGAAAGATGAAGAAATCCCCCGCATATCTAGCGGGGCCGGGCTGATGCCCGCCTACACTCTAGCTTGATATCTCTCCCGCCTTAAAAAGAAAATGGCTCAAAGGTACACCCCTATTGGGGGTCTCTGAGCCCTTTTCTTGACTTATCCTTAGGATTGGGTTACAATAGAAACACTTACACGACATTATCAGAGTTTCTAACTTTCCGAAAGACCTGCAGCCACAGGTCTTTTTCATTTTAGCTATGTTTCTCTTCTGTTTTCTCCCTTGCCAACTTTTCCTCTATGGCATCCTCAATCCACCTGCCGAGCGTTTTGCCCTGCTCCTTGGCCTGATGATGTGCCTTACGCACAATGCTGGGCTTCATCTTGATATGCTTTGCTTCCCTGACCTCGTCATTCATGCAAATCTCCTAGTATCTCTACGCTAGCACGAAATATTATTTTTGTCAAGCGTTTTTTGCAATAATAGCCGAATTATAGCACAATCTGACCAATTGCCAGTTGATTATTAGCATTAGCGGATTTGTGTTGCATTGGTAGGTCACATGCGGTATGCTAAGTTCAGAATTGTTGGTAATTGTTGACAATTATAGATAGAATTTAATATGATTTTGTGCTAATATCGTTAGCACCTAGAGGTATCGCAAGATGCTAGGCTCAAAAATAAAAATAACCGATTCAGATATACGCATTATCCAGGAGTTGAGGTGTGATGCTACTCAGTCAAGCGACCAGTTGGCGAAGAAATTGGGAATGGCTTCCAGCACAATACGACGCAAAGTAGCTGCTCTTATTAAGTCAGGAGCAATACGCAGTATAGTTGTGCCTCACCCTGATGTAATCGGTTACGGCGGCTGGGCGCTACTCGGCATAAGTGTTACACCGGAGTTGGTCAACGCTGTCACCGATGAACTAGCGAGCTTTGATGCTATATATACAATAGCTTCGAGTTTCGGGCGATTTGACATCATTGCGCTTGTACAATGTGCGTCTGCAGATGAACTACAGTCTTTCATAAGGGACGAGCTACCTAAGGTCTCGGGCATTAAGGGCATAGAAACATTTATTCTCATGCGGCCACGAAAGTACCATGGTGTGGTATGGAGGGCTGGAAATAAAGTTTGAAGTTTTTTATAATTTTCTCTTACCAAGGGGAAGAGTTATCTATCAACCTCACCCTCTTAATCCCCCTCTCCTTTGAAGGAGAGGGGGAAGTAATTTAATAAGAGGAGCGTCGCCCCTCTTGTGGCCACAGGTAGCAAACCATTCACCCACCTCAAAACCCGCTCGGATTTCAATTCTGGTGCGTCTGCTATTATAAATCGGGGGCTGGCGTAGAAACCAGAGCCTCGCTCCTTTCTTTTGCCCCAAAAATCAGCCCCACTTTGCCCAGTTAGAAAACGGGCGATTTTAAGACCTGGTAAGAGACACCCCCCCAAAAACTGCCCTTAAAAATTGTCCCCAGGGGGCTTGACAAAGACGCCCAGATGTAATAGACTATTACCTATATGGAAAGGGCAACTACAGCAGACAGTAACCTGGTCAATCTCTCAGAAGCTAGTCGGCGACTGGAGGTTAGCTATGTAACCCTCTGGCGATGGATAAAGAAGGGGAGGGTTGCCCCGGTAAGAATTTTGGGGTTGCCTTACCTGACCCTTGACCAGGTGGAGTCTTTAAAGAAAGAGAAAAAGGAGCAAGCCGCCGATTAAGCCTCGGCGGCCTGAGCAAAGGGGCTAACGGCAGGATAACCTTGCCACCTTCATGTCAATTCTAGCACAAGCCTTAGGTAAGGAGCAAAGAGTAGATGGAACTAGAAAGGGCTAAAGTACGAGATTTAGGGCAAATAACTGAAGAGATAGTCGCTACCTGGGAGAAAAAGTAT
>JABUBM010000161.1_pt1 | contig 15068 bp, 12 predicted proteins | sample 7240321 | NCBI WGS metagenome assembly JABUBM01 (sample SAMN07256344, study PRJNA390944) | subsurface metagenome | isolation source: Methane hydrate marine sediment | place: Pacific Ocean: Eastern North Pacific, ODP site 1244 | collected 2002
TACTTGACATTTACGTGACTAATGACTTACTTCTAACCGGTGCTCCTCCAGGAAAATACACTTATAAAATAGTCCTACACGATGTATTTAAGGAGGAGAGTGTGGTAGAAACCATTGATTTTGAGGTAGTTGAGTAAGCTCTTTAGTACAAAAGAGAAATCGCCGAACCTAGGTCAAAATAAAAAATGGGTAGTTGTTGACAATAAGAGAACTAAATATTAAACTACTGGCAGTCTGACTGATAAAATAAATTTCAATGGGTGATTATTGATGCTATATATTGCTATAATTATACCTTTACTTATTGCCTGGTGGGTAGCCTCTGATGCTAAAAAAAGAGGCTACAGTCAAGGTGCAATTGTCGCCTGGTTCTTGGGAGTATGGCTTGTATTAATTATCTTCTTGCCCCTTTATTTTATTCTAAGACCAAAGTCTACTATTCTAAGACCAAAGTCTATGGGACAAACCCGCTCAACAAGGGGGACTTATGTATGTCCTTATTGTGGCAACCTCTACCAGGAGAAGGTTCCCTTTTGTCCTTATTGTGGACGCAGATTGGAAGAAGATGGGGGCTAGAGAATAATTGAAGGGGAAGTGGAATTTAGGAATAATCATCTTTTCTATTTCAGTAATAGTAGGAATTATCTTCGGGATAAGCCCCCTTACTCTATTAAGAAACATAATTCTAGCTGTAATTGATCCGGTTACGCTGGAGTTGTTTGCCATCATTATTCTGGCCATTTTTCTCAGTAATCTTCTACGAGAGAAAGGTAACTTAAGAAATATAGTTACTTCACTGGAAACTTTTGTCAGAAATCCTCGCCTCAGCTTAATTATTCCCCCTGCCTTGATTGGATTTCTACCTATGCCTGCTGGAGCATTATTCTCTGCTCCCATGGTAGAAGAGTCTAGCAAAAACCTCAGAATAAACGCCGAGAACAAAGTCTTCTTAAATTACTGGTTTCGTCATATCTGGGAGTACTGCTGGCCACTTTATCCCGGACTTATTTTGGCAGCAGCCATAATTAATGTACCTATCAGAAAAATCATTATTACTCAGTTTCCTTTGACTCTGGCTGCCATCTTTGCCGGATTATTTTTTGGCATGAGAAAAATCTCTTTCCCTCAGAATCTAACCAATAACAGAAAACCGAGAGAGGTTCTCCAGGGTATTCTCAGCTTCATAATTAACATATGGCCTATACTGGCTATAATCTTTCTGGTTCTGGTTCTTAGAATTGAATTAATTCTGGCTTTACTCATAATTACAGGAATTTTTCTTGCTATGGCAAAAATAAAAGGAAATAGAATGTTCTTAGCTATTAAAAAGAGCTTTTCATGGGAAATGCTCCTTATAGTGGCGTCGGTAATGATTTTCAAAAGAATTATTGAAATGTCGCCCTTATTCTCAGCGATTCCCACCTTTTTCAAAGATTTCGGAGTTTCACCTCTACTTTTCCTCTTTCTTATTCCTTTTATTATTGGGCTTCTTACTGGACTTACTGCTGCCTTTGTGGGAATAACATTTCCTCTCCTTCTGCCCTTTATTTACCAGAGTGAGCCCAACCTGACTTATGTTATACTTGCTTATGCGGGGGGATTTGCCGGAGTTCTTCTATCTCCCATCCATCTCTGTCTTATAGTGACCATCCAACATTTCAAGGCGAATCTCAAGAAAACATATAGGATACTTCTTCTCCCGGTTGCTTTTGTTGTCCTGATAGCCTTGGTAATAGTGCTTATGAGCAGATTATGGGGATAGAAAGTCTTCTTGGTGAATCGTATTTCGTGAATCGTATTTCGATCCTAGATACTCGATACTCGTCTTTAGTTTTCTCTTTTGTCTTTTGCGAGCATCAAGTATCGAGAATCGAATATCCGGAACTTAAACTTCTTTTCTTTTCGACTATTCACCATTCACTATTCACGATTTCAGGTACTCATCCATGCCCCGAGCGGCTTTCTTGCCCGCCCCCATAGCGGCAATCACTGTAGCAGCGCCAGTGACAATATCTCCACCAGCAAAAATCTGAGGAATACTACTCTGACCAGTCTCCTCATTTATCTGAATATAGCCTCTATTGTTCAGTTTCAAATCAGGAGTAGTCTGGGCAAGTAAAGGGTTAGCTCCCTGACCGATTGCCACTACTACTGTATCAATGTCCATAATAAATTCAGAGCCTTTTACGGGGATGGGTCTCCTCCTGCCACTCTCATCAGGTTTTCCCAGCTTCATCTGGATGCATTTAACCCGGGTTAACTGGTTTTCTTTGTTCCCTAAAAATGCTAAGGGAGCAGTCAAAAAATGAAACTTTACCCCTTCTTCCTCAGCGTTCTCTGCTTCTTCCTGGCGAGCAGGCATTTCCTTTTTGGATCTTCGGTAAATAATATTAACTTCCTCTGCTCCCAGTCTTAAGGCTACCCGAGCCGAATCCATAGCCACATTACCCCCTCCTATTACCCCTACTCTCCTGCCAATCTTAACTGGCGTATCATATTGGGGAAACTGATAGGCTTTCATCAGGTTAACCCGGGTGAGAAATTCACTAGCCGAGTAGACCCCATCCAGATTCTCTCCTGGTATATTTAAGAAATGGGGAAGTCCTGCTCCTATTCCTATAAAAATAGCAGAAAACCCTTGCTTTAAAAGATCATCAATGGTGAGAGTTTTTCCTATTAACACATTTGGCTGTATCCTTACCCCTAGCTTTTCAATATTGCTTATTTCTACCTCAAGGACACTCTTAGGAAGTCTAAACTCAGGTATACCGTATCGCAGAACTCCGCCTGAACTATGTAGAGCCTCAAACACAGTAACTTCATAACCCAGCTTAACCAAATCTGCCGCTGCGGTAAGCCCCGCTGGACCAGAACCCACCACAGCTACCTTAATGGCTGAAGAAGAGGAAGTGCCACATCTATTTGGGGCGCTCTCATTCATTTCCCAATCGGCTGCAAATCTCTCCAACCTTCCAATAGCTACCGACTCACCCTTTTTGGACTTTACACACTTAATCTCACACTGGCTCTCCTGAGGACAGACCCTTCCGCAAACAGCAGGAAGATTATTCTTTTCCTTAATTTTATCAATAGAAGCTTTAAAGTTTCCCTCTTGGATACATTTTATAAAGGCGGGGATATCAATCTCCACCGGACAACCTTTTACACAGGGAGATTTTTTACACTGAAGACACCTCTTTGCTTCTTCCACAGCCTCCCTGGCAGAATAACCAGAAGCTACCTCATTAAAGTTCCTTATTCTTTCCTTAGGGTCCTGTTTGTGCATTTCAACTTTGGTGGTTCTATCAGACATATAAGACTCCTTTTTCAAATAATCAACTTAAGAATCCCCCTTAAATCCTCATCACTAGCTTCTCTTGGGTTCTTACTCATGCTATTGCTTCTGGATTCAGCAATGATGTCAGGAAAGTCAGCTTCGGTAATCCGGTAACTTTTGAAATCAAGAGGAAGATTGACTTTCTCTAATAATTTCTTGATAGAAGAAGGTATATCCTCTACCTTTCTTATTCCCATTTTTTCTGCTATCTGCTTGAATTTGTCACGTTTAGTCCTTAAATTGAAACCTATTATGTAAGGTAAAAGAACAGCACAGGCAAGCCCATGGGGAACATTAAAGCGTGCTCCTATGGGATGAGCCAGTCCATGAACAGCTCCCAGGCCAGAATTAGAAAAAGCCATCCCTGAAAGTAGACTTCCCAGAGCCATTCTCTCCCTGACCTCTATATTACCGCCATTTTGTACAGCCTCAGGTAAGCTACGATAAATAATTTCAATGGCTCTAAGAGCTAAGCTATCGCTTACCGGATTTGAAGTTTTACTAACATAGGATTCAAGGGCCTGAGTAAAAGCATCCATCCCTGTGTAGGCAGTTATCTGAGCAGGAAGAGAAAGAGTTAATTCTGGGTCAACTAAAGCAACTTTAGCTATCATAAAAGGACTGCGGATGCTTTTCTTAATAACCTTATTTCTATCAGTAAGGACAGAATTATTAGTAATCTCTGCCCCGGTGCCAGCAGTTGTAGGAAGAGCTATGAAAGGCAATCCCTCTTTCTTAATTTCTTTGCCGCTATGGTATTCCCAGACTGTTCCGGGCTGCCTAGCTAGCGAAGCAATAGCTTTTGCTACGTCTAGAGTGCTTCCTCCTCCCAGCCCTACTACTATATCGCACTTCTCTTCTCCAAGAAATTTAACTCCTTCATCAACCGTTTTTAGAGAGGGGTCGTGCTCTACCCTGTCAAAAAGGAAGAATTTAATCCTGGGTAGCTCCATAACAGCGGCAATTTTATCCAGAATGCCACTCTTACGTATAGCCGATTTTCCAGTGACCAATAAGGCTTTCTCGCCCCAACATTTAACCTCTGGACCTAACTGTTCAAGTGTACCTCTGCCAAAAATGATTTTTGTTGGATACATAAGAGTAAACATTATGCTCTCCTTTTTCTTTAGGTGTAGCGGATAGCGTAGAGCGTATACAAAAAACTAGACTCCAGAGCGCGTCGAGTATGTCTTGGAACGTAAATTGTGAGTAGTTAGTTGGTGAGTGGTGAGTTAAATTAACCATTTAACCAAATTAACCAGTTAACCAAAAAACACTATAAAATTGAGAACAGCGCTCGTCCTATTTATATCTATTTTTTTGCAGAAAGGCAAGGACATCGTGAGGATGGGAGGGATTACGCCGGATTAACTATTACCTTTAGTCCCTGATGTCCCTCAGCTACCTTAAAGGCCTCTTTGATTTTATCTAAACTGAAATGGTGAGTAATAAAATCTTTGCCTTTAACTGCACCTCTGGATAGAAGCTCTAGGGCAATTTTATGGTGTCGGGGAACACTTCCGTGTGAGCCTAAAACAAAGCACTCTTTGTAATGGATGAGGTTACTATCTATCTTTATCTTTCTAGACCCCGGCGCTAAACCTCCAAAGAAGTTTACCCTACCCCGATGTCCCACTATTTCCAGGGCCTCTTCCTGAGCAGAAGGATTAGCGCAGGCGACCATTACTACATCTGCTCCTTCTCCTTTGGTCTCTTCCACAACTCGCTCCACAAAATTCTCCTCTAAGCTGGAAATAAAAGTATCGGCAGAGAATTTCCTGGCAATCTTCAATCTCTCCTTAGACCTTTGAGAAAGAATAATTCTACCTGCCCCTATGTTTCTGGCTAGCTCAACCAGCATTAAACCGATGGGCCCAGCTCCAATGATAACCACAGTATCGTCCACCTTTAGATTAGCCAGCTCATAACCATTAAGAGAGCAGGCTAAGGGCTCAGCCAAAGAAGCCTCGTCAAAGCTTAAGTTCTCAGGTATCTTATGCAGGGGTCCATATTTAACAGTAGTCTCATTAATATGGATATATTCGGCAAAACCACCGGGAAACTGATACCCGATAGCATAATTTATGGGACAATTATTCCCCAAACCATTCTTGCAGAATTTGCATACTCCACAGGGAACATCCGCTCCTAAGGCAACCCTATCCCCCACTTTGAAGTTTTCTATTCTCTCCCCTATCTCTACAATTTCTCCGGCAATCTCATGCCCGATTATCTGAGGAGGTTTGACTCTGGGATTTCCCTGGTGGTAGATTCTAATATCAGAGCCGCAAACGGCACAAGACCGTATCTTAACTAACATCCCTCCTTTTTCAATAGGAGGAGTACTCACCTCTTTTATCACTATCTTTTCTAAATCTTCTAGGACCGCTGCTTTCACTTAATACTCCTTAAGTCGCATATCGTATTGCGTATATCAGCCCCCTCACCTTAATCCTCTCCCACGTGGGGAGAAGGAACTTCAATTATCATTTTAAATAACAAACATCACTTTATTGAAAAACTCCTCTCCTTTATACATCATCTCAAAGGCTTCTTTGGCCTGCTTGAGTTCAAACCTATGAGTAATCAGGGGTTTAACTCTTAACTTTCCCACTTTGATGAAATGAAGAGTGGCTGCCCATTCATTCTTAGGAAGCTCAGTAAAGCGAGAGTTCCAGCTGCCGGACATAGTTAATTCCTTGCGCAAGATACTTGAGACAAGCTCGTCGGGAAGAGTCACCTCTCCCCTTATGTTTCCCAAGAAGACTACCTTGCCACCTTTTCTGACTACCTGGATAGATTGTTTAAAGGTGATAGGGTTTCCCGCTGCTTCAATGCTTACATCAACACCCCTTTGCCCAGTCTTCTCCAGTATGCTTTTCACTGTATCCTCCTTGCTGGCATTGATAACCTCTGTAAAACCATGCTCTTGAGCTACCCTCAATTTCTCTTCTACGACATCGACCAAATACACCTGGCTGGCTCCCAATATCCTCGCCCACTGGGCCAGGATAATACCAATAGTTCCTGTTCCCAGAATAGCTACTTTATCTCCCACTCCCATCTTTGCCTGACGCAAAGCATGTAGGGCTACTGAAGTAGGTTCAGTTAAGGCTGCCTCTTCAAAGCTCACCCCAGGGGGGATTTTGATTAAGCTTTCCTGTGGAGCTTTTACATATTCGGCAAAGCCTCCGTTGCACCTGGAGCCCAAGTAATCATAATCATCACATAGATTATACTCCCCTATTTGACAATGAGGACACTTATAACAGGGCAAGAGTGGAACTACTACCACTCTATCGCCATTCTTAAGATTTACACTCTTAGTCTCCTCTCTAAGGCTTGAGATATCTCCTCTTATATTAGCTACCTCACCAGAGAGCTCATGTCCAGGAATGAGAGGAAAGGAATAAGTCCCCTTTTCCATAACTCTAGCTATATCTGAGCTACAAATCCCACAAGCCTTTACCCTAACCAGAACTTCCCTTTTTTTTGTTTTAGGCAGAGGAACTTCTTCAAATCTTAAGTCCCCTATTCCATAAAGCACTGCTGCCTTCATCTTCATAACCTTTCCTTAGAACATATTGAGGGGGAAACATCCCCCCTCAACGGCCTTCGGCCTGCTCCCCCCGTTTTTTCTTGAGCTATTACCTGAGAAGATTTGCTTGACAACGATTCAGCGAAATCACTGAAATTCCGATACTTTAAAAGAATCAACCGTTTTACTGAGAAACACTTCTTACAATTCACTTTACCTCATTTCTTCTCCGCCGGTCACATTTATGGCCTGACCGGTCATATAGGAAGCTTCATCGCTGGCTAAAAAGACCAGTACATTGGCCACATCTTCATACTGACAACCCCTGCCCAAGGGGACCCCATTCTCATATTTCTTTCTTACCTCTTCTTTGGAAATTCCCCATTTCTTGGCATACTGCTGGTAAAGACTATTTACCCAAAGGGGAGAATCAAGAAGATTACCCGGACAAACAGCATTTACCCGAATATCGTAAGGAGCTAAATCTAAAGCTATGCTCTGAGTAAGACCTATTCCGGCAAATTTTGAGGCAGCGTAAGCAGAATTCCAATAACTACCCTTTTTGCCAGATTTGGAGTTTATCTGAATTATTACTCCACTTTTCTGTTTTTTCATAATTTTAGCCGCTTCTTTAGCTAGCAAAAAATATCCTACTAAGTTAACCTCAATTACTCTTCGCCAATCCTTTTCCGGAAAGTCGGTCAATTCATAAGACTTCAATATTCCGGCATTACTTACCACTATATCGAGGTGACCAAATTTCTTTACCGTCTTCTCAACCATTGGCTGCGGTTACCTTGCATCCTTCTTGAGCCAATCTTATAGCAATAGCCTCTCCTAATCCCTGTCCTGCACCAGTTACAATAGCCACTTTGTTGGTTAGACTCATTGAAGTTTGACCCTCTTTTCTTTTTTCTCGAGATACTTAGATACTAGATACGATTCACGCTCCTTTAAGGTCTTATAACAACCTTTAAAGCGTCTCCTTCTTTGTCCAGCATCTTTTCCATTGCTTCTGTTATTCTTTCTAAGGGAAAAACATCGGTAACTACTCTCTCCATAGAGACCTCCCCCCTGGCAATGAGTCTAAGAGCTTCCTTAAATTGTGGTCTATTAGAGGCAAAGGCTCCATAAATTGAGACCTCTTTATAATGAATAATATTCCCATCTAATTTTAAGATAGAGTTTTCTTTGGGAAACCCGGCAAAAAAGCTTAGTCTGCCTTTCATAGCCATTGCTCTTAGAAGCTCTTGGGCAACTTTATTCACCGAGCAGGCAACTATTCCCACATCCGTCCCTTCTCCATCAGTCAGCTCTAATACTGCCTTTACTAAACCAGTGTCTTTACTGGCAATATAATAATCAAAACCGAATTCTTTAGACTTGCTCAGCCTTACCGGGGAATATTCAGCCAGGATAACTTTCGCTCCTTTACTTTTTGCTAGAAGACCATGCATCAAACCAATAGGACCTGCTCCCACTATGGTAACATATTCTCCCTTGCTAATATCTAGATAATGTTGCCCATTTATGACACAGGAAAGTGGTTCCACCATTGCCAGGTGCTCATCGGAAACAGTGGAATCTTCCGGGATGGGTATTATAGCACCCTGCTTAACAGCAGCATCCTGAACTAGTATATACTCAGCAAAACCACCCGGATAATAGTAGCCAATCGGATGGTTATTCCTGCACATATTATGGTTTCCTTCCCGGCAGGGTCTACATTCCTCTTTTTGACAGCCCACTGAGGTAACTACAATTACTTTATCTCCAATTCCATAGTCAGGACTCTCAACTTCAGAGCCAATTCTTTCTATGGTCCCCACAATCTCATGGCCGATGATAAACCTACCTTCACCATAGCCTTTAATTTGAGGGACAAATCCTTTGGTAACATCTTTTGTTCCTTGATACATCCTTCCATCTGTTCCGCAGATAGCACAAACATTAACCCTTAGCAGAACATCACCTGCGCCACAGACTGGTTTTACTAGATTTTCAATTCCCATATGTTTTGCTTTATCTATGTATAGAAAAGCCGCTTTCATCCCTTTATTTATCAATATACTCTCCAGTATTCTACCGACTTCTTTAAATCATCTATTATCTTTGATTTAAGAAGTTTAATTTCTTCTTTCATAAATTAATTTCCCTTCTTTTTTAATAATTTGGGAAGTAACGCCACTATCAAGGATTCTCAAATCCATCCCTTCATTTAACTTTTCCTCAAGCTCACTCCATATCAAAAAATAATCTTCTTTAACTTTTCCTTCTAAAGCTATATCTATGTCTGAGTTTTCTCTAAACTTACCCTCTTTTGTAATTGATCCGAATATATATGCTTTTTTTACTTCGGAAAAATTACTGAAAATCTCGTTAAGCAGGCTTAGCTTCGCCATTGCTTTTCTTCTTATCTTCTCCCTTTCCCAAATTCTTTTTTTTTCCTTATCTTTAAGATAATTGGCACATTTACTTATGTCTATCAAAATCCCCTGGAGAAGAAAGTTCTTCTCTAAACAATTCTCCTAGATTCTCTAAAACAATTGTAGAGAACGCTTCTGACAATGTCAGGACTTGCCTTTTAAGAGCTCAAAGGAGTACGAGCCGGATCCGACGTTGAAGATCACATATTCATCGTCCTCGCTGGCACCGGTGATTCCTGCTATACCTTCGATGTATGAACTATTTTCCCAAACGGTTTTTCCACTCTCTTTGATGGTAACGTCACCTAAATTCATCTTGGGAACACTCACCTTTGCCTGAGTATTGACAGGTAGAATAATATTGAGAGCTAACGAGTGGTCACTTTTCTTCCAGCTTGAAGATATCATACCTCTCATAGTTCTAATAGAAGCACTAACATAATTTAAATCACCAACGACATAAGGCTTAATGATGGTCCTTCCAAAACCAGGGCCAGCAGGGTCGATATTAATACCAGCTAGAACTTTATAGAACCAGGCATCGATGCTGCCAAACATTATGTGATTATGAGAGTTCATACCACTATCAACCAGGTACTCCCATCTCTCCCAAAGGGTGGTAGCTCCTTCTCGGAGCATATATCCCCAACCAGGATAAGTAGTTTGAGTTGCTAATTTATAGGCAAGATCCGTTCGGCCATATTTTGTCAGAACATCCAATATGTATCTGGTACCCACAATACCTGTATTAAGATGATTGCTGTGCGTTACCACAATATCATCTATCAAATTTTTCAACACAGCCTTCTGCTTATCTTCAGGGACTATGTCTAGAAATAGAGCAAGAACATTACAGGTTTGACTGCTGATTAAAAAACTGGCGATAAATTTCTTTATCATTTCTTTTTTTTTATCCTCAGGGACCGTTGCCGGGAAAAGAGCTTCAGCCTTCTTATAGAGGTCGGAATATTTTTCGCCAGAATAGCAGTTTTCCTTAAGAAACTCTTTATTGAAAGCTTTTTTAATCTTCTCGGATAGTTCAGCATACTTTTTAGCATCTTCGGATTTATCTAAGATATGGGCAATTTTAGATAATATCAAGGTGTCGTGATAGTAATACCAGCTTGAGGTTAGTTCCCCCGGAGTATCCACTGGCTTAATATGTGCTGGAGGACACCAATCTCCGTATTTAGAGTAAGAGAGAATATCATCTTTGGCTTTACTGGTAAGAAAGTCTACCCATTTCTTTATACCAGAGTAATACTTCTCCAAGATTCGCCTGTCACCATAATATTGATAGAGATACCAGGGAATAACTACACAAGCAGTACCCCAGGTGGGATCAGCCGGATAAATACTCCAATAAGCTGGCACAACATCGGGTACACTACCATCTTGGGCTTGGGAATCGCCTATATCCTCGAGCCATTTTATGTAGAAGCCAGCCATACCGAAGTTATAAATTGCCTCTTCTGCCACCAGTTGAGCATCGCCCATCCACCCCATTCGCTCATCACGCTGTGGGCAGTCGGTAGGAATGCTCATTAAATTGCTCAATTGCCCCCAGAGAACGTTCTTGTGAATAGAGTTAATCAAAGAATTAGAGCAAATAAAACCTCCTGTGGGCTCTACTGCTGAGTGGACAACACGTCCTTCTATGCTCTCCAGTGTAGGTGTTCCAGGAAAGCCAGTTACCTCAACATAGCGAAAGCCATGGTAGGTGAAACGTGGCTCATAGACCTCCTGTCCTTCTCCTTTCAAGATATAGGCATCAGTTGCCTTCGCTCCACGATTAGGAACGACATTGAGCATTCCATCCTCATGCAACAATTCGGCATATCTAAGCTTTACTCTGGTACCTCTCGCTCCACTCAGGCAAAGCCTCACCCAGCCGGTAAAGTTCTGCCCAAAATCATAGATATACACCTCAGACTCGGGGTTGGTAATTTTCATCGGCTGAATTATTTTGCTTACCTTAATTGGCGGAAAACTCGCCTGTGAAACTAATTTTCCACCAGGTTCATCTGCTATCCTAGCCGCATCCCAATCAGAGTCATCGTAGAAGGGAGTATCCCAGCCCAATCCTTCCAATCTGGCATCATAAACTTCCCCATTATAGATGCTATTTTCAGTTATTGGACTCTGACCCACTTTCCAGCTCTCATCAGTAACAATACTCTCACTGCTATCATCAGTAAATTCTATGTTTAGTTGCAAGATTACTTTAGGTGGGCCGTACCCATATGCCTTGATATATCGTCCATTGCCCAACATAATACCTACTGCATTTTTACCTTTTCTCAAATATTTACCTACATCGTAGGTAGAATAGAGAACCCGCTTTTTATAATCAGTCCAACCTGGATCAAGGACAACCTCACCAACCTTATCTCCATTTATGCGTAGTTCGTAATAACCTAAGCCGGATACATAGACTCTTGCTTGCGCGATGTCCTTCTCAATGCTAAACTCCTTACGGAGAAGGTATCCATAAGGCATCTTCGTTGTTCCTTGAACAGGGTCAGAGAACGTCGATTCTCCATAACCTTTGCCCTCAATCCACTTTCCCCTCCAATCATCTCTACTTAATAAGCCCATCTCAAAGGTGGCCACCTTGCTCCATGGGCTCATCTTACCATCCTTATCCCAGATGCGCACTTTCCAGTAAGAAGTTTTTCCGCTCTGTAGGTCACTTCCCTTATAGATAACGTTTGTTGACTCTTTTGAGGCTACTTTACCGCTATTCCATTGATCACCCCTCTCCGCGTCCAAGTTTGCTTGGCTGTTACTAACAAGCACCTGATAGGCTGACTGAACCTGTCCACGCTCGGAATGTTTGAGCACCCAGGAAAACCTGGGCAGGCTTACATCAACTCCCAGGGGATTTGATACATACTCACAAAGTAGACTCGTAGGTGCCTTCACTGAATTACCTTTTTTCTCTTTTTGAGAAACCATAATATCACTCCTTGATATATTTTCTCCAGTATTCTACCGACTTCTTTAAATCATCTATCACCTGATATTCTATAGGATAACGCTCCCGATGGGAAATTTCCAATAGTAAGACCACCTCTTCTGCTCCTGAGGCTTCTATAGCTTCCATTACCCTGAGAGGTGAGATAATCCCTATTTCATTATATTCTTCCGTAAAAGGCCAACGAGCGCTTTTGTCTTTGGTACTTTGTTTTATATGAACGACAGGGGACAGGTGAGCCAGTTCTCTAAGCCAGGTATAGGGGTCCCTGTCTCGAGGGTTGCGAGAAGCTAAATCTCCGTGGTCTACACCCAAACAGAGTCGAATAGGAATAGGTAGACCGTCTTCATTTAATCTCTCCAGAAGTTCTTTGGTTGAATCAATGGTGCAGGCCATCTCCCGCTGTACGGACATAGGCTCAAAGATAAGAAATTTAAATCCTAATCTTGCTCCTACCGGGCAAGCTTGTGCCAGGAGGAAATAGCTTCCTCAATTAAGAACTCCCTCCTCTTCTTATTGTTGAAATCTGCCACTGACATACTACCAAAATGACCGCCTGAGCCTCTTGCTCCTAATTGAGCTGAAATCTCAAACCAACCTCTAAACCAATCGAACCAGACCTTTCTCTGCAAGGCATCCGGATGCATAAGGTGATTAACACGGGTAAAAGTGCTGGTAAAAGTCGTATCTATCTTAACCTCGTATTTGAGCGCACTGGCTTTTACCTTTATAATCTTATGTTCTATCACCTGCGGGGGCAGAAAAGGATTCAAAAGATCAACCACAAATTGAACATATTTTAATCCTAACTCCTTTCCCACAATCTTCAGCCAGACCTCCGGCTCAGGAAATCGGTTAGTTGCAAAACCAGCATTAATTCCCAATCTAAATTTGATCATTTTAAACCTTTTATATTCTTTTTGACTCTACTAGAATCCTTTATAGTTCCCAGGGAAACTTGCACTCTATCAAATCTGCAAATCCATGGTAAAAAGGAGCGGAACCAGCTATGATGAAATGTGCCTGGACCGGTTTGTCTTTACGTATAACTTTTATAAAGAACTGATTCCACCCTTCTTTGAGTTTTGTATCCACGTAGCTTCTTCCATCCCCGGCGTAATTTGGCCTCAATATCCCTTCGGCCTGCACCTTATGGATCGTATTTCCATTTAGCCAAATCTGAAATGAACAATTTGAAGGAAGGCCTACTCTTACATCTCTTTCGTCCAGGCTATAAACGTAGTGCCTAAGGTAAATAACTCCACTCTTGCCGTGAAAGTTTTCCTCGATTCTAAGCTCATTGTCAGAAAAGTCAATGATGTTCCAGTTTCCATCTAACCCACCAGGATTAAGATCGGCCTCCAAGGGGGATAAACTCCTCATATCTCTTCCCTCAAGTACTCTTGAGATCAGCCATCTGTTGGCAGCCAGAAAAACCAAGGGGATCTTCTCCAACTTTGGCCTTCCCTTAACCGATATATGAAGATCAGCCCGATTAGAGGTATTCAAGACCTTTACCTCATCGACCCTTATAGTGAATTTACATACCGATTGAGCTCCCGCTTCTAGGGTTACCTTTATGGACCTTGGCTGTATATCCCATCCCTCCGGAGGTTTCACTGAAGCCTCCATATCGAGACTTACTAATCGTGGATTTTTTAAAATTACCTGAAAATCCTTAGCCACTCCTAATTGAACAACGGGATCATCCAAATAATCCACCGAAGCTATAAGAGTATGTAGGTCAAAGTCCACCTTTGTGGAAGGAAGATGCCACAGTCTCTTTATGTTTTCATTTGGCTCAAAATCTAAATCAACGTTTCTTCGAACAATTTTTCTCTCCAGAGAAATTTCTCTCCCATAAAAGGAAAGAACTTTTTCTTTTATTTTGCAGATCCTTTTGGTGAGCTCATCAAGGTCTTTTGGCTCTCTCACATTTCTAATCCCTCCCCAAGAGGAGTTGGTGGTAATTTTATCCCCCAACGGTTCTATCCACTTCTTTGGTAATTTTTCTTTTCCCAAAACAATACCCAATATAGAGCCGACAGTTGCTCCAGTGCAGTCGGTATCATATCCGCAATTAACTGCCTTGCAAATGGCATCCCCGAAGTCCTTGCCGTAAAGGAGACCTATTGTTTGAAATCCAATATTTACCGGGGAGTATTGCGCTATAGGGCTATAGGAATTTTCAAGTACGAAGTTCCTTGCCGTCTTCCAGTCCATTCCCTTCTTATAGGCCTTTATGGCATTCTTGATTGCCTTTGCCGTCTCACAGTTTCCCGGAATAAATGACAACCCTATCTCCAAAAGCTTTTCCTTATCGCTGATTAAAAAGGCAGCTGACTCCACGGCAGCGTTGAACATCTCCCCATATACTGACTCTCCGCCTGCATGGTCCACTATGGCATCCTCGTAGGCATAAGAAGCGGCAAGATTGGGAAAACCAGGGGTAATACATGCCCATATCTCAGAGCGGATGGGGCTTCCCATGCAATGTTTAAACCAGTTATTGTAATAACCTGATATCGGAGGTAAAAGTCCTTTCTTAAGGTTAGTTTTACTCAGTCCATATTCATCGAAGTTATACTGAATGCAATCAAGCCAGTACTCGGTCAAATCCCGTGCCTTAATATAAATACCCTTATCTTCCAAGGCCTGAAGCCAGATTAGCTGAAGCTCTAGGTCATCATTAGGGATTCCTCCTTCCTTTAGCTCAGGATACCATGAGACATCGAACATTTCCTCCTTTCCCCATATGCTTTCCAGTGGAGCTCCTAACGTGCCCCCCGC
>JABUBM010000162.1_pt1 | contig 15044 bp, 15 predicted proteins | sample 7240321 | NCBI WGS metagenome assembly JABUBM01 (sample SAMN07256344, study PRJNA390944) | subsurface metagenome | isolation source: Methane hydrate marine sediment | place: Pacific Ocean: Eastern North Pacific, ODP site 1244 | collected 2002
CGATGAGATTGAAAATTTAGAGATTGTTGAAGAAAATGCAATTGTTGACAAAATTAGAGATTTAGTTAAAATTAAACATGACTTCTTGGATGAGCAACAGAACACTGATTACTTTAGAATTGAGCGTAAAATCCAAATTGTTAAAATTAATTTAAATAAGATTTATGAGCAACTAAGTAAATGGTCTACTAAATCTCAAAATTACCATGCCAAAATGCATGAAACCTATGAAACAATTAACGAATTAAGAGAGAAAAAGAAAGCTCTTGAAGAAGAGTTGATCGAAAATAAAAAAGCAGCAGACGCATACCATGAACAATTATTACGAGTTATGGATAAGAGAAAAAAAATATCAAAAGGAAAACGACCATATAACTCCTCTCAAAGTAGGTCAAGAACGCCTTATAGAAAGCAACCAAGAAAAAACAACGAACTTGAAAAGTTAAAGCGAGAGAAATTAGCTGTTGCGTTGGAGAAACAAAAGGCGGGCAAAAAACTAAACCTATTTGAAGCTCGATTAATCCTCGAACAATCGAAAGATTAAGTTAAGATATAGGTTAAAAAATATTCCTTGTTATGATTACTTTTAATTGATTATATCTTAATTTTCTTAATGTGTTTTTGATAAATCTGATTGTAATATAATCCAAATTTCAAACATATAGATAAAATTCTTAGAAATTTGTCGTAAGATTTAAAATTATTTGCATTTCAAAAAAAAAAGATTTGATAAAATTTGAAAAAGAAAGTCGAAGAAATTAGAAATATATTAATTAAACATCATGATTGGTTCCAAAATTCAATACCTCTGATTGCTTCTGAAAACATCACTAGCCCTGCTGTAGACGAAGCTTGTGCTTCCGATTTTTCACATCGATATGCAGAAGGATGGAGTGGGCAAAGAGTCTATGCAGGATGCAAATATATAGATCAAATCGAAGATATTTGCATGGAACTTACAAAGGAATATTTTAGATGTATTCATGCTGATGTAAGGCCTATATCTGGAGTTGTAGCGAATTTGGTTATGTATAATGCATTTACTTCTGATAATAATGGTAAAATGTGCTGTATGTCTATTGTTCGGGGAGGTCATATTTCTCATGGACCAAGATTCGCCAAAAGCGGAAGGGAAATTTTTGGTACGGCTGGAACAACAAGGGGACTAAATATTGAATATTTAGCATTCGATAACGATGAAATGAATCTTGACATTGACGCATCCGCGAAGATCATTCGGGAATTTAAACCAGAATTAGTTTTATTTGGTGGTTCAGTTTTTCTTTTCCCGCATCCGGTTAAAGAGCTAGGTGATGTTGCAAAAGAAGTTGGAGCGTATGTTGGTTATGATGGTGCACATGTAGCGGGATTAATTGGTTCTGGATATTTTCAAGACCCTTTACGAGAAGGAGCAGATGCTATGACTTTTAGTACACATAAAACGCTCCCAGGACCTCAACATGGAGCACTAGTATCAAATAGGGAAGATTTAATTGAAACTTTAAGATCATGTGCGTTTCCAGCCTTACTTTCTAATCACCACTTAGCAGCAGTAGCGGGATTGTCAGTGGCTTTAGCTGAAATGTTAGAGTTTGGAAAGGAATATCATAAAAATGTAATTGAGAATGCTCAAGCTCTTGGACAAGCTTTATATGAAAGAGGATTGAAAGTATTAATGGAACATAAAGGTTTCACTAAATCTCATCAAATTGTCGTTGATATTACAGAATTTGAGAAAAGTTTAGGATTGGGTGGAGATATTGAGAGACATTTAGAAAAAGCTAACATTATACTCAATCGAAATCTCTTACCGTATGATCTTACAGAAGGTAGGCATTATCAGAATCCTGGTGGTTTGAGAATAGGAACTTCGGAAGTTACCCGTCTTGGAATGGGCAAAAGTGAAATGGTTGATATCGCAGAATTTTTCAAAGATCTGTTGATTGACAAAAAGGATCCTAAGAAAGTCAAACAAGATGTATTGGAGTTTAGAAAAGATTTTCAAGAAATTAAGTATTGTTTTCAATCTCCAAATAAAGCGCATGAATACATGAAATTTTTTTAATTCTTTTTTTTACTTTTTTGAGCTTAAATAGTAAAATTTATCTTAAATTACACATTTCTACAAGTATTTATACAATATTTACAAAAGTATGAGATGTAAGTACTATGAGCCCTCTAAAACTCGATGTTCTTAAAAAAAGTGAACATAAAATAGTATTTGTAATAGAAGGTATTTCTATTGAAATGATTAATTCTATACGGCGAATAATACTAACTGAGATTCCTGTTATGGCAATTGATGAAATAATCATCTTAAAAAATGATAGTCCACTTTACGACGAGATTATTTCTCATAGGCTGGGTTTAATTCCTCTGAAAACAGATTTAGATGCATATAAGCTACCTCACGAGTGCGAGTGTTTAGGATATGGATGTCCCTTATGCCAGGTCTCTTTAACGTGCGAAATTACAAATACTACTAATGCGTTATTAGAGATTTACTCGGGTGATTTAAGGTCAAACGACCCTAAGATCGTACCAGTTGATCCATACATCCCAATTGTCAAGATTGATAAGAACGCTAAAGTCATTATTGAAGCTTACGCAATCTTAGGTTTCGCTAAAAACCACGCAAAGTGGCAAGCTGTATCAAATGTGGCTTACAGATATTATCCCATAGTTGAGTTTGATGCAAATAAGCTTAAAGACCCAGAGGAGAAAAAATTAATAGTTAAAATGTGCCCCGAAAAGCTATTTGAATTAATTAACAATGATTCTTTAAAAATAAAAGAGGATTATTGGAAAACTTGCACTTTATGTATGGCTTGTGAGAAAAACAGTAATGGTAAGATTAAAGTAGTTCCAAAGAAAGGTGTATATATCTTTTCAATAGAGAGCGATGGTGTTTTACCTTTTGATGTGTTAATCAGAAAGGTTTTCGAGGTTTTTAACGAAAAAATTGATGAATTTGTTATAAAATTAGAGGAACTTGAGATAGAATCATAGTCAATCAAGAATTTATTAAGATATCATAAATGTTACAGATTTTATTTAAATAACTTTCTAATTATTTTTTACTTATTTTGATGTCGCATGTGTAATCATCTAAGCACTAATGGAAAAGACTTTCAAACAAATCGATAAAATATTTAAGTTTTGAGCAATTTTCAAGATTAATATTCTAAAATTTCAATAATTGAGCACAAAATGAGTCATCGTATAAGCGGCCCTTCAAATTATTATGTAAGAAGGCTAATTCGTGATTTATGGAAGACAAAAAGGCGAATTTGGAAAAAGGTCTCAAAAAAGCTATCAGGACCTAGGAGTAATAGAGTAGAAGCAAATCTCTACCGAATCAATAAAAAAACTAAAGAAAATGATGTTATAGTTGTTCCAGGTAAGGTATTGTCACTTGGCGATTTAGACCATAAATTAACTATTGCGTGTTTAGATTGTTCTAAACCTGCTCGAAAAAAAATTGAAATTTCAGGGAGCAAACTCTTGTCAATTGAAGAATTGCTTGAACAAAATCCTGAAGGAAAAGAAGTAAAGGTATTTTACTGATATTTAAAAGCAAGAGAGATTTAAATGCAAGAATATCTGTTAATAGACGCGAAAAACAAGATTTTAGGAAGGTTTTGTAGTCAGGTAGCTAAGAAAGCGCTATTAGGTGAGGCAATTGTTATAATTAATGCTAAAGAAGCAATAATTAGTGGTACTAAACGAAATATTCATGAAAAATATTTATCTAAACTCAACATTAGCACTGCTACGAATCCTAGAAGAGGCCCCTTCTGGCCAAGGCGACCTGATACTTTCATGAGAAATATAATTAAAAAAATGCTCCCAACAAAGAAAATCCGAGGTAAAGACGCTCTTAAAAGAGTTCATGTATATATCGGAGCTATTCCACACCGCTTCCAGAACAGATATCAAAAGTTAATTCCTACAGAGATACCTAATGCGGATAAGCAAAGACTCTCGTACTATAACAAATTTATTACCTTAGAAAACCTTTGTTCTCGAATTGGATGGAAAAATACACAAATTGAGGCTTAAATACCATGTCTGAAAGAACAAAAATAGTTCAATCTTCGGGTAAAAGAAAAACGGCGATTGCTCGAGCCGTATTAAAATATCCTGCGAAAGGACAGATTAAAATTAACAACGTCCCTCTAAAAAATTATGAACCGGATATTGCTAGAATGAGAATCCAAGAAGTTTTCGAAGTTATCGATCATCCCAAGTTAGAAAAATGTGATATCACTGTACGCGTAAAAGGTGGTGGGACAATGGGACAAACAGATGCCGTCCGTATTGCTATTGCTAAATCCATAAATAAATTTATTGGAACAAAAACTATTGAAAAAATGTTTAGAGAATATGATGAATCTTTACTCTCAGGAGATTCAAGGAGAACCGAGCCAAAACATTTCGGTGGAAAAAAAGCTCGCGCTCGAAGGCAAAAATCATTTAGATAATTTACAATTCGTTTTATAATTTATTTTAATTCTACTTTTGCTCCTAATTTTTTAATATCTTCAATAAAATTTGGATAAGAATCCTTCACAATTTCGATATCCAATATCTGAGAAGAGCCTTCAGCATATAAACACGCAACGGTAAACGCCATAGCAACTCTGTGATCGTTTTCGTGATTTATGTTAGCACCTTTTAAGTTATCACAATGATATATAGTAAGTTTATCTTCTTTTTCTTCTACTACGACTCCCATTTTACCTAATTCTCTAGCAATTATTAATATTCTATCGCTTTCTTTATCTCTTAGACTTAAAGCATTATATAATTCAGTCTTACCATTAGCAAATGCGCCAATAATTGATAATATGGGGAATAAGTCGGGATTTTCGCGGATATCAATGTCCAAACCAATTAATGGATATTTTTTTAGATTGCCATTAACAGTAATAGAATTTTTTTCTCGGTTAACTTCGATATTTGCTCCCATCTCTTGTAAAATCTTAATTATTTTTTGATCCCCTTGAGGTTTGTCAAAATTAAGATTGGTTATAATGATCTTAGAGTCTTCGGGAGACAGTATAGCTGCAGCTATAATAAAAGAAATTGAAGAAAAATCACCAGGTATTTCGTAAGTTTGGGCTCTATATTTCTGCCCACATGTGATTAAGTATTTACCAACTTTCAGTTCGTCTAAACTTTCTTGAATGTTAATTCCAAATGAGTTTAAAACATCTAAGGTTATATTTATATATGGATAGGAAATAAGAGGAGATGTAATTTCAACTGTAATAAGATCGGTTTTTTTACAAATTAACAATGGGCACACCATCAATAGAGCTGAAACAAACTGAGAACTAATATCTCCTTGAATTTCTATTGTACTACATTTTTTACTTTTTCGCTTGATAGTTAATGTCTCTTCAGTTAAGTCGTAGCTACCGCCAATATTTTCCAAAGCATTTAATAATGGAAGAAGTGGTCTCTTTCTTTTAATAAATTCACCCGAAAAAGAAAGACCCCCTTTAATCATCATAGCTAACGCGCTAAAGATCCTAATAGAAGTACCTGAATTTTTGCAGTCGAATAATGGATTAATTTGTTTAATTAAACCTTCATATTTCTTAACTATGTATATATTTTTTGATACTTTCGTAATTCTATGGCCCAAAGACTTTAAAAAGTCTATAGTAACCTTAACATCACCAGAAGTTAAAGGGTTTTTAATTATTGATACTCCTTCAGCAAGGCTCGCAGCTATAAAAGCACGATGAGAATAGCTTTTAGAAGGTGGTGCAATAATTTCACCTTGAAGTCTCGTTGTAGGGGATATTCGAAGTTTCATTTGGGATATTTCAACATTTAAAACTATTAGTTATTAAATAAAAATAAAAGAAAACCTCAATTATAACTTTATTTTTTTATAACTTAGAATTACGATGGAGAAAGATTCATAAAAAATAATAAGTGAAAACTACTCTTAATATATTAATTAAATCGTATAATTGATTGTATCCTTTAATTTTTATAGCTGAGATGATAAAATTGGGAGATAACACATTTGGAAAAATTTTTAAAATCACTTCGTTTGGAGAAAGTCATGGTATGTTAGTAGGTGTTATTATTGATGGAGCGCCTGCTGGGTTAGAATTTGATTTAGATATTATTCAAAGAGAATTAGATAAAAGAAGACCTGGACAATCTCATTTAACAACATCTCGAGTAGAATTAGACAAAGCCGAAGTTTTATCGGGAATTTTTAATAATAAAACAACCGGAGCTCCAATTTGTCTGATAGTCAAAAATGTGGATGCGGATTCTTCAAAATATGAGCGATTTAAAGAGATGCTTAGACCGTCTCAAGTGGATTATGTTCTTTCGCAGAAATTTGGCGATTTCGCCGATCATCGCGGTTCTGGAAGATTTTCAGGAAGAATTACAGCAGGATTCGTAATGGCGGGAGCACTTGCTAAACAAATCTTAAATAAGGTTAATATTTCAGTCTTTGCGTATACAAAGAGTATTGGGAAAATTGAAGATTCAATAAATTATTATATTAATGATATCAACACTTTTATCCAGAAAAGAGAAATTTCACCTGTAAGAGCATTAAATCCAGATTTATCAAAAAAAATGGAACATGAAATTGAAGTAGTTCAAAAAGCTAACGATTCGATCGGAGGAACTATCAGTTGTATAATCAGTAATTTTCCTGTTGGAATTGGCGGACCTATTTTCAATAGCCTTGAATCCAATATTAGCAAATCTATTTTTTCTATACCTGCAATAAAAGGAATTGAGTTTGGTGCTGGATTTAAGGCTGCAAAAATGAAAGGGTCTGAGCATAACGACCCATGGACTATAAAAGAGGGGAAAATTAGAACCGTGAAAAATGATTCTGGTGGAATTATAGGAGGTATATCTACAGGTATGCCAATTAAATTCACTGTTGCAGTCAAACCAACACCTTCTATAGGATTAGCTCAAAAAACAGTTAATGTTAAAACAATGAAAGAAGAGGAAATTAAAATCGAAGGGCGTCATGACCCGTGTATTGTCCCAAGAGCAGTTGTAGTTGTTGAGTCTATGGCGGCTATAGTTCTATTAGATTATCTTTTAATTGAAGGAAAAATTCCTTCAGTGTTAAAAATCTAAATATTTTTATTTTTTAAAAGAACTTAGATATCCTTATAGGCGTTATAATTATCGCGTAATAATTAAAAATGTTCTTAATTTTCTAAAAATATCTTTTATTATTATAAAATTAATTAATGCTATATTTACTCAAACAATTTATGATAAAAAAGGGAGATAAAAAATGATGAAGGGAGCAAAAGAAACTTTAACGGCAATTTTACTTGGTGCTGGTAATAGAGGAATGACTGTTTATGGTGAATATGCATTAAAATATCCCGAAAAGTTGAAATTTGTAGCGGTTGCTGAACCTATTAAAATTAGAAGAGAGAAATTTGCTCAACTTCATGAAATTCCCCCTAATAAGTGTTATAAAAGTTGGGAGGATCTACTACAAGAAGAAAAGTTAGCCGAAACTGCTTTTATTTGCACACAGGATCAAATGCATATTGAACCAACCACCAAGGCGTTAGAAACAGGGTACGACGTTCTATTAGAAAAACCTATGGCTCACACTTTAGAAGGTTGTATCAAAATTGTCAAAAAAGTTGAAGAAACTGGTAGAATACTAGGAATTAGCCATGTTCTAAGATATACAAATTTCTTTTCGACTATTAAGGATACTATTCAAAAAGAGTTATTGGGAAATCTTGTAAACATTTCACATCGAGAAAATGTAAGTTGGTATCATATGGCGCACAGTTTTGTTAGAGGAAACTGGAGAAATGTAAGAACAGCATCCCCTATGATACTGGCAAAATGCTGTCACGATCTTGATTTGTTATTTTGGATTGTTGGTGCTTTACCAAAAAAAATAAGTTCGTTTGGAAGTCTAATACATTTTAATTCAGTTAATGCTCCTAAAAATGCTCCAAAATTTTGCGTAGAAGGATGTCCTATAGAATATACTTGTTTGTATTACGCTCCAAGAATATATATTGATATAATTCCGATAATTCAAATATTAGAAAAAAGCGATAAAAAAGGATTTAGATTTCTCGCTAATCTGAGAAAAAATCATATACAATTCTTAACTGGACTGAGTAAATTAATTAAACTTTTACAGCGATTGAGATATTGGAGGGATTGGCCCGTGGAACCTCTTTATTCCGGTCTTCCTGAAGAAAGTACCGAAGATTACTCTGATGAAACGAAAATGAAAATTCTAAAAACGAGTCCTTACGGTAGGTGCGTCTATAAATGCGATAACGATGTAGTTGACCATCAGGTTGTTAATATCGAATTTGAAAATAAAGTTACAGTTAATTTAACAATGCATGGATTTAGTGAACGGGAGGGGCGTACATTAAGGATTGACGGAACTAAAGCTACGTTAATCGGACAATTCTCCGATGCGGGGCAGAAAATTACCTTATTCGATCATTTTTCAGGTACTGAGAAAGTAATTTTTTCTCAACAGCTCTCTCTTGATAGTTCTGGTCATGGCGGAGGCGATTTCTCATTAATCGATGCGTTTTTAGAAACTTTAGTTGGTAAGAAAAAATCCCAACCTTTAACAAACGCAAACGAAACTTTAGAAAGTCATCTCATGGCTTTTGCTGCTGACGAATCTCGTTTAAAAGGAAAAGTTATTGAGATGCAAGAGTTCCGTATAAAAGCACAAAAATAGAATATAACAAATTTTTAGTTAATTTTAATTAATTTAACTTTATAAGATATATAGTCAAAAAAAAAGAATTGTTTAGGATGAGTAGAAAAATTGATACTTCTGCGCAATTTATTGAGTTTTTCATTAAAAAAGGGCACTATTTAGTTAAACTTTCTGAGAATCATTTTCTGAATAGAGAATATAAGAAATCCCTTGAATTACTCTCTCAAGCGCATACAATGTTTGAAAAGGGAGGGGAAAAAGCAGAAGCAGAAAATGTTAAAGCAAGATTTAACGATATAAAGAAAAATTATTTATCAAAACAGTAATTATTGAATATCAGCTTCATTTTTTATCTTTTTATTGATATCTATTATGTGTGGTCCGTGCCAAAACACTTTATTACAGCTCGGATTATTGCACTGATAAAATTCAGTATAATTTTTGAAAGTTTCAGGTTTAACCAAATTTTTTATCGAATTTCGATTTTCAACTTTTTTTAATATTGCATTGCAGATAGAACATCGTGCGTTTTCAATATCGAAGTTATAGTTTAATTTTAGCTTTACCTGAAGTTGGTTTAAATAGTTATAGACACCTTTTCCTTCTAGAAATATTGATTTTTCCCTCATTTTTTGATAGAACGGCAAATCTTTGGTTATAATTATTCTATCATACTTTTCGGCATATTGTTTTAATTTTTCATCCGGAACGGGATCAGCGTGATAATAATCGATTAAATCGTTAGCATAAATTGTATCGAATCCAAAAATTCTCAAGAACCGAGATAATTTGCCAAGCATGGCATCTACAAGAAATTTCATTCCTATTATAAATATATTTAAGTCATCTAATAAATTATTTATTTGATATTTTCAATAAATCTAAAATTATTAACTGATTTTGAATGGAAACTAGAGAATTAATGAAAAAAGCTACGATTTTTCACGGTCATTTATGCCCAGGTATCGCTATAGGCGTATTAGTTGCTAAATATGTTTTAGAACACGGTTTTGAGCGTTCTTCTGACGAAGAACTAGTAGCTGTTGTTGAGACGGATAATTGTAGCGTTGACGCGCTTCAAGCATTATTAGGTACCACATATGGTAAAGGCAATTTAATTCATAATGATTATGGTAAGAATAATTATAAGATATACAGTAGAAAGAGCCTAAAAGCGGTTAAATTAGCTTTAAAAGCTTCTGTTTTGGATAGTAAAAAATTATCAAGGGATGAAAAAATTCAAAAGCTTTTAGATCTAGAACCTGAAGATCTCTTTGATATAAGGGAAATTGAATTTGATCCTCCAATATTGGCTCAAATAGAAGAATCAGTTCCCTGTGACCAATGTGGTGAACTTACAATGGACAGCCGTATCATGAGATATCAAGAGAGTAATATTTGCATTCCTTGTTATAAAGAAATAAAAAAGTGAAGAAATTTAGAGCCAAATTTTTTATCTAAAATCCGATTTAATTTGCGATTTAATATGAATAATCAATCTAAAGTTACTTTATCTGGTGCTGGACCTTTTTATTTTAATGGAAATGATATTGGGATAATAATTATTCATGGTGGAGGGGGTGGAACTTGCGCGGACCTAAAGCCTTTAGGTGAAGATTTACACAAAAAAAAAAAGTATACCGTTCATATACCATTATTACCAGGATTTGGAACCTCACCCGAAGATTTACGAGTTACTCCTTTAAGTGCGTGGAAAAGAGCTTTAGAAAAAGAAATAATATTAATTAGAGAAAAATGTGAAAAAATTATAGTTGGAGGTCATTCTATGGGGGGTGTTTTCTCTTTAATATTAGCAAGTAATATTAACATCGATGGAGTCTTTACTATAAGCGCCCCCATTGGAATTCGAGGATTTGCTCCCAAATTAGTTCCATTGTTAAAAATATTCATTAAATATTATCCCATTCCATTAAAAAAGTTTAAACAAGAAACAAATGGAAAATGGGTGGGTTACGATAAAATTCCCCTTAATATTATTGGAAAATTTATTAAGTTAATGAAGGAAATGAAAAAAGCATTAGGAGCAATAAATTGTCCTGCTTTATTTTTTCAAGGACGTTTAGACTCACAAATTAAAAAGAATAGTATGGATTTTATTTATGAAATTGTTAATTCTAAAGTCAAGAAAAAAATATGGTTAGACCATAATGACCATCCAATTTTATGTAGTCCAGATCACGATGAGATTGTTTCCACACTAATAAATTTTATCGATGATGTTTGTAATTAATTTAGAAAGAATAATCAACAAATAATTTAAAAAAAAATATATTTATTATAATTAGATGGAAGTAATTTAAAAATTTTTAAAAAATGTTAATTAGGGAATTTTCAGAAAGGGATACAGAGGAAATCACATTATTAATGAAGAATCTTTGCATATTAAAGGGTCAGGAATTTGATGAAGAGAGATGGAGAAATAGTATAATGGAACATATGAAAAAAGATTCAAATTCTGAAGTATTTGTAGCGTTTGATGATGAAAAAAAATCCATTATTGGAATGGCAAATTGTTCAATTAGAACATCAGATAAGGGTTATCGATTTGGTTTCATTTCTAACTTAATTGTAAAGGAAGAAAAAAGGAGATTAGGAATAGGAGAAGAAATCGTGAGATATATTGTTGATTTTTTTAAAAGAAATCATATCCATTCGATCAGATTAGCTTTAGAACAAGACGCAGATAATGCCGCAAAAATATTGTTTACGAAATTGGGTTTTCAAGAAACTTTACATATTTATGAATTAAAAATTTAAGATATTGAAAGAAAAAGTATATTTCTGTTAGTTAATAAGTATAAAATGTAAGGAGAAAAAATAATTATTATTTTTATTATATAAGATGATTTGAGGAATATATGATACAAGACATACAAAAAGGACATACTCTTTTAATTAAAGGTCCTACAAGGGTTATATTATTAGAAGGAAAAATTGAAGTCTTTGGAAAAACATTAATACCTAAAAAAAGCGAGAAAAAAAACACAATAATCATTCCAATTGCTAATAATTATCCATTATATGCGTTGGAACCATCGAAGTTAGAGATTTTCACGGGTAATAAAGATAATGTAGAAATAATTGAAGAAAACACGATCAATAATGAATGGGTGAAAATTAAGGATTCAATTATTAGTGCGATTAGAAAAAACGAACCTAACAAACCATTAAAAGTAATGGTGTTAGGAATTAGTAGTGGTAAAACTACTCTTATAAAATTTTTAGCGAATAATATTGTTAACGAAGGATTAAAAGCAGCTTTTCTTGATTCAGATTTAGGACAACAATTGTTATACCTCCCAACAACCCTTAATATAGGGGATATTAAAGAATGTATTGTATCAAGCGCTGAAATAGATGCCGATGAAACAGTTTTTATTGGAAGTACTTTCCCAAAAGCTAATTTTAAATTTATTGTTTCACATTCTTGCAAAAATTTGATAAACAATTTTGTTGAAAGGCATAAGGATACAGATGTCATTCTTATTGATAGTGATGGATGGATAAGAACTGAAGCAGGAATTATTTATAAAAACTTTTTCATAGATACTGTCGATCCTGATATTCTGATTGTATTTCACGATGATTCTATTGAAGAATTAAAAGAAATTGAAAAAAATGCGTCTAAATCGAAGAAAAGAAAGATCTTTCTTTTAAAAGAGCACAATAAATTTTTTTACGAAAAAGATAAAGAAGAAAGAAGATTTTTAAGACAGAGTCAATTTGCAAAGATTTTAGAAAACTATAGAAAGATTTCAATACCATTAAACGATATTAAATTCATAAAAAATGATTACGATATTGAAAACAATGAAATTATAGAAGTAGAAATCAATCTTAATAATTTAATTAATCTCCCTTATCATTATGTAATTATTTCTTTGCTTACAGAAGATTCTAAGATGATTAAAATTGGTCTTCTTTTTGTTATCAATTTAGAGAAAAATTACATTCTATTGTTTTCAGATCTGAGTTTTAAAGAACAAAGTAAAGTGAAAAAAATATTACTTGGCTCTTTACGACTCTCGACCAAAGGCAACCATCAGGGATATTTATATCTCTAAAGAGAAAATAAAAAGAGAAGAGTTTAAAGGAATTGCAATTGAGGTGAAAGGTCCAACATCTTATAGGGATTTGCAGTCCATCGCAGACAAATGTCTTAGATATACACTATACTTTCCAAATGCCATATTAAAAAAAACCATATTATGATATTCATCGGTTCTGTCTTTAAAAGCCTCTATAATATTATCATTTGACTTTTCTATAATAAAATTTTGAATCCCATTCTCAAATCATCTTAGTAACGGTATGAGGTTTATTAAAGCTTTCCCATATTTCTTCCATTTCTTCGGCATTAAAAATTTGTATTGCTCTAGAGTTCTACTGTATTCCTCAGACACCAAATTCCGCATGTCATCTGGAAAACCTTTAATTACATTTTCTAACGATACTTTTACCTTCGCTATTTGCTTTTTTGTTGGTTTTTCAAAAAAAAACTGAATAAAGTTATCTATATATGATTTTATTAGGAGTAGATCACGTTTTTCCGATGATTTTTCAAAAGATTTCCTGAATTCTTTAAACTCCCTTAGCATTTGAACTGAAATTTCTTTCTTTATTATGTTTTGATTATCGTTAGAATTAAAAGAGCTTTCAGATTCGTTATCATAATGACTTTCCAGTTTATCTATTATCTCCAATGTGGTATCCGTTAAAATTATATAATCCTCAGAATTCAGCTCTCTAATTGAGAAGGGAGAAACACCATATTTTTTTTGATAATTAAATGCGTGTATCTCGATATATTTTAGCGTTTCTTCTGTCTTTTTGTTGTCAGGAAGTATTGCTAGTGCTTTTTCCATAGGTTCAATAACTTTGACAAATTCTTGTTTTTTAACATAATTAATTGCGATAAGATTATATGCAAAGACTAATTCTGAGGGTTTTAAGTCTTCTTCAAAATCAAGTAAGCTATTTAATATTTTAAGAGACTTATTATAATCGTCTTGTTCTAGATAAATGCCTGCTAGACTTATAGAAATAGTAAAAAAAGTTTCCATTTCTAATTCATAATCAATTAAATCAAATGCATTTTCATAGCATTTAATTGATGATTCAATTTGTTTTAGGTCAGAATAATTATTTCCTAATAACATCCAAGTTATAGCATCAAATGGATCCAAATTTATCACGGCTTCGAAACAATGAATTGCTTCATTGTATTGTTGAAATTCATGATAATATAATCCTAACTCGCTCCAAGCGTTAATATCATTCGTATCTTTATCCACCATCTCTGAATAGAAATCTAATGATAAATTCCATTCGTCTGATACAGCAAATTTGTTTATTTTCCAATAAATGTCCCTATTATGATACATATACTCAATCTGATCTTGTTGGTATAGCTCCTTGAGTCTAACATTTAGATATTTTCGATCTGACAGAGCCTTAATCCCCATGACATCAACTATTTCACTAAAATTGAGCCATCGATTGGAGAGTACTGAAAGGATTTTCTCAGACCATATATCAGTTATCATAATCTTAATAATATATATTGTGTAAAAATTGATAAATGTAATTCATTATCAACTCTTAAAATTCAAAAAGAAAGAAATAAAATAAGTAAAATTTAAAACTTTTATTTAAAATCATAAAACATGAATTATTGATCTTTTGCCCAATCGTAAGAATCAAGAAAGGTCTGCTTTTTTTGATTAAAATCTTCAAATTCCAAGATCTTATTTGTTAAGAAATCTACTGCTTTTATTAGATGAATATCATTAATATAATCGTTCTCAAATGTTATGAATCTTTGCGTTTGCCTATGTATTTTTAGCTCGATATCAAGGTCGTCAAAAGGTACTTTTAGATGAGTCCAATTCCCGCTAGACTGTTCGTTAATAAAATCGATATATTTCTTTGTTTCTGATATTTTTCTTGGATTTTTGAGAGTGATTTTATTATCTTTGTCCCAAATAGTAATTGCTGTAATCTAGTTCTTCCCAATCATCGTCGTCATCAAAATCACTGAAATCCCAGTAATCAACTGTCTTTTCTTTTTTAGTTATTCCTTTCTCTTTTTTATAACAGTGAAAACAGACATCATATTGTGTCTTGCGATAATTCGTTTTACATTTCTCACAAAGTAATTATTTAAAGAAAATTTTTTTCAATTCTTTTTTTATTTATTGAGAGGACAGTCATCTTTTTCCTTTTATATATAACGAATTTATAATTTTATTAGAAAAAATAATTAATTAAAGGTAGTAAAAAAAAAAATGGATGT
>JABUBM010000163.1_pt1 | contig 15030 bp, 14 predicted proteins | sample 7240321 | NCBI WGS metagenome assembly JABUBM01 (sample SAMN07256344, study PRJNA390944) | subsurface metagenome | isolation source: Methane hydrate marine sediment | place: Pacific Ocean: Eastern North Pacific, ODP site 1244 | collected 2002
TCTTCTTTATTGGAGGCAGAAACGCTGGAGAATATTCTAGAAATTGTCCAAAAAGAGGCAATTTAAGGAAATTCTAGGAGGATGCCTTGCGGGCAATGCTTCTGGCAGCAGGACTTGGGACACGCCTGAGACCACTTACCTATAGAGTCTCTAAATCTATGATTCCTGTTATTAACAAACCTTCCTTATTCTATTCTTTGAATTTACTGAGAAAATCCAGGATAAATGAGGCAGTAATCAATCTTTATCATCAGGGAAGCCAGATAAAGGATTATGTAAAAGATGGAGAAAAATTTAATATGCAGGTGTTGTATTCGGAAGAAGATAGTCTCATGGGTACTGCTGGTGGATTAAAAAAAATGGAATCTTACTTCAAGGATACTTTCCTGGTATTGAGCGCTGATGGAATTACTGATTTTAATATCCATCAAGCTGTACAATTCCATAAACAAAAAGTAGCTCTAGCTACAGTTGTATTGAAAAAGACAGAAGAAAAGTTTAGATACGGAGTTGCATTGCGGAATAAGGAAGAAAAAATTACTCAATTTGTCGAGAAACCAAGTTGGGGAGATGCGCTTTCCGATGAAATAAATGCTGGTATATATATTTTTGAGCCAGATATTTTCTCTTATATCCCGGCTGGTGAGCCATACGATTTGGGACATCAGGTTCTACCTTCTCTGGTCAAAAGAGGAGAAGCAGTATACGGATACTTAATGGATGATTATTGGATAGACATGGGAAATCTGGCTGACTATATGAAGGTACAGAGAGATATCCTCAAAGGAAAAACAGGAATTAAAATCTCAGGAAGAGAAATAGAAAAGGGGATCTGGATAGGGGAAGACGCCCAGATTTCAAAATCAGCCAGCCTAGAACCACCGGTAGTAATAGGAAATAACTGCCGTATAAAGGAAAAGGTTAAAATAGGAAAATATACGACTCTTGGCGATAGAGTAACTATCAAGAAAGAAGCCCGATTGCAGAAATGTATCCTCTGGGATGATGTCTTGATAGAAGAGAAGGCCTATTTGGACAACTGCATCCTTACTCACTTTGCTCGTATCCCGCCAAAATTGTCTATAACAGGAGGAGTCGTAACGCACAGAATTTCAAATTAGTATGTAGAAGAAAGGATTTTATCAATGGCAAAAGAAAAGTATTTATTTACTTCCGAATCAGTAACAGAAGGACATCCAGATAAAATTGCCGACCAGGTTTCAGATGCTATTCTGGACGCTATTTTGGAAAAAGACTCCCAGGCAAGGGTAGCTTGTGAAACCTTGACTACTACGGGATTGGTCTTTGTAGCAGGAGAAATTACTACCAGTTGCTATATAGAGATACCACGTATAGTTCGCCAAACCATAAAAGAAATAGGATACACCCAGGCAGCTTTTGGGCTAGACTATAAAAACTGTTCAGTGATTACCTCTATTCACGAGCAATCACCTGATATTGCCCTTGGTGTAGATAGGGATGGAGCAGGAGATCAAGGAATGATGTTTGGCTACGCTACTACGGAAACCCCCGAGTTTATGCCTCTACCTATAGTTTTAGCTCATAAACTAACCCGGCAATTGGCTGAGCTGAGAAAAAAGAGAATCTTGCCCTATCTTCGTCCTGATGGAAAATCTCAGGTCACAATAGAATATGAAGATGGTACTCCCAAAAAGGTAAAAGCAGTGGTAATCTCCACTCAACATAGCCCTGAGGTAGAAGTAGAGGACATCGAAGATGAAATAATAGAAAAAGTAATAAAGCACTGCATCCCTGCCCAATATGTAAATCAAGAAATGGCATGTTATATTAATCCCACCGGATCTTTTAAAATAGGTGGACCTCAAGCAGATACAGGTCTGACAGGAAGAAAGATAATTGCCGATACCTACGGAGGCGTAGGTTCTCATGGGGGGGGATGTTTCTCCGGCAAAGACCCTACTAAGGTTGATCGGTCAGGCTCATATATGGCTCGTTATATCGCCAAGAATCTAGTGGCAGCAGGAATTCTAGAAAAGTGCGAAATCCAACTTGCCTATGTTATCGGAAGAAGTGAACCTATCTCTCTCATGATAAATGGTTTCGGTACAGCTAAGATCCCTGAGTCTAAAATAAAAAAGGTAATCAGGGATAATTTTGATCTTTCTCCTCGTGCTATAATCAAAAAACTGGACCTTTTACGTCCTATTTATAAAAAAACTGCCTGCTATGGTCATTTTGGCCGAAGTGAAAAAGAGTTTACCTGGGAGAAAACTGATTCTGCTCCTGCCCTAAGAAAACAGGCTGGACTGTAATTCGTGGCTCGTTGCTAGTGGCTCGTTGCTCGGAAGAAGAGTACTCTTTTGGAGCTGTTCCTTCCAGGAAGGCAAACCACAGGGCATTTTCACATTTGGGAGTAGCCAAAAGTCCTGTTTCAATGTCTATTTTCTTAAAAACTATCCCGGGAGGGGAGGAAAAATCTTTTATCGGCTGATTATCTAAAGCCCTTTTCATAAATTCTGTCCAGATAGGTATGGCTACTGCACTTCCCGTTTTTTTCTCTCCCAGGGGACTGGCATCATCATTGCCTACCCATACCCCTGCTACCAGGTCAGGGGTGAAGCCTATAAACCAGGCGTCAATTGTCTTATCCGTATCTTTTTCTCTGGGCCATCCTACTGTTCCCGTCTTCCCTCCACAAGGTCTATCAAAACCCAACGATCTTACTTTTCGTCCTGTCCCGTAATCAATCGCCTTCTTCAATAAGTCAATCATTACGAAAGAAGTCTGAGGAGAAAGAACTGTTTCTCCTTGCGGGAAGTTTTCCTTCAAAATTCTTCCTTCTCGATCCTCTATTTTTTGTATAAACATAGGCCTTACTTTTATTCCATAATTGGCTATGGTAGCATAACCCCTGACTATCTCCAAGAGAGTCATGCCTGAGGTACCCAGGGTAAGAGTAAGGTCGTGATTCAAGGGACTATCAATGCCTAATTTGCGAGCATAATCGATTACTTTTCCGACTCCCACCTCTTGTAGAAGTTTAACTGAGGAAACATTTATAGAATGAGCAAACATCTGCCAGAGATAGACTTCACCCCAGAAATACTTCTCGTAATTCTGTGGAGACCAGAACTCTCCCTCTTCTTTGATTTCTGCGCCCTTTCCTACTTTCTTACTTCTCTTAAAAGCAATAGGGGCATCGAAGAAAGGACTGACAGAATTAAATTTCCCTGTGTCTATGGCCGCTGTATAAGTAAAAAGCTTAAAAGCAGAGCCGGTTTGACGACGAGCCTGAGTAGCTCTATTATATTGGTTTTCCCAGAAATCCCTTCCTCCTACCAGAGCTTCTATAAAACCAGCCTGAGGATTCATAGCTACTAAAGCCCCTTGATGTTCATTCTCTTTTAAATAGTCTATTAAACTGTCCTCGGCTGCCTTCTGTAGGTTCAAATCTAGAGTAGTGTATATTCTTAATCCCCCTCGCCAAAATCTATCATAGCCATACTCCTTCTCTACCTCTTGACGAATCCATTCTACAAAATAGGGCGCCCAATGGATATTGGCAGCACTCCTCTTTTCTCGATTGGCTATTATTTCAACAGACGCTTCTTCTGCCTCTTCCCACTCCTTCTTAGTGATAAACTCTAAGTCATGCATCCTTCTTAGAATAATCTTCTTGCCGCTCTCGGTATGCTCAGGATATTTAACAGGAGAATAATAAACAGGACTTCTGGGGATAGTAGCTAAAAATGCGCTCTCAGCTAGATTAAGCTCCTCTACTTTTTTGCCTAAATAAAAAGAGGCTGCTTCAGCCACACCGTATACTCCTTCCCCAAAAAATATCTGATTAAGATGCATTTTCAAAATTTCTTCTTTGCTATATACTCTTTCTATTTGAATGGCCAGAATCATCTCCTTTATTTTCCGAGTAAGAGTATTCTCATGGGTCAGAAAGAGATTTCTGGCCAGTTGTTGAGTAATAGTGCTTGCCCCCTGGGCTCTATCCCAGCTTCTCCACTCAATTATGTTAATCCAGATAGCCTTGAATACACGTTTAAAATCCAGTCCTCGGTGTTGGTAGAATCTGTGGTCCTCCATAGCAATAAATGCTCCTTGCATCTGAAGAGGAATTCTAGAAAGAGAAACGACTTCCCGCCTTTCTAAGAAGAACTCTGCCAGAACCTCACCTTGCTTGGAATACATTCTGGTAATTCCACTAGGCTGATACTCCTCCAGCAGGTCAATATGGGGAAGATCGTATAGGTCAGAAATAAAGAAGCCTCCTAAAACTCCTGCTGTGGTAAAAAGAGTAACCAAAATGCAATAGAAAATAGTCCTTGTTCTGGTCATATTTTTTTTCCTGGCTCTCTAACCTGGTTTATTGACAGCCAAATATATTATATCTCTCAGCCGGGTAAAGTCAAACAAAACAGTGAATGATCGTTCGTGAATGGTGAATAGTCAAAAAGAAAAAGAACTTTAAGTTCTGGATACTCGATTCTCGATACTTGATGCTCGCAAAAGACAAAAGAGGAAACTAAAGACGAGTATCGAGTATCTAGCATCGAGACACGATTCACCACTTATCGGAGTTGTCCTGCAACATATATCATATATTTGTCTTTTCAAGCCAGATTGGTATAATTGAGATACTCGATCCTAGATGCTCGATGCTCGTGAAAAAGAAAAGATGAAAGACAAAAGGCGAGACTGAGACTAAGACGAGTATCTAGTACCGAGCATCGAGATATGAGAAGGAGTCTAATCCATGCAATATAAGAAAGTCGATATGAGCATAATAACAAGATTGATGCAGATAGTGGGAGAGAAGAATGTGTTAACTAAAGACGAGGAAAAAGAGTCATATTCTCATGATGAGACCCTAAATCTAAGAAGATATATGCCTGAGATAGTGCTCAAACCAAACAACAGAAACCAGGTAAGGGATATATTGATTTTAGCCAACAAGGAGAGAATACCAATAACCCCTCGGGGAGGCGGAACAGGTTTAAGTGGTGGCGCCGTCCCCCTGTATGGAGGAATCCTTCTTTCACTGGAGAGAATGAATAAGATATTAGAACTCGATAAAGAGAATATGATGGCTGTTCTTGAGCCGGGAGTAACTAATGGTGAGCTCCAGAGAGAGGTAGAGAAATACGAACTTTTTTATCCGGTTAATCCGGCCAGCCTTGATAGCTGCACTATAGGGGGCAATGTAGCTGAATCAGCCGGAGGAGCTAATGCTGTAAAATATGGAATAACCAAAAACTATGTTTGTGGTCTAGAGGCAGTACTTCCGACCGGTAAGACCCTAAGGGCAGGTGGAAAAATCCTTAAGAATGCAACTAATAGTCAGTTCATAGATATTCTACTCGGCTCGGAAGGAACTCTGGCTGTTATTACTGAAATTACTATGAAGCTTGTTCCTCGGCCAAGAGTTAAGGTCGATCTTATTGTACCTTTTGATGACTTGGGCGGTCTCTGTGGGTGTGCCCTGAAAATAATCAATAACCGATTACTTCCTACCACCATTGAGCTTATGGACAGATTAACCATCAAAACCTGTGGAGAATTCTTGCAAAAGGAGTTGCCATTCAGTGATGCAAAAGCACATCTCTGGATAGGGTTGGATGGAAATAAGAAAGAGGAAGTAGAAAGTATGTATCAGTCTATCGGGGAAATCTGTCTGGACAAAGGAGCTTTAGATGTATTCGTGGCTGAAGATAGACCAAATCGGGATAAAATCTGGCAGGCAAGACAATCAATTCATGAGGCTTTAGTCCATTTTAACCCTAAAATGGTGGGTAACGACATCGTAGTTCCCCGCAGCAAGGTATTATCCCTTATAAAAGGAATAGACTCCCTCTCCCGAAAACATTCTGTCTCTTTTGCTAAATTTGGTCATCTGGGAGACGGAAATATACATGTCTATATTCTACAAAAGAATATAAATGATACTACCTGGGAAAAGGTCAAATCCGAGGCTGTGCAAGAACTTTTTGAATTAACTATTTCCTTAGGCGGACTAATCTCTGGTGAACATGGAATTGGTCTGGTCAAGAAAAAATATCTCTCCCTGGTAATGAGCGAGACACAAATAGAGCTTATGCAGGGAGTAAAGAAGGTTTTTGACCCTCACAATATCCTCAATCCAGGAAAGATATTTGATTCTTAAGAGAAATTTTTATTGTGGTAAGGGCCTCGGGTAAAGAAAACAAGATTTGAGCAGGAAAAGGTCAGGATGATTGATTTCACTAAAAGTATGGGAAGGTGGATCAATGTGAGTAGAGCACTTGTTAATGAAGGATTTAGACCAAAAGTACTAGATTAGGGTGATATGTTACTCTACCGATAAGAAAGGATGTGGATATGAAAGGTAAGATTATGCCTATAGGAGTAGCAATAAGTGGAGCAGATCCTTTAATTTCGCTGGAAAAGGTGGCATCTTTTGGTATGTCCACCTGTCAGATGTCTATCCCTCCAGAGGAATGGTGGTTCAGGGAACGTACAGAACTGATAAGAAAAAAGGCGAAAGAAAAAGAGATTAAGATAACCAGCCTTATCTGTGGTTTTGAGGGTGAGGATTACCAGGATATTCCCACTATTAAGCGTACGGTAGGACTTGTTAATCCAGCAACGCGGGGAAAGAGAGCTTTAAAAGTCCTTTCTTATTCGGACTTTGCTCTTGAGCTAGAAGTTGAAATTATCCAGGCCCATATAGGATTCATCCCCCAAAATACAAATGACTCTAATCATAAGGAATTGGTTTTAGCATTGCAGAAGATAGCTGATTATTGTAAAGAAAATAATCAATCCTTTGCTCTGGAGACGGGTCAGGAAAAGGCTCTGGTTTTATCTAAGTTCATCGAAGATGTTAACAGATTAAATCTAGGGGTAAACTTTGATCCGGCGAATATGCTTCTCTATGACGCAGATGATCCCATCAAGGCTCTGGATGTATTAGGAAAATATGTGATCGGAGTTCATTGTAAAGATGGTAAAAGACCCGAAAGGGAAGGAGAATTAGGTAAGGAATATCCTTTAGGAGAGGGAGATGTAGGCATTGAAAAATTCATAGATAAATTGAGAAGAATAGGCTATACCGGACATTTAACTATAGAAAGAGAGATATCTGGAGAAAAGCAGATAACGGATATCTTGAAAGCAAAGGAATTATTGCAAAAATTGCTGAATAAAGAGTAAATGAATAGGGGAAAAAGGAAACTAACTTACCCTTCAAAGAGAATTCCTGTCTGAGAAGTGTTCTTTTTTACCACCTTTTTCTTGATTGGTTTCTCTAGCTTCTCTTCCTCTGGTTTCTCTTCATAAAAATTTAAAAGTTCAGAATGAGTTTCAATTAAAGATTTCAACTTGGCAATAAAGAGTCTCTTCTGCCGTTCTAATTTCTCTATTTCATCGTCCAGTCTCTTCAATTTTTCCTCATCTTTCTTGACAACCTCTTTCGCTTTTATCTCTGCTTCTTTAACTATTAATTTAGCCCTTTCCTGGCTACTTTCATTTATTAGCTCGGCACTTCTCTGGGCAGAAATCAACGCTTCTTCTATTCTCTTTTCTCTGGAAAGATGCAATTCCCTCTCTTTTTTCAACTTTTCTAGCTCTCCTAATAGAACTCTTCTTTCTTCAATTAATTCCCGGTAGCTTTTTCCTACTTCTATTAAGAATTGATCTACCTCTTTTTGATTGTATCCTCTGAGAGAAAGTCCAAATTCTTTTTTTTCAATTTGGGAAGGCTCAAATTTCATGATTAACTATCCCGATCATTTATTTAATTCCTTTGCTCTTTGAGTGGCTTTGACTACTGCTTCAGCTAGGCATTCTTCTAATCTTCCCTCCTTTAGAACTTTCAGCCCTTCAATAGTTGTTCCTCCCGGAGAAGCTACTGCCTGGCGCAGTTCCTCCAGGGAACTGTTGCTCTCTTTAGCCATCCTTGCCGCTCCCAAAGTAGTCTGAGTGGCCAGCCTAAGAGCCAACTCTGGACTGAGTCCTGCCCTTACCCCTCCTTTAACCAGGCCCTGAATAACAGTATAAATGTAGGCTGGTCCGCTTCCGCTCAATCCGGTTACTGCATTTTGCTGGCTTTCAGGAACCTCTACCACCTCACCTATTGTTGCCATAATCCTCTTCAGCAGAACCCTTTGCTCTGGGTTCACCCTCTTAGTAGAAGAGATAGCAGTTATCCCTTCTCCTAGTAAGGCAGGTGTATTGGGCATTATCCGAATAAGGGAAATTTGGTCACCTAATTCCTTGATAAGGAGTGAGGTAGTAACACCAGCCACAAGAGAAATTATTAATTGACCGGATTGTACCCTGCCTTTTAACTGCTCTAATACCTCTGATATGTCCTGAGGTTTAATGGCTAGAAACAGCACATCAGCCTTTTTAACTACAGGTTCTATTTCAACAAAAACATTAGCCCCTTCTTTTGCCAATGAGGTAAGTTTTTCTATGAATTTATCACAAATCCACAAGTGCTTAGGAGAAACCAATCTATTTTTTAGTATACCCTTAATTAGAATTCCTCCCATCTTGCCTGCACCGATAAAGCCAATTCTTTCAGTTAACATTTCCCTTGCTTCTTTTATATAGTTTCACCCGCTCTCAAAATTTATTCTGTGAAGGTTTCATAACAGACTATTTCCTTCAAAGATTTACGCATTTTCATCTTTCTTTTTTCGGCAGGAAAACCCAAAGGAAGAAGAGCAACCACTCTATATTTTTTCGGAATATCAAGAAGCTCTTTCACCTTGTCCTGAGAAAAAGCGCCAATCCAGCAAGTTCCTAATCCTTCATCTACAGCAGCCAGAGTCATATGATCTAAAGCTATAGCTAAATCTACAGGATGACTTGGAACCCCACAGCTCATAATATGTTCCGGTCTGGTAGCTACAGCAACAATAACTACTGCCGCCTGACCTACAAAAGCTTGCCCATTTGCTGCCTCAGCTAACTCCTGACGGCGCTGCTTTTCTCTCACCACTATAAATTTCCAGGGTTGTCTGTTGCTGGCCGAGGGAGCGAGGCGAGCCGCTTCCACTACTTTTTCTAACTTCTCTTCCGGCACAGGTCTATCCTCATAACTTCTGACACTTTCTCTTTTTTCTATGATTTCCTTTAATTCCATTTTTGACTCCTCCTAACTATCCCGCTTTTAGTCTTTGATTTAATAAACTTGTAAATGTTTAGCGAATCAGGTCATTGCGAACAAGGTCCCGTAGTCGTGATGGGTCATGCGTGATGTATATTGCGCAATCTCATAATATATAATATCTAAATCATTGCTAACGTCAACTGGATTGTTTGAGATTGCAGGATGACGGCCTGGACTCTTTATTTCTAGGTTCAGCTATAGAAAAGGCAAGTAATATGCCTGTAAGTACTAAAATTGAAGATAAGAAAAAAAGTACTGTGTAGGAGGTCCGTTCAATGATATAGCCCCCTAGAAGAGACAAAAGGCTTACCAGTCCGATTGCCGTGTTTGCCACTCCAATATAGGTAGCTCTCTCTCCGGCTGGTGCTATTTCTAGAAGAAGATTATTCTGGCCAATAAAAAGACCATTAAGGTTCATTCCCACAAGAACAAAGACTATAGTGTAAATAGTCAAAAGAAGCTCAGGAAAGATAGCCATTTTGTAGAGAAGCATTGTCAATATAACCAAACAAGGAATTGACAACCCGACTAACCCTGAGAGCACCATCACAATCTTATTGCCATATCTATCAGAAAGAAGGCCCCAGAAAAGCGCTGAAATGACAGCTCCCATCATCTGAGCGGCAACAAAGACTCCTGTCGTTCCTGAAGGAAAATGGAGCACTTCGCGCCCATAAACGGCGTAGAAGGGTAGGGCAATAATACCGCAATTCAAAAAGATTATTGCCCAGAACAAACGGCTGTAATTCTTATCATCTCTTAAAATAATTCCTATTCTTTTGAGATAAACAAAGAAGCTACTTCTTTGTTTTACCGCAGGTAACTCTGCCGGCTCTCTAATAAAGACAAACAGAAGCATGCCTAAGGATGTAAAGAGAAAAGTTAGAAAAAAAAGAAGAGCGTAATTATGAGGAAAGGGGAAGTGTATTGGATGAGCTAATACATATCTAACCAGCAAGCCTCCTCCTACGGCCAGAATTCCTCCAAAGAATAACCTCAAGGAAAAAAACTTTCCTCTGTGCCTGGGCGTTATTACCTTCCCTATGATATCTAAAAAAGGAAGACCACCTAAACCTGCTCCCAGACAAGCCGTTCCATAAAGAACGAAAAAACTGATCAGGAGCAGAGAAGACATTTTCTTTCCCCAGAAATAAATAAACAGAAAAAGGATGAAGAGCGAACTTCCTCTTAGAACTGCACCCAGAATATAGATGGGTTTTCTTTTCTGCCAGTGTTCAGTAAAACTAGCTATAAAAACCTGGGGCATAAACCAGCCAAAAGCCCTGATAGTAACAACAGAACCAATAAGAACCTTAGAGCTGGTAAGGAGGCTGACAAATAGGGGGAGAACAGTATGAGGATCAGTAAAAGATAATCCAAGCCTAAAAATAGCTCCGTTGAGAACTCCCAGAATAAAATTTTTTTTGCTTAATTCCTCAGGCATAATTCTTTACTTTTAGCCATTCACTTAGACAATTGCTTTTTGCTGTTTTCTTTTTCTGGTGAGGAGGTAGTTATAAGAAAAAAAGATACCTGTCAGGACCAGACATAATAGGGGAACAAGAAAAACTCCTTTAGCAAGACCGAACGTTTCAGAGATAGGACCAATTACCCACGGAAATACGATGGCTCCTATGGTTCCACCGGCAGCCAGAGACCCGGTTATGAACCCAATATTTCTGGGAAAAGTGTTGCCCCCTAAGGCCAGTATGCTGGGGTAGAACCAGGAAAGCGATAATCCGGAAAAGGCCATAAATAGTCCTATCAGAACGGAGTCTATTGAGAAGGTAAGGGCAGTAAATAGAGCCGTAACAAGAGCTCCTATTCCTAGAAAAAGTGATAGATTAGTTCTATAAAGAAAACGACCAAAAAGGAATCTTCCCGTCATCAGAGCAAACCAGAAAATTGATATACTGTAACTCGCCGATGCATGAGAGACATTTTTTACTTTCACCAGAAAGACTGGCAGCCAGGATGCAAATGACAGCTCTAGCCCTACATAAATGAAAATACCAATTATAGCCAGCCAAAAAAGTGGTGAAGTTGTAGGTCGGGCTGGAGAACTACTAGTAGATATTTGTGGTTCCCTATTATAAGTAATACTTTGATAGAGAGTTCGGCGAAAGAAGAATAGGGGCAGGGGAAGAGTCACCATTGCCATCATCAGATAGACCAGGTGCCATTTTTCACTGCAGCTGAGCAACATCCCTACCGATAAGGGACCAAGTACAGCTCCTACGCCAATAAAAATGTGCAGCCAATTCAAGAACTTTGCTCTTTCTTTTCCCGAGATTTCTGAGAAAAGAGAATCAACACCGGTGTGCATTGTTCCCTGAGCAACTCCCAGAAAAAACAAAAAAGTAAGGAGCAGCCCAACAGAACGAAATAGACTGATACTCACTAACATTAAAAAAGTAAATAAACTAGAAAGAGTAAGAAGTAGCCTGGCTCGCCGAATTCTCCAGAAGAGAGCCATAAGAATATTGGCAGCCAGGAAACCTATAGAGTGAGACACTACTGGTAGTGCAATCTGACCTAATCTTAATTGAAAAGTATCAGAAATAGGGGCCAAAAGAGGGCCATGCGAGCCAAATGTTATTCCCACGCTGAGCATAACCCAACAGGAAATAGCAAACAAGTGAAAATTGTTAGATTTACCCATTGTTTTAGACATTACGCTCTTTCATATAGAAGGTATTCATCTTTTGACATACTGGTGTGGCTTGAAGTTCTATCAATTGAAAAGATATAATAGTTACAAACACACAGAAAGTCAAGAAACACCGAAGGACAATCTCGTATTGCGTATAGCACAATGGTTCTTCCGTTTTTTCCTTATTTTTCTCGATGAACAATGAACTATGAACAATGAACTATGAACTACTTAAATTGACATATACTATGAGTGACTGTATGCTTTTCAAAGAAAAAGGGTTATCAGCAAAGGAAAAGGAAATATTTTTTGATATTATGAAAGCTAAAACTGTCTGGCGAAAGTTGATAACAAAAATAATCAATCTCTGGGGCGGCAGTGTATATCTTTGCGATACCTGCTTCTACAGCTATAGACATTGTAGCTATCACCATAGAGAATATCCTAACGCTACTAAATGCACAAATTATAAAGCCCGTTACTAAAGGTAGAGATCGTACTGCTTTTTCATCTAATCAAACAAATGAATATAGAAAAAGAGGCCATCATAAATTTGTAGTATAGGAATTTCTTTTTGGACATAGAGTTGCGAAAATCTGCGTCCTAATTAACTTGATTCACCTGGAGGAATGAAAAGTGAAATATAGTGAGGGAACAATAGGCAGAGTATTTGTTATAAGATTAGAAGATGGGGACACTATGCCTGAAGCAATTGAATCTTTTGCCCAGGAAAATAATGTAAGACGTGGAATGTGTATCCTGATAGGTGGAATCGGAGGAGGAAAAATTGTTGTTGGACCCGAGAATAGCCAATCAATACCCATAGTTCCTATGATTTTTGGCCTTGAAGGGGTTCATGAAATTTGTGCCGTAGGCACTATCTTCCCCGACAATGATGCTAGACCTAGACTCCATATGCACGCTGCACTCGGACGACAAGGAAAGACCATATCTGGATGTATTCGACCTGGCATCGAAGTATGGAAACTGGGCGAAGTTATAGTTCTTGAGATTGTGGATAACAATGCCCATCGAGAGGACAGCCCAGCAGGATTCCAGATGTTGCAGCCATGAGCTTCTAAAATCTAGCCTCTTCCTTCAGAGCATCGATATTACCTTTATCTCTTATCAATGTTGGGAATTACACAAATAAACTCAAAATTCTTCTCAAACGGATTTTGGAACTGATGAAGCTCATCTGGCTCTACAAAGATATTATACCCTTCTGATACCTCGATTTCATTGCCATCCTTATCAACTACAATACCCTTTCCGCTTTCGATATTCACCAGGTGTTCATGGCTATGACTATGTCTTTCCGAATATCCTCCCGGCAAGAGAGTAAAGTATCTCATTGTGATGTTCTTTGAACCATTATCGGGGCCAATAAGAACTCTCTTCCGCATACCCTTGGTCCCCTCTAGTGCAACTTCTACCTCTTCGACTTCACTGTTTCGCTTTATCCGCATATTTTCCCCCTTCTTTGCCTTTATCCTTACCAGATTTATCTTTTCAAAAAGAGACTTGATCAAAGAAAGCCGTCTTTCCATTCAACCCCTTGTGTATCTAGCCATTAGTTGAGCAGAGTCAATTGTATGCTTCTTAACCTCATCCAGAAAATTTCTTTTGTCTATAGAAGAAAGCTTTTCTGTATCCAGGGCGTATATAGTAAAAAAATATCGATGTATTCCTGCCGGAGGGCAGGGGCCTCCGTAATCCTTTTTAGCAAAATCATTCATAATCTGCTCAGCCCCTGAAGGAACTTCTCCCTCTTCTATCTTTCTTGTCTGTACCGGTATATTGGTAATGAGCCAGTGGATAAAATCTCCTCCCGGGGCATCGGGGTCAATTACTGAAAGAGCAAAGCTCTTGCTATCTTTTGGGAACTCACTCCAGATGAGATGGGGTGAACGATCATCCCCATCGCAGGTGTAGATAGGAGAAATCATCTCCTCTTTAGGAAAACTTTTACTTTCTAGCTTCATAATAAGCTCCTGCTTCAATATTTATCATATAGAGTCTAATCATAATTTTATCATTTCCAGAGGAAAAAGCAATCCCAAGAGCTGGTAAACCTTTTCACAAAATACTTGACAAAACAACTTATTTAGTATATACTGTATTATGAGAAAAAGCAAACTATTCTGAAATTACTGCTGGGAGGAACAGAAATGGTCAAAAAAAGTGAAAAGAGCCCTTGTTGCACACCGACAGATAAGAAAGCAAGCTCTTGTAAGGTTGAATCGATAATAAGTGTGGACGAGAGAGGACAGATGGTGCTTCCCAAAGAGCTCAGAGATAAAATAAATATTAGTGCTGGAGACAAGTTAGCCGTTATAAGCTGGGAGAAAGATGGTAAAGTATGCTGCCTCTCTCTAATCAGAGCTGAAAATCTAACAGAGATGACAAAAGACCTGCTCGGTGCTATGATGAAAGAGGCGCTGACAAAATAAGATTGACAAACAATCTAAGAGAGGAACAAAATGAAAGAGGAGACAATAAAGAAAGCAGTGAGAGAGGGTTACGCTAGAATTGCCAAAGGGGACAACTCCTGTTGTGCGCCTGTGAATTCCTGCTGTGGGAACAGGCGCCTGGCACAAACCATCAGCAAAAGGATAGGATACAGTGAGAAAGAATTAAAAGAAGTACCGGAAGGGGCAAATTTAGGGCTTGGCTGTGGGAATCCGATAGCTTTTTCTTCTTTGAAGGAAGGTGAGACAGTACTTGACCTTGGTTCAGGCGCAGGATTTGATTGTTTCCTTGCTGCTAATGAAGTTGGTAATAAGGGAAGAGTAATCGGTGTGGATATGACAGCCGAGATGATTGAAAGGGCAAGAGAAAATGCGCGGAAAAGTAAATACAAAAATGTAGAGTTTAGACTGGGAGAAATTGAAAATTTGCCAGTTGCTGATAGCTCGATTGATATAGTTATCTCGAATTGTGTTATTAATCTATCACCGGACAAGAGGAAGGTCTTCCTGGAAGTATTCAGAGTGCTCAAGCCAGGCGGCAGGCTAATGATTTCTGATATGGTATTGTTGAAGGAACTCCCTGGCTATATAAAGGACAGCATCGAAGCATACATTGGCTGCCTTTCTGGAGCAATAATGAGAAATGAATACCTGGCAGCCATGCAAGCAGCACGATTCCAGAAGGTAAGAATAATCGATGAGACATCCCTTTCGATTGATTGTATGGCTAACGATCCAACAGTAAAGTCAATCAT
>JABUBM010000164.1_pt1 | contig 15026 bp, 17 predicted proteins | sample 7240321 | NCBI WGS metagenome assembly JABUBM01 (sample SAMN07256344, study PRJNA390944) | subsurface metagenome | isolation source: Methane hydrate marine sediment | place: Pacific Ocean: Eastern North Pacific, ODP site 1244 | collected 2002
CAAGAAATTAGTAAAGTGGATCTTCCCCCTCATCGCTCTAGGTTTATTACTCCCCTGGCCGATAGCCTATGCTGCCGACACCTCAGGCAACGAGGAAACTATCGGAATAGAAATCGCCGAAGAGTCAGTTAAGCCAAATGTTACCGTTTTCGGCAAAGCCATCAGCGGCATCAACCCCGGAGACCTGTTCCACATCGATGCTTCCAACAATGTCCAGGACATCATGGTCATCTTATCCATCACCAATCCCCAGGAACTCGTCAGCCATTACACGTACATGATCCTGAACGTCGGCATCTATGTTGAAGCAAATGGCGAGTGGGTAAAGGCTTCCGGCAGCGACGGCAACTTGAACGAGAATATCGTCCTCTCCATGCGCAATGGTCAGGTTAGCTTCCTGCTTCCGGGATATGCCAAGTATAAGATCAGCATCGATAGCGGTGCCCTCTATTGTCACAATGCCAGTGGTGACACCAGCAGCCTCTCGCCACAGTTCCACCTGGAAGTGAATTAGCAAAACGGTTGTGAGCAACTAATCAGCAATATAAAAAGAGGTGCAAGATGGCAGAGCTAGAAAATGAAAAAGAACGAGAGAAGGTACCAGTAGCAGTACCGAAGCGTGAACAAAAAGTCGAACAAGAACAATCTAAACAAACTCAGGAGCCGGGTGAGCAATCAGTAGTGCCTCGCAGGTGGCACGTGTATTAAGGAGATATACAAAAATGACAATGAGATTGGACAATACCAGAGTATCATTTGAGGAGCACAATGAATATATGAGACGGTTCCGCAGGGCTCATGCCGATATCGCATGGGTCAACCAGCCAAAGCAAGACGAGCTTGCTCGCTTGGATAGCATGCAACCCTTGCAAGTCACCCACCCTGTAGTGGAAACAGGAGGGTTAAGATTTCACAACACTACTACGAATTGGTCGGCTTTCGTTCCCGTATTGAAGGTGGCACAGTACAAGCTTTCACCAAACTAAAAAACACCTCAAGAATTATGACGAAAGGAGGGTTACTATAGATGAAGAAGCACGCGTGCATAATGGTGGTAGATGATGAGCAGGCGATACTGAGGTTGCTCAGTCGCATCCTTGAGCCAGAAGGGTATCGTGTAATCGTAGCTGACAACGGCAGCTCAGCGCTAGCTCTGCTCGAGGAGTATGGTCCAGATCTGGTTATCCTGGACATTATGATGCCAGGACTGGATGGCTTTGAGGTGCTAGAGTTCATAAGGCAGCGTTCCGATATTCCAATAATAATGCTTACCGGAAAGCAAGAAGCCACGTCTGTGCGTGACGCTCTAATCTCAGGTGCGGACGACTATGTGAAGAAGCCATTCCGCACACAGGAATTTTTGGCTCGCATTAGGGCAAAGCTAAGACGCGCTGAAAAGAACCCAGCAGGTACGACAACTTTCAGACTTGGCAGGGGAAAACAAGAAGTGAATAATGCCATGTTGTCTGAAATTTGCCTATTTCAGGAGGTTGAATATGAAGGATGTTAGTAAAACCAAAGATCAACTCATGGATGAACTGGACGGAATGCGCCGACGTTTTGCTGAACTTGAAAGATCAGCGAGCAAAGACGGGGCTAAGGAAGACGAGAAGCATATCCGTAACCTGGCATTTTTGTCAAGGACAGCAACGGGGTTCCTCGAACTTTCGCCTGAAGACAATATTTACGAATTCATAGCAGAACAGTTAAAGGAACTGGCTGGCAACTCTATTGTCATTGTAAATTCGTTCGAGGAAGCAATCGATAGCGTTTGTTGTCGCGCAGTCTTGGGGTTTGGCGAAAAGATGGGGACCGTCGTCAGTATCCTGGGGAAGCACCCAGTTGGGATGGTTCTGAAAATAGACAACGAAGCGAGGCTCGGCCTCACTAGCCGTAAGCTAGTTAAGGTCCCTGGCGGCTTCTACGGATTTAGCTTCAGAAGGATACCAAGGACAGTCTGCCGCGCGATTGAGAAACTGCTGGATTTGGGCGACATATATGCAATGGGTTTTGCCTGGAAAGGAAAACTATTTGGCAATGCCAGTATCCTTACACGTAAGGGAACTGAGTTGGCAGATCCAAGGGTTATAGAGATATTCATATACCAGGCCTCAGTAGCATTGCAACGGCGGCGGGCGGAACAGGCGCTGCGAGAGGCTCACGATGAGTTAGAAATAAGAGTTGAGGAACGGACCAGAGAGCTTGCAGAAGCCAGCGCACAGTTGCGTGGTGAAGTCGTCGAGCGCAAGCGGGCGGAGGAGACGCTAAGAGAGTCAGAGAGCAGGTACCGAACCGTCTTTGAAACTACCGGAGCGGCGACAGTAATCATCGAAGAAGACACGACAATCTCCCTGGCAAACGCAGAGTTTGAAAAACTCTCTGGCTACCCCAAGGAGGAAATTGAGGGTAAAAAGAGCTGGATAGAATTCGTCGCGAGACACGATTTAGAGAGGCTGAAAGAGTATCATCACTTGCGAAGAATTGATCCTGATGCGGCGCCAAAGGAATATGAGTTTCAGTTCATTGATAAAAAGGGCAGTGTCAAAGATGTCCTTCTTAGCGTCGACGCCATTTCGGAAACAAAAAAGAGCGTGGCGTCTCTTCTGGACATCACCGAGCGCAAGCAGGTAGAGGAGACACTAAAGAAATCAGAAGAAAAACTTAAGATCATACTAGAAAACACTCGTGACATAATTTTTCAACTCTCTCCCCTAGGTATCATTCAGTATGTGAGCCCTAAAGTAGAAGAAATTTACGGTTATAAGCCCAAAGACCTTATTGGAAAACATTTAAAGAAAACGACCCCCGTAAGTGAATTGCCGAAAGCTTTGAAAGCATTAAAGAGTGTTTTGTCAGGAAAAATAATTAATAACTTTGAGATAAACCAGTTGGATGCTAAGGGAAAGATTGTACCTATGGAAATTAATGCTACCCCGGTGAGAAAAGATGGCAAGATAATTACATTTCAAGGCATTATGAGAGACATCACCGACCGCAAGCGGGCAGAGGAGGCGCTGCGGGAGTCAGAGATAAAATTCCGTTCCGTGGCACAGTCAGCCAATGATGCAATTATTTCAGCCGATAGTTTTGGAAATTTTACTTTCTGGAACAAAGCCGCACAAAAAATGTTTGGTTATACGGAAGAAGAAGTGTTAGGCCAGCCGCCCACTCTCCTGATGCCTGAACGCTACAGGGACGCTTTTCGGAGTGGGATGGAGCGGCTTCGTTCAACGGGCGAGTCCTACCTTGTTGGGAAGACGGTGGAATTAAGTGGGCTGAGGAAAGATGGCAGTGAGTTTCCGTTTGAGCTTTCCCTTGCCTCTTGGGAGGTAGGGGGAGAGGTATTTTATACTAGCATCATTCGTGACCTCACCGAGCGCAAGAAAATGGAGGAGCAACTCATCCTTACCGACCGGCTGGCTTCAATTGGTGAGCTGGCATCGGGCATTGCCCATGAGCTCAACAACCCGCTGACCAGCGTTATTGGTTTCTCCGACCTACTGTTAGACCAAGATGTCTCTGATGATGTCAAAGAAGACTTAAAAGTAATAAATAGAGAAGCCCAACGTACTGCCGGGATAGTAGGAAATCTCCTCACCTTCGCCCGAAAGCATCCACCAGCAAAGCACCCGCTGGACATAAACAATATTATAAAAATGGTATTGGAACTGCGTGCCTACGAGCAGAAGGTAAACAACATCCTTGTTAATATTAGGTTTGCCTCTGACCTGCCCGAAATTATGGTTGATAATTTTCAGCTGCAGCAGGTCTTCCTCAACATTGTTATCAATGCCGAACATTTTATGATTGAGAAGAACCGAAGGGGCACTCTTACTATCACCACTGAACGATTAGGTGATATCGTCAGGATTTCCTTTGCTGATGATGGCCCCGGGATTGCCAAAGGGAATCTGGGGCACCTGTTTGACCCGTTCTTCACCACCAAAGAAGTTGGCAAGGGTACTGGTCTAGGTTTGAGCATCTGTCATGGAATAATAGCTGAACACGGCGGCAAAATATATGCCGAAAGCAAGTTGGGTAAAGGAGCTACCTTTATCGTGGAGCTACCTGTCAGCCAGTAGTGATAGGGAAGGAGCGCTGAAATGAAAAACTTTGGTGCCAGTGTAAAGAGAATCCTGGTTGTTGATGATGAGGAGAATGTTAGACGTTTGGTGCGCAGCATGCTGGGCAAAGAAAATGTTGTTATCGAGGCAGAGGATGGTGAGGTAGCAGTACATATGGCTCAAAGCCACAACCCAGACTTTATCCTGATGGATATTATGATGCCAAACATGGATGGCTATACTGCCTGCTGCACAATTAAGAAAGATCCGGCTACTAAGGTGATTCCTGTAGTCATGCTTACCGCCCTAGGTCATGAACTCAACGTGAAACTTAGCCAAGCGATGGGTGCTGATGGATATATAAACAAGCCATTTAGTCACCAGGACTTGCTGGATACAATTGACCGATTCTTGAAAAGTCCTGAGTAAGACATGGTCTTTCCTCGTTACTATCGCTTGAAAAGTGACCTCTAAACTAAAAAGAAAGGCTGGATTCTCCTTTCCGTATAGATATCCAGCCTTTCTTCGATTGTTGACCTATTACTGTCGACTTAACTCTTCCCAATTCTGAACATCTTGGTCCCACACGTGGGGCATACACCCTGAGTTGCTGGTTTACCATTCTTCATGGTTATGCTTTTAGCATCCTTCATTTCCTTCTTGGTACGGCATTTCATACAGTATGCTTGCATGAGTTCACCTCCCTTTTTGATTATTAACGATAAACTACTTATCCATGTGATGTCAATAATCTTCCTAAATTGCACATTCTAGCGATTTGTTATATTCCTTTGCCCCAACAGCCAAATTCCTTCTGAAAAGTTGCCCTTAACCATACTTCTCTTTAGCCAATAGAGCTTTTACACCGGGCATAAGTAACCAGTACACTGCCATGCCAAGAAACGCAGAGGCATACCCTATTAAGTAACTCAAGCTGAAAATATTAGTCGCATCTGCTATATACATATCGTGAAATGCTCCTTCAAGAATACCTTGGCATAGTTGCCAGAATCCAAGCGTAGCCATATAGAGTCCGAGAAACCACCGGTATAACGACTGCCTAAACCAGTCTCTTCTTAAAGCCAGGATTACCAGTAGTAGTACTCCGGTAACCAAACCCCCGGCGTAGCTTACTACCTGCATCCCCAGCGCGTATTCTGCAGAACCTGAAACAAACACAGGGGCAAAGTAGCGAGGGTCAAACCAGCTAAAGGATGCAATAGGCACCTTCATTATGAGGGCAGCGACATAGTGAGCGCCTTCGTGGATTACAATTGTCAGCAGGACTAGAGCGATAAGAGAGAAGAATGACTTTATGCCGAGTAATATTACGCCACGAGTTCTTTTCATTACCCGATACCTAGGCCTATTCTATCTGCCGGAAGGGATGTTATCAATAATTCGCTGGTAGATAAGCCCCTTAATTTGTACTTTTATCTTCCACGAGTACCACCCCATTCCCTTAAAGACTATTTCTAAGCCTGTTCTCGCACGTCTCAATGCGTCATAGGTACAGCTAAAGCTGTGTCCCTGGCTAGAGGCAGGGCCTTCCTTGAGCACCGGCAGGACTATAAGCTAACTAAAGAACGTTTTAACGCGGGTAGGAGATTGGTTCCTTTATTAATCAGGAGTTCCACGCCTAGACTTCAAGCGTGAAAATTGGCGCACCTTTTTACAGGTATATTGCATACCGCGGTATGAATAATCCTCGCCTCATTGCACATTCTGACGAAATGTTATCTAGCTTTTTGCCAGAACCATCTCTCTCTCAATTGTCGTAACCACATTCCGCACGCTCAAGGATTGACCTGCCTCAAAAACTGATTCAGTTATGCATAGAAACACTTCAGCACCGATCACAACACCCACTGCCGGCAGCCCACCCCAGACTACCAAAATCAACTAAGCCTTTTATATCAGGTTACTCTGTAATTGCAATTGTGTTGTTTTTTAGTGCTTGGCAAAGCCTGTTTAGCTGTTTGCTCAGTAACACTGCTAGCTTACACAAAGCTAGGGGCAAGGGGATTGATAGAGGAATGGCCGAAGAGTATAATCGAGGTAAAAAGCTCCAGGAAGGCGTAGTAGTAGCGAATGCGAATTCATAGACAATCTTTGGGAAACGCAATATGGCTGTGATACAGGGTATCGCTGAATCCGTGAGAAAACGAGGTAACACCTATATCCGCACGGTCTATCTTCGTGCACTTATAGGGGTCATCGTTTTAAGGGGTTGGGTATTCTTAGATGTCATGGTTTCTTGGTATTTGAACTCAAAACCTCTACGTCAAGACAGGATTACAACCATAGATGTGCGACTTCGCCGTCGCCGTGGTGGGCCTGTCAAGCTCGATGACGGTAGTGTGGTCAACTCTGGGGATCTGATCTTAGAAATCCACATGAACAATGGCTGGTTCCTTCGCAACAAGGACATTTTGCATTTACCTGGCAAAATAGGTTGGGAGTTTCTATCGGCTTTTTCTGAGGATTTAAAATACTTAGCGAAACAATTGAGTGATGAGACATTTGCTCCCGAAATAAAAGCCATCCACGGTCGTACTCTGTTGCGCCAAGACCAGGGTAACCAACGTCTTGGCTTCACTATAGTGGACCTGCCCGATTCACGGTGGAGGCACCTGTCCCTATTTTATCTTAAAGGTTTGAGGCAAGCTTATTACCCAGAGCGAGCGCGAAGATCTTCAGCTAAAGCAAAACCCTTATTTAAGAAAGAGATCTGGATGTCCAGAAAGAAGCTTCTGCAACGTTACGGACCATTGGTGGGGGGCTGATTTGATGGGGGACAAAATTCGTTGCTTTTTAGCGTGCCTGGCAAAGTTTGTTTATCTGTTTGCTCAGTAATATTACTAGCTTACTCAAAGCTAGAGGCAAGGGTATTGATTGAGGAATGGCTGAAGAGTATAATCGGAGACGGTCGCATAGTGCTTTATGGTATCGACCACGGGGTCCTGAAGCAATAATGCCAGTAATTATGCCGATGAGACTAACTTAGAAAGTGGCATAGTTTATGGGGGCAGGCCAAACAGAATGACTTCATAGAGCTACGTTTTGAAATCTTGTGTAAGGAAGTCAAGAATGATAGAGATAGACGGGGCTCAGAAATCCGGGTCGGGAACAATTGTTAGAGATGCTGTTTCTCTTTCAGTCTTAGTTGGTCAGGAACTTCACGTAACAAACATTAGAGCAAAAAGGGATAAACCTGGTCTAAGACCTCAACACTTGAGAGGAGTAGAAGCTTGTAGCCAGATATGCCAAGGGAAATTAGAAGGAGCTAAAGTTGGATCGAGAGAAATAAGGTTCAGGCCAGGAGAGAAAATAAGCGGAGGCGATTTCAATTTTGATATCGGAACCGCTGGTTCCACCACCATGTTAGCTTCAATTTTGCTACAGCTTTCTCTCTTTGCCAAAAGAGCGTCGGCTTACACAATTACCGGTGGTTTATTTCAAGATTTCGCCCCCTCTGCGTATCACCTGAAATACGTTTTATTTCCAGTTTTGAGAAAAATGGGAGTTGACGCTGGTTTACAAATAATTCAGCCGGGTTATGTTCCCAGTGGCAAAGGAGTTACAGGAATTAGAGTTGAGCCGCAAAGAGGAAGGCTAAGACCTATTGTGCTGCTCGAACAAGGGAACATAAGAGAGATAAGAGGGATTGCGCTTTCCTCTCTACTTGAGGGAAGAAAGGTTTCAGAAAGAATGGCTAAGGAATGCCAAAAGCGATTGAAGGCAAAACGGTATGATGCCAGAATAGAAATAGTTTACGACGGCAAAGCAGGCCCAGCGTTTAGAAAAGTCTCAATCCAGGCTGGAGCTGCCTTGGCAATCTGGGCAGAGACGAATACCGGATGTCTGATTGGCTCGGATATGGCGGGTGAACCAAGAAGAACTGCTGAATTTATTGGAAAGCAGGTTGCCAGAAAGCTAATTGAAGATTTGGAAACCGGAGCAACGGTGGATAGACATTTGGCTGATCAGCTTATACCTTTCTGTGCCTTGGCTGACGGGGTCAGTGAGTACCTAATTCCGCGAATGACGGAACATGTTGAAACGAGATTGTGGCTGGTTGAAAGGATACTGGGAGCAAAAACCGAAGTTAGGAATAACCACCTGAGAGTAAAAGGAATCGGATACCTGAGATGAGAGGTGAGTCGCAAAATGGGTGCTATTGATGACTTTGCTGTCTTACTTGAGAGCACAGAAGTTATGAAACAGGTACTCAATAGCCTAAAAGAGGAGCCAGCACACCTTTTAGGCGATATCTGTCGAGAGTATCAGAGGACTGGTGAGGCAGTGCCGGATCATCGCCTGCACTTTACCGGCTATCTGGGCGAAGTTTCGCTTAAGGCTCTCCTTTCCATAGGACTGGTAAGACGGCAGTCTGGGGAAAGACTGTCCCTCTACCTATATGAGCCTACCACAGAAGGGCTTAAGCAATATGAAAGCCTCAAAGCTGATAGCTTCTATCAGAAATAGGATGAGAATACTATCCTTCTGTTCTCTTGCTAAACATTATGGCTTTATGTAGTTTCTAATTCTTACGTCCACGTATTCATCCCGATTTCTCTGCTGTGATTCCCTCTCAATTATCGTAACCACATTCCGCACGCCCAGAGGTTCATGACTCTAAAGCTATTGCCGCAACTTCTCTAGAACTTTCTTTATAAAGTCTATGACAAATTCATCCTTTTCCTCTTCTAGAGCCTGTGTAAGCGGCTGCACCAATCTTCCACCCCCTATCTTTCCAAGTGCTGTTACTGCTTCCTGTCGAACGAACCTATCTCTATCTTTCAACACCAGAATAAGAGCATCTACCGCCTTTTCATCTCCTATTATTCCAAGCATTTCTATTGCATGTCGCCTAACACTGCTATCCTTGTGTTTAAGGTCTTTAATAAGCTCTCCAGTGTCTTTCATTTTTCCCCTGTCCTTCTGTCTTTATTACCCGTCTTAACACTATGACTTGTTAATTGCCTCGGCACAACTTACTAGTGCCATTTTAAATTGCTTAGCTCTACCTGTCCATATCCACTGTCTTAGCAACATTCCGCAAGCACAAGATTGTCAAAAAGATTGCGAGATTTTCCTGCTACTTCTATTTCTTCGTGTTATATAATATTCAAAGAACGTTAAATTTTCACGAGAAGTCGTTAAGGAGTTCATCAATTGCAGCCTTTAATTGAAGCATATCTAGACATTGAAACTACAGGGCTTTCTCTTTCACTTGACGAAATCACTGTAATTGGAATACGTCTTTGTAATGGAGATGATACTAAGTTTATACAATTAGCAGGTAAAGATATTACTGCAAATAATATGTTGGAAGCTCTTGCTGGAGTGAGTAAAATTTACACCTACAACGGCAGCCGATTTGACCTGCCATTCATCCACTTTCGTTTAGGGATAAATTTAGCTGGGTTCTTCACGCACCATGACCTGATGTATGACTGCTGGAGTAACAACCTATATGGCGGATTCAAAGCTGTGGAAAGGCAGTTGGGTATAAAGAGGACATTAACTGAAATAAACGGCTGCGATGCTATAAGGTTGTGGTGGAGATATGTTGACTACTTTGACCTAGATGCTCTTAATACACTGCTGGAATACAATAAAGAAGACGTGTTTAACCTAAAGGCTCTGAAGGAAAGACTACTTTAGTATCTGGACAGCACCACCTCCCTAAACAATTGTCATAACCACATTCAACTTAAAAATTAATATTGAACCGCTATCATCCCCCTTTTGAAGGAATCCCGCAGAGTTTTTGTCACCCTAAATGATTAGCCGTTTAGTCCCGCGAAATCATACCTTTGCAGGATTGTGGACAGCCTTAATAGCCTTTATGATGATACTGTATACGGACAATTAGGACTCAACTGGGATGGGGATTGCTGGAAGCTGGGAATAAGTTGAGTCCTAATTATGTTATGAACAGCGTTCTCTCTAGGAATTCTCCAGTATAAACAAACCTGATGACCATTCCCAACCTGCCTCTCTCCCCAAAGTCACAACCACATTACACACACTCAGGGATTAACCTGCCCCCTAAAAACTGGTCCAGTCCTGCATAGAAACACTTCAGCACCGATCACAATATCCACTGCCGGCACCCCACACCACCCAAAATCAACTAAGCCTTTTATACTAGGTTACTCTGGAATTGCAATTGTGTTGTATTTTAGCGTGCCTGGCAAAGCCTGTTTATGTGTTTGCTCAGTAACACTGCTAGCTTACTGGCCAGCAATAGTATTGACTTCAGTGATGAAAGGAATATAATTAGCTTACCTGGTATAAAATAACTTTGAAGGAGGTATCACTATGTATGCATCACTAACCACATATAAGACCGCACCTGGAAAGCGTGCCGAATTGGAAGGACTGGCTGATAAAATATTTCCTATTATGAAGGGCATGAAGGGCTTCAAGAATGTAGTATACTTCGGTGATCCTGATAACAATGAATATGGTGCCTTTTACACATGGGAAACAAAAGAAGACTCGGATGCTGCATATAATTCGATACAGCCCAAATTGCAGGAGATGCTCGGCCCACTCGTTATTGAGCCACCAGTTCGAAAGGTATTTGAGGTCTACGAACCAAAAGCATAAACTGATGTAATACAGCTTACCTGATGTAAAACACCTTATTGGAGCAAGGGTGTGATGATGAAGAGGGGTGTCAGTGAACGTTAATTATATGACGGTTGCTGGCACTCTTTTTGGTTTAATGGGAGGTGAAAAATGGGCACATTGAAATGGAGATACCTTATCCTGCTGGCTCTGGCCGTTCTGATTTTCCCGGTCTGCATGGCATGTGTACCAAAGACACCCGAAACAGTCGTCTTTCCTGATAAGAACTTGGAGAAAGTCGTAAGGACTGCGTTGGACAAGCCGGCCGGGGAGGCGATAACTCCAGCGGAACTGGCTGAGCTTACAATGCTATCCGCCCGTGAGCAGGGCATTACCGACCTTTCCGCTATCGAGTACTGCACCAACCTGACCCGGCTCGAACTTTCTAAAAATCAACTAAGAGATGTCTCACCCCTGTCCTCCCTCACCAACCTGACCATGCTCCAACTCAATAATATTAGTAGCTACTCTATTCAGATAGACGACATCTCTCCACTGTCCTCCCTCACCAACCTGACCTACCTCAGCCTTCGGAGCAATGAGATAAGCGACATCTCACCCCTAGCTTCCCTCACCAACCTACAGTGGGTCAGCCTTTATAACAACCAGATAAGTGACATCTCCCCGCTGGTGGAGAACAGCGGGCTGGGTGAAGGAGACCGCGTATTGCTGGGGTGGAACAATCTAGACCTGTCGGAAGGTTCGGAAGACCTAGAGAATATCAGAATATTAGAGGAGCGGGGAGTGCGGGTTGACTATTAATAACCATATTCCACACGCCTAGAGATTGACCTGCCCCGTAAAAACTGATTCAATTATGCATAGAAACACTTCAGCACCGATCACAATATCCACTGACGGCAACCCACCCCACTCCACCAAAACCAACTAATCCTTTTATATCAGGTTACTCTGTAATTGCAATTGTGTTGCTTTGTAGTGTGCCTGGCAAAGCCTGTTTGTCTGTTTGCTAAGTAACACTGCTAGATTACCTGCTATCTCCCAAGCGCAGTGTCTTTTACGTTCACGTGAAGTCTAAAGTCGTTTGTGGGTATAATAAGAGAGAAAGACCTAATGTTCTGTGTGGAGAGAGGTAGGATAATGACGAATAGGGCTTTTGTGCTGATACAAACAGAAATAGAGGTGGCTAAGACCGCTGATGTCGTAGCAGCACTGAAGAAACTAGGGAGCGAAATACAGTCGGTTGACAGAGTGACTGGCCCCTACGATACCATCGTTGTAATAGAAGTAAACACCTTGGACAAGATCGATACGGTAATCGAGAAAATTCGCGCCGTCACTGGCGTTTACAGAACAGTGACCTGCGTAGCAATCTAGGCGCAGTCACCTTTTGATTCAATGCGAAAGAGAGGAAGTGCGCTCAGTGATGAAGGAAGTTTTTGACTCAACTCTAGGGAGGCATGGTGGCACCACATACAGGGGTGAGGACGGCCGCTTCGCTTCCAACCCCAACAAGGATAAGCCGTGGTACTGCCAGAAGTCACCCACGGGGGCGCATCACTGGATTATCATACGGTATGAGGGTCGCTGTAAATATTGTCGCGCGCTGTGTGAGTTGCCTACGTCAGCACCAACGTCCACTCTGAAACGGAGTCGTAAATCGTAGCTTCTATCTGAGTTACGGTTTTCGCTGTTCCCATGTGCCAGCCGGATTGACCTGCCTCAAAAAACTGGCCCACTCATTCATAGAAACATTTCAACACCGATCACAATATCCACTGACGGCAACCCACCCCACACCACCAAAATCAACTAAGCCTTTTATATTAGGTTACACTGTATTTGCAATTGTGCTGCATTTCAATGCCTGGCAAAGCCTGTTTAGCTGTTTGCTCAGTTACGCTGCTAGCTTATCTGCTATTTCTTAAGCTATGTTGTTGGCAATATCTGGGTAGCGGTATTTTCAAGAGGTGTCATAGTAGCGGCACATGTAGTGATTTATTTCGTATTACACCATCATGCAATCTGGCTTATCGTGAGGTAACAATTAGATGTAATGTGACGTAGAAAAGGGCTGGATATTCCGTTCGTAAAAATATCCAGCCCAGATTTAATCCTTATATTGTATCAGGGTTATGCCTTCCCAATTCTGAACATCTTTGTACCACAGCTGGGACATACGCCTTGAGTCGCTGGTCTGCCATTTTTCATTGTGATAGACTTGGGATCCTTCATTTCTTTCCTGGAACGGCATTTCATACAGTATGCTTGCATGAGTTCACCTCCCTTCTTAACAACTGCGGTATGAACAATAAATCATTTTCTTAGTAATGTCAAAGGCTGAACAATTTGGCTAATTGTGTGGTCACTTTCAGTATGGAACAAAACAAGTTATTGTTAAATCGAGCCAACTACTATTTCAATAACTCTCACTTAGAAGGTGGTATAATTTATGGGGGCAGGTCACATTCACTTATAACTTATCTAGGCAGAACTTACCAATTGTATGTTTGAAACCAAATATAGCTTTAACCCTAATATAAACAGCTTCGATTCTCCAGTATTCGGTTATCCCCTTTCTTACCTCTGGTTCTAAGATTTCAACTTTGATATGTCGTGCTCGTATTGGTTGCCTTAGCTCCACTATAATTGCATTTGTATTTTGCCTGGTTTCTCGGTCTCCTGTTTCTATATAAGGATGTCTATGCCCATAAGGAAATACATGACCACCAGTTTTATCAAAAAACCACATACGCCACTTTGATGGTGTTTCAAATGAATAGCCGTGGTCAAATTGAATACCCGTAATATTTTGCTCTCTATCAAAATCTATTCTATAGAACATTTCTTCCCTTTGTGGATTTAGACTTCTCCATGGGGATTTCTTAATGGCATCATAGTACTTGCCATCTAAATAAGGGATATCGCTCGTTTGGAATTTCCACTTTCTATTGCTAAACCGAAAGTACCAAGTAGCAATAAATAATAAGGCTAACACACCGAGTGAAAATATTATGAGGAGAGACCAAAAGGCTATTAGGCGATAACCTACTAGGCTAATCATAGCTAACCCCACAGCAATAACGAGGCTGAATAGAACACCTATGATTATTCCTAGCATAATTTGTAATATAACACTGCCGCAAAGTCCATATCAACCAAACCCAAGTAGTACCACAACCTTTCCAAGAATGTTCAGGCCCCTTTCATCCAGTCTCCTACCCAAGAAGCTTGATAATTGGAATTTAAATAGCTAAAATCGCACTATAGTAATCCGTTGGCATTGGTGGAACGAATGGATTCAGAGATCAACTTTTCCGAGGTATCAAAAGTAGCCAAGATGATCTTGGACTTTCTACTAAATGTCCCAGGCACATATAGTCACGAGGGAGTCGTCGAAACTGTAGAACTCTCGGCACCGGAGCTAAGGGAAATGGTGCAGAGTGAATGGGACAGCTTGATAGGGCGGGGCGTTGTTGCGAAGTCAGACTACAACATCGTCATAAATCCTTCGATGGTTGCTGATGTGAAGCTAGCTCTGGAACAACACCTCAGTGAAAAAGGGATAAGTCAGGAGTTAGTAGCAAACTACCTTCAGAACCAAGTCAAGCGGAACCAAGGGAGGCTAGCCATATTTGCAAACCTGATGGGCAAGACATACACATCAGATAACGTTGAGCGAATCCTTTTCAGTGATTATGACTGGTCCAGTGAACTCATGTCCATTTGTGACGAGTTCACAAAACAGGGACTTGTCTTTAAAGTAAGCAGTCAAAGTAGGAAGCACTACTATAGGAGTTACTATCTACGAAGCTGGCCCTTCGATAGTGGTCAAATACTAAGGGACACGATACTTCACCATCTTAATGTAGAAGGATTGAGAGACGAAGAATGGAAGGTATTGTTCTTGTTGTTACTTGGCCGAGACTTGCAACTCAGATACGAAGTGCTGTCAAGAAACATGAATCTTACCGACCCTCAATTGAGAGAACTAGTGACGAACCTGAAAGATAGAGGGTTACTGAGTGAAAGTGTTGCCTACATTTCCCTTTTGAAGGGCTTCAGTGACCCCCTCTCTGAATACTTCAAAGCCAATGTCTATCCTGCATTCAAAGGCAAAGTGGTGGAACATCTGAAGCAAATAATAGCAAGAAGTCTATCTAATTTGTGGCTATTTACTGGAGCAAAGAGGATTAACGAACTAGCTATCGGTGACAAAAGGTCAGTTCCGGTACTTTCAAAGCTCGTAGAGAAAATTAGTATACGGGAGTTTGAACCACAATTTCAGGATATGACACGTTTGGGTCTCATTTTTGATCTTGACGATAAGATATTGATCATTACAGACATAGTCAATGA
>JABUBM010000165.1_pt1 | contig 14935 bp, 11 predicted proteins | sample 7240321 | NCBI WGS metagenome assembly JABUBM01 (sample SAMN07256344, study PRJNA390944) | subsurface metagenome | isolation source: Methane hydrate marine sediment | place: Pacific Ocean: Eastern North Pacific, ODP site 1244 | collected 2002
TTTGATTAAGTAAGTTATAGTGGACTCTGGATAGGAAGGAGAAAGGAACCAGAGGCATAAAGTGAAGTTGCCAATCAAGCTTAAGATTAAACCGATTCTGACGAATGGAGGAAGAAATAATGCGTGAACCGAACTTTAGTAAATTTATGAATGCAAGGATAATAGACGGCCATCTTCACTTCGAGAATATCTCATTGGTAAGGCAAACTTCTGGTTTCTTCCGTACCCTTAACATAGAAAAACTGGGTATCGTCAGCTATGCTCGCTTGAAAGAAGTCAACAGTAATCCGCAGGCTATCTGTTTTAAAGCTATGTATCCACGGGACACCTATATCATGGGTGGGTTGGATTACACCGATATAGATAAATATTCCAAACGAGAAATAGAAAAAGTGTTAGCTGAGCAAGTGCTGACGATGACGAAAATAGGTTTTGACGGGATAAAACTCCTAGAGACCAAGCCAAGCGTGGCCAGGGATATGCCCTTTAGCATCGACGATCCTGTCTATAATAGTTTTTTTGCCTTGCTAGAGGAACGGCAATTGCCTATTTTCTGGCATGTTGCTGATCCCGAGGAATTTTGGAACGAAAAGATGATTCCTCCCGCCGCAAAAACAATGGGTTGGAGCTATTCAGACGGGACTTACCCCTCCAAAGAAAAGCTCTACGAGAGAGTAGAGAGGGTGTTAAGCAGATTCCCCAATCTGAAGGTAGTCTTTGCTCACTTTTATTTTCTCTCCGCCAACTTGAAACGGGCATCAGCCATAATGGATACTTACTCCAATGTCAATTTCGATATCACTCCGGGCTCGGAGATGTACTACAATTTTTCACGTGAGCCAGAGGAGACACGCAGATTTTTTATCAACTATCAAGATCGCATAGTTTTTGGCGATGATACAGCCATAAGAAAAAGGGAGGATATCCCCAAAGAGAGAACCATAACAAAGATATTTGTTATGAGAAATTTTTTAGAGACTGATGAACGCTTGGATAAGTCCTTCTCAATTATAGAGAGAAAAGGTGAGATTCAAGGTATTAAACTTCCTGTCTCAGTTTTAAATAAGATATATCAGGACAACTATCTTCGTATCGTTGGGAAAAATCCTTGCCCTTTGAACATTACCCTGGCAGGGAAGTATTGCCATCGAGTTGGGCAGATACTGAGGACAAAATTTGGCTTTCCCAATGAGATGAATTTCGGTTGTGAGGCAGAGAATTTTTTGTCCTCCATTAAAGGACGACTTAAGTAAAAAAAGAGCGACCTTTACGAGATAAAGATGCAGGCAGGGAAGGTTGGCAGGTTTCAACGTACATTAGCTTCCCTCGCTAAGTTTAACCATAAGACATAGTTCAATCTACCCTGAATCATAATAGTTTTTCGTAGTTATTTTACGTCTTTTCGCTTGACACGTCATTCAGCTAGGAAGACTGAAAAGATTAGAGTGATTCAGTGCTTGAAAATAGCGTTTTCCTATCAAGCTTGATTGCTTTCTTCTCTATCAGAGGTCTATATAGGAAAAACTGAACTTCTCAAAATAGTATTCTTCTTAGCGACGGTGATGTTCTGGATGATCATCTATTGGTGTGTGGTTATGGTAATGCCCGATCTTATGCATACGATTGTGCAAACTTCGGTGAGCTGATGTCAATATAAGACGCATACGTTTATAGGCCTTAGTTTCAGCTCGTGTTCCTACGGTATCCAGATATGCTAATGCACCCTCTATTTGCTCAAGAATGGTCAATGCATCAGCTTTTGCTAAGAGAGATGAGCCTTCAATATCAATCATAACTGGAGATGAATGGGCTGCAATTACTTCCTGTTTGGGCTTATCCGCATAATGACCACGTACTAGTAAAGCTATCCAGGAACTCTTGTTTATTTTAACTGAGTGGTATCCTTCATTCTTGTCTGGCCCAATTGATTTACTTTCATATACCTCACCGTTAATAATCAGCTCTACTTTAGTCATTGGCATTGTTACACTGGCAGTCTTCCATGAGATATTCACTGTTCCTCCCCTACTGGACATTTTGATTCGCGATCCGGGTGGCTTGCCTTCCACCGAGAATTCCATAAGGGGGCCACAGGTAACAAAAGTGTTGGCTTTACGTATAGAATCCATCCATGTCTGGTAGGTAAAGTCCATTTCAGTGTCAATATAAGCATAAGTGCGAGCGCTTCCTATTGCCACATCCGCACTCATTTTATCTGTTCCTCCAACAGCCGCTGCCATATACCCGCAATTTAAATAGCGATACCAGTCTAAAAGGGAGTATGGATCAATACCTCTGCAAAATTCTATTCCGTCAATATCACCGCTTACAATACTGGCAGCGTTTTCTAAACGTGGAGATGGAAAATGAGGCAATATGACTAACCCTCCTTGCTTCTTGCATTGCCGTGCCCATTCGGTAAGTAAAATACCCACAGGGTCTCCCAGGGCCGACTCATCTGGGCCACCAGTTGTCATCGGAGCAATGATATTACCCCTATAGCCAAGTAGTGAAATATGACCCATCACGTGTTGTCTATTCTCAGTCCCAACCCGCACCAGGTATTCACTATCGCCACCTGCCTCTCTGGAGCCATATGTGGTTTTACCGTCAAAGTCCCCTACATTGGTCATCAACTCACCCCATTGGCTTGCCAGTAGGTTTACTATATTTACTCCTTCCCCCGCACCCTCAAGAAGTGCAGATGAGGGAGAAAGAAAATGCACATGAGTATCTGCACTAACCCAGCCTCTTTCTCGCCAGGGCAATACTCTATCTATTTTAATTACTATTTCTTCTGTTGATGGTTTGACTGATACCACCTTACGCACTGGCTTCATCTCAAAACCTTTGGATACTTCAATATAGACATTGCCAAGAGGTAGGTCTATCGCAGTCTCTCCTTTGATGTATGTAGAGTAATGAAAGCTTCCATTCACATAATCAACACTGTAGTCTTCGAACCACGCTGGATTGGGAATCCGATGGCGGTCAATCGGTGCCAGGTACTCCCCGGCTTGACCGTGAATATGCAATCTCACGGCGGCCAATTTATTACTCTGCTTCTCCATTACTTGAAGTGTGACCCGTTGAGTTGCTGGATTTATTACTCTAAGTATTTCGGTTTCCCTTTTGTCTTCAAGTTCTGAGATGGAGAATGTTTTTCCGTCAGCCAAATGAAACTTGGCATCTTGATGAGCAGTATATTCGATTAATACTTCATCAGGTGACAGTTCAGGAGTCTGATTGTTATGTGTTCTTGCCCACTCTTTATTTGGGTATAGCGGCCTTTTTTGCGCTGAAATGACCTGTCCTAAATCAAGCTGTATTTGTTTTAACAGTCCCTTTTCATCAAGGGATGGTTCAAATTCAATACCTTTTGCTAGTCTAATAATAGCTTTATGGCGAGTTTGCCAACGAAGGGGATTAGATGATGCTTTACCTTGGGATATGGCTGAAATAAGGATAGCCCCATTTTTTGCCTCAAGACGGATTTCTACTATACGTTTCTCTGGGAAAGGATTTTCCCAGGCCCATAGCCAGTCAATCCATTTCCCATTATCACCTGGTTTTACCCTTGTCTGGCTCCCTCCCCAATCACTGGCAGTCTGTTCATGGTGTGCTCTATATGGAAATGGTTTAGAGTGGGTAACTGCTTGAATAGAGTTGTCACCCCATTCTCGTTGAAACATACCTACCTGGTGACGACGTTTAATTTCTACTTTTTCTTTTGTGCCATCATCATATACTATAATATAGTTAGCTGCATGTTCGCCTAATCGTCCTTTTCCCCGCAGGGATGAAATAGATAGTTTTCTAGTGTCAATTTCCATTGGACGAATATCAGAAGTATGCATGAATACAAGCCACTCTGTTTTTAGCGGATCCAATGTTATAGAGAAAGGAGGTCCTTTTTCTTCTACTAATACAACTTTGTCTATCTGGAAAGGGATACCCCATGATACACAGGACTTACCAGGTGCATGTTCCAAGGCTTCTTTCATTTCTTTGGAAATAACGGTTTTGGACAAACTAGAAAGTGTATTGTTCCCTTTAATTGGCACCGGTTTAAAATTTAATGAACATGGGCCATCTTTTACGCTTGGCATACTTCAACCTCCCCAGGCATAATTTGAGTTAAGAACTTTTTGTTAAGCATCAAGGAATTCTTTTTCTACTTCTCCTATCTTTGGACACCTTCTTTTTAGTTTACAGCATCCTAATGTACTGTCTATTTGGGCAGGACAAAACAGAATTTTGTCCATTGTCCTTCCTTTGATTCCACCCAAATCCTACCTCCTTGCCTTTCCACCATTTCTTTGGTGATAAAAAGGCCCAGTCCACTACCCTTTTCTCTCCTTGACTTCTCAGTTTTCAACCTGGTAAATCTGGAAAAAAGATGTGGGAATTCACCGGCTGCAATCCCCTCGCCTTCATTCCATACACTAATCTGCCAATCCTTGCTGTTTTCACTTGCTTCTATTCTTACCTCACCCTCGCTCTTCCCATACTTAATAGCATTGGTTAATAAGTTCTCCAAAATGATTTTAAGTAAATCAGGATCCGCTTTTATCTTATATAATTCTGGGATTCTCTTGATTACTTTCATTCCCTTGGATTTCAACTGACCTATTATTCCATCCAATACCGGCGATAAAATGTGAGTTTCGAAATCTATCACCTGTTTATCACTCTTCAATTCACCTTTTTCAATGCGGCTAAGATCGAGATAGTTCTTGATCATATCTTCCAGGTATTCACAATTTCTAACCAGAATACCGGCTATGATCTTCTGTTTTTCAGTTATTGCCCCTACAATCCCATCTCTCAAGTTATAGGCACTCATTAACATATTGGTCAAAGCACTCTTCATCTCATGTGAAACAAATCCCAGCATCTCCATATAATTACGATTGACTCGTCGCAGGTTCTCATTGATATCCTTCAGTTCTTCTTCTCGCTCCTTTAATGCCTGCGCCATACGGTTGAAATAGTCATTCAGCTGTTCGATTTCTAGATATTTTGCTTTTCCTGAAATACGATAACTTAGATCTCCTGAGGCGATTTTCTCTGTGCCACGCACCAGTTCTCGAACTGGACGTGATAAGTCTCGAGACAGGACATAGGAAAACAGCAAGACTACCGCCAGACCTATAATAATTAAAGGTAGAAAGCTTAGAAGAAGTTCATTGCGTATATCAGTGTATTTATCCTCTAAAATCCCTACATAAAGGATGCCGATGACGCTGTGGTCGGGATCGAAAATAGGCTTATAAGCTGATATATACCAATCATGCACTACAAAAGCTCTGCCTAGCCATAGTCCTTCTTCCTCAAGAACCCGCCGGTAAACCTCCTCGGATACGCGAGTTCCAATGGCTCGGGTATTATCTTCTCGCAATACATTAGTAGATATCCGAACATCCCACTGAAAGATAGTAACGGTGCCAAGTTCCCTGCCCTCATACTCTTTTTCTTCGAAAATCATATCTCTGATATAATCTACCAGGGCATAATTCCGATTCAATAGACTCCCGCCGTAAAGGACACCTATGATCTGTTCACCCTCCAAATCCATTACCGGCACTGCTGCCATAATAGACATACCGGAGGTCTCAGCTTCTTCAGCCCTATACTTAGCTCTGGGGGTATCAATAAAACTAACATATGCTTGAGAGGATAGTCCTTCACCCTCTCTCTCAAGCACTTCCTGACTAAGAATTACTGTACCCACTCCCCCTTCACCCTCCAGAGCTTTCTGAATTAGAGGATTGTATAGACAGCTATCTCTTACTACATAAGGAGAGCGAGTTCGAACAAGTACCTTGCCTTTGGCATCACACAAAGAAAGGAAGTCTAATTCCAGGTTAGCTCTTTTTTGCTGTAAGAACTTCTGTAACTGTTCAGACTTCTCACTTCCCTGCAGAACGTGAACTATATTCCGCTGCTCACTTATAAGACCTAAAGCAAGATAGATAGTCTGCATATGATTCATATAGAAAGAGTCAGCCGTCTGCAGGTTCAGAGTGACCCTATCCTGAGCTTCATCCAATATTCTTTTTGAAATAAGATAAGTGCCTAAAAATAAGGTTAAAACGCCCAATACCACAACTGTAAGAGAAAAATAGAAAAAGATTTTATGTTGAAAAGTGAAAGGTTTCATAAGGCTAAATCCTTCAATTATTCTTACTAAGTAACTGCTCGATTTTCTTTAGTAATTTATCAGGCGGAAAGGGTTTTTCTATAAACTCAGTTACCGGCAGCCAGTTCTTATCGGATTTTATCTTCCCTGAGATATCCATTTCTTCCCTGATGGCTGAAACCATAATAATTGGTATCTCTTTAAGTTCTTCAACCTCTCGCAATTTACGAGCCACATCAAAGCCCTCGGTCCTGGTACTCATCATCACATCTAACACAATGAGATCGGGTTTTTCCTGTAGAGCCTTTTTCAATCCCTCTTCCCCATCGTAAGCAGTTATTATCCGATATCCTCTGCTTTCAAGGGTAATTTGATTGAGTTCCACAAAATCCCGGTCATCATCTACAAGAAGGATTTTGTTAGCCATGTCTTTTACCTTTCTAATCAGAATAGTCTTGCTTGAGCTTCCTCTTTTGCCTTATTGATAATAGAATAGGACATAATCTCAAGTTGATTGGTAAAATCCACCTGCATCAGTTTAACATAAGAAGGCGCGATAACTGTAATAGGAGAGAAATTGAGAACAGCCTCCACGCCGCTTATTATAAGAAGGTCTATTGATTCCTGGGCCGCCTTAGCCGGAACAGCTATTATTCCCATAGGAATCTTCTGCTCTCTTATCATTTCAGGCATTTGATATGGATGATATACAGGCACACCAGCTATCCTCTTGCCAATTTTACTTGATTTCACATCAAAACCGATTTTGATATTAAATCCACTTTTTCTAAAACCATCATAGCCTAATAGAGCAGAACCTAACTTACCCACCCCTACCAGCGCTATGTCCCATACTCTATTTAGACCCAGTATCTTCGATATCTCTTCCTGGAGTTCTCCTACCAGGTACCCCTTGCCTGTGGTGCCAAACTGGCCAAAGTAACACAAATCCTTTCTTACTCTTGCACCTGAAGTCCCTATAAATTGAGCAAGTTCTTCAGAGGAGATAATCCTCTCTTTTTTCATCTTCCTGAGATGCCTGAGATAAAAAGAAAGCCGGACTGCAGCGCTTTCAGGAGATTTATTTCCAGCCATAACTTAGACCTCCGCTGTTGAGGAGCCTATTGGTCTTTCCATACATTATATATCATCTTTCTGCCAAAAGCACAAGGTTTGATGAAGTCATCAGAATATTCTTTCTATCTGCTGATAGCCTCATCCGATAGCTTTTTCAATCTCTTCCAGAAGTTGCGGTGGAGAAATGGGTTTTTCCAAGAATTTGGCAACTGGTAGCCAGGTGTCATCGGGTTCAAATGTCCAGGGAAGTTTTTCTTTTTTTCTGATGCCGGTAAGCATAATCACCGGGATATCCCTTAGCTTCTCATCCCTCTTTATTTGCCGGGAAACATCGAATCCTTCGGTCAATCTGGTCATCATTACATCAAGAACTATCAAGTCTGGTCTATTCTTCTTAGCTTTTTTCATACCTTCCTCTCCATCGTAAGCTGCTACGACTTGATAACCTTTGCTCTCCAAAAACGTAGTGCTCAAATCAACGAAATCCACGTCGTCATCCACCAATAAAACTCTCTTTTTTTCTTGCATTGCAACCTCCTTAAACATATTTTTGTTTTGCCCTCTTTAAATTCCCCGTTTAGTGTAACTCGTATGTAATAAGTGATGTGATTTCTCTCCCAGGGGCTGGCCAAGAAACTCCTCGTAGAGTTTGATTATGGCCGGATTCTGGTGAGATTTTCTGATTGCCATCGCCTTATCCTCCTGGTAAATAGCTGCAATTCTCTTTTTCCTCACCTCATAATTCGGGACTATGGGCTCTCCTCCTCCACCAATACATCCACCGGGACAGGCCATAACTTCAATAAAGTGATACTCACACTCACCTTTCCCTATTTTATCAAGAAGCACTCTAGCATTAGCCAGACCATGGGCAACCGCTACTTTCACCGTGATTCCATCAATCTCAATCTCTGCTTCTCTTATCCCTTCCCATCCCCTTACGCTATGAAATTCTACGTCGGTCAAAACTTTGCCGGTCACAATCTCATAAGCTGAACGTAATGCTGCTTCCATAACTCCGCCAGTATTTGCAAAAATGGTCGCCGCACCAGTGGATATCCCCAGGGGCTCATCAAATTTTTCCTCAACTAAATTGACAAAATCAATTCCCGCTTGCTTTACCATACGAGCAAGTTCTCTGGTAGTAAGAACGACATCGACATCCTGCTGTCCGCTGGACTTCATCTCACTCCTTTCTGCCTCGAATTTCTTGGCAGTGCAAGGCATAACTGAGACCACATATATTTTATGCGCCGATAACTCAAGTTTTTGTGCGTAATAAGTCTTTGTTATGGCTCCAAACATTTGCTGAGGAGATTTGCAAGTAGAAATATGGTCTAATAACTCTGGATAGTAATGTTCCATAAACTTTATCCATGCTGGACAACAGGAAGTTGTCATGGGCAATGTTTCCTTATTCTTTATTCTCCTTATAAGTTCATTTGCCTCTTCCATAATAGTAAGGTCAGCACCAAATTGGGTATCAAATACTCTATCAAAACCCACTCGGCGAAGAGCAGCAGCCAGTTTTCCGGTACAACGGGTTCCCGGCTTAAGACCGAACTCCTCCCCTATAGCAGCTCTGATAGCAGGAGCAGTCTGAACAATAACAAACTTCTCAGGATCGCTTATAGCCTGCCATATCTCATCAATATACTCCTTCTCATATATGGCACCTACAGGACATCCAACAATACACTGACCACAAAAAGTACAGGGAACATCCTTAAGTTCCAGGTCAAAGGGTGGAGCTATGACGGTTTCAAACCCCCTTGCCTGTGGGAATATCACGCCTACTCCCTGAACCTGATGGCAAATGCTTATACATCTTCGGCAAAGAATACATTTTTCAGTATCTCTTATTATGCAAGGATTGGATGAATCGACCCTGGCCTTTGATTTCTCCCCCGGGTATTCTATATCCCTTAAACCCATTTTATTAGCTAGTTCTTGTAGTTCACAATTGAGATTTCTTATGCAGGTAGAACACTCCATAGGGTGATCAGAAAGGATTAACTCCAGAACGCATTTTCTTGCTTCTTGTAAAACAGGAGTATTAGTTCTAACCACCATTCCCTCTGACACCGGGTAGACACAGGAGGCCTGCAATTTAGGAGAGCCCTCTATTTCTACAATACAAAGACGACAAGCTCCTATACTTTGAATTTCAGGTAAATGGCAGAGAGCAGGAATCTTTATTCCTGCTTTCTTTGCTGCATCGAGAACAGTTGCATCCTTATCAATGCCAACCTTGATTCCGTCTATGGTTACGTTAACTTCCTTCATCTATCTCTCCTTTTAATTTTAAGAGAAAATTAATCAACTTTGATATCACAGCCAAGGCATCGGGATGCCTCACAACGAGCCTCACTTTCACTATAGCTCCACTCGACCTCAGTAAAGCTCTCTATATTACTTTTTACTCTATTCTTGACTTTTCTAACCCTGGCTTGAACTTCTGGGCTTTCTGAGCCTGGCATCATTTCATCAAGTTTTTTTTCCTTTCTGATTCTTTCCTCAATAACTCCTTTCCCACCCAGGTACTTATCTATAGAAATAGCTGCCTTTATTCCATCCCCTATAGCTTCGATGACAGTAGCCGGACCCCTCACCACATCTCCTCCTGCGAATATACCATCTTTGCTAACTCGAAGATTACCCGGGTCTGCTAATATAGTTCCTCTTCTGCTGAGCCTGGCTTCAAAATAGTCCGTGATAAAGGAAGTATCAGGACGCTGACCTATAGCCTCAATTACCAAATCAACATTCATAGTAAATTGGGAACCTTCGATAGGCACCGGTCTTCTTCTTCCTGAGGAATCAAAATCTGCCAGTTTCATTCGTAGGCATTCTATTTCGCCTACTTTTCCATTGCCAATAAGCCTCACCGGATTGGTAAGAAAGTGCATATTCACCCCTTCCTGCTCAGCTTGATATATCTCATCGGAATGGGCTGGCATATCTTCTCTTCTTCTACGATAGACAATATTCACCTCATCTGCCCCCAGACGAAGAGCTGACCTGGCCGCATCAATAGCAGCATTGCCTCCTCCAACAACTACTGTCCTGCCGGTTATCTCTTTTATTTTACCAATATTTACATCCTGCAGAAAATTTGCTGCTCCCACTACATTATCCAGTTCTTCCCCATCAACTCTTAGTTCCAGGTCCTGATGAGCTCCAGTAGCAATAAACAGTGCCTGATACCCCTTATCAAAAATTTCGGCCAGGCTGACATCTTTCCCTATACGAACTCCGGTTTTTATCTCAACGCCAACTTTCTTAATTGCCTCGACTTCCTTTCTTATAATCGCACGAGGTAGCCTGTACTCAGGAATCCCTGCTACCAGCATACCACCAATTATAGGAAGAGCCTCGAACACAGTAACCCCATATCCCATTCTGGCCAAATGATAAGCACAAGTCAGCCCGGCTGGACCTGAACCGACTATAGCTACTGATTTTCCATTTTTCTCCTGAATAGAAGGCAAAGGATAACCGCCATTATTGAGTACGTAATCAGCCGCATACCTCTTTAAATCCCTTATAGCAAGTGCTTCCTCTATATCTTGTCTTCGACATTTTGTCTCACAGGGATGATGGCAAACCCTTCCACTTACCGCAGCTAGGGGGTTTCTCTCCCTTATCAAAGCAACTGCCTCCTCATACTTACCCTCAGAGATAAAAAAGACATAGCCCGGAATATCAATCTCTGCAGGACAAGCATGCTGACAGGGTGATTGGAACAAAGCCTGACATACAGCAGCCGGACACTTTTTATACTTTATATGTTGCTCATATTCCTCCCTGAAATGCTTAATTGTGCTTAAAACCGGATTGGGAGCTGTTTGTCCTAATCCACACAAGGCAGTTCTCTTTATATTCTCTCCCAATTTTATAAGACGCTCTATATCGCCTTCTTCTCCTTTGCCCTCAGTTATGCGGGTTAGAATCTCTAGCATTCTTTTGGTGCCAATACGGCAAGGAGGACACTTTCCGCATGACTCTTCCTGAATAAAATCGAGGAAAAAGCGAGCGATATCCACCATACAGGTGTTTTCATCCATTACGACAAGTCCTCCCGAGCCCATTATTGCACCAAGCTCCTGGAGTGACTCATAGTCAACAGGGACATTCAGATGTTCTTTAGGAATACACCCTCCCGAAGGTCCTCCGCATTGGACTGCTTTAAACTCTCTCCCGTTAGCAATTCCTCCCCCTATATCATAGATAATTTTTCCCAGAGGTATTCCCATAGGAACCTCTACCAGACCAGTATTCTTTATATCTCCGGCCAGAGCAAATATCTTGGTCCCCTTGTTTTTTTCGGTTCCCAACTGAGCAAACCAGGAAGACCCTTTAGAAATAATCAAAGGAATATTTGCCAGAGTCTCTACATTATTTATTACTGTAGGTTTATTCCATAATCCTGACTGGGCAGGGAAAGGAGGTCTGGGACGAGGTTCACCTCTTTTACCTTCAATGGAAGCTATTAGAGCTGTTTCTTCCCCACAAACAAAAGCTCCTGCTCCAACCCTTATATCAACGTCAAAGGAAAATTTAGAATTGAAGATGTTCTTTCCCAAAAGTCCAAATTCTCTTGCCTGCTTGATAGCTGTCTCTAGCCTTTCCACTGCCAGAGGATATTCTGCCCTCACATAGACATACCCCTGTTCTGCTCCTATGGCGTAAGCACCTATAGCCATACCTTCGATAATACTGTGCGGGTCCCCTTCTAAAAGACTTCTATCCATAAATGCACCAGGATCACCTTCATCCGCGTTACAGATAATATATTTCTGACCAGATTTAGCTCGCCAGGCAAATTCCCATTTAACTCCCGCGGGAAAACCCCCACCCCCTCGTCCTCTTAATCCAGATTTCTTTATTTCCTCAATAACCTCCTCAGCTTTCATTGAAGTTAAAATTTTTGCCAGAGCCTGGTATCCCTCAGCACCTATGTATTCTTCAATTTCAGCAGGGTCTATAACTCCACAATTTCTCAGTACATTTTTATGTTGAAATCTGAAGAAATCCATTTCCTGGAAATGGGCAATTTTACCGTCTCCACTGAGAGGCTTATAAACAAGATTTTCTACGACTCTTCCCTTAAGAAGATGCTCTTGTACAATTGAAGGCACATTCTCTGGAGTCAACTTCTGGTAAAATATCCCCCCTGGATGAACTATTGCAATTGGACCAAGGTCACAGGCTCCCACGCAGCCGGTCTCAATAACCTTTATTTCCTGGTCCAATTTCTCCTTCCTGATTTCCGAAATAAAAATATCCCTTATCTGTCTACTCCCTGAGGATAGACACCCGCTTCCGCCGCAAACCAAAACGTATGACCTGTATGTTTTCATAGTTGTGTCTCACTTATCAATCACTGTTGATTTCTAGTGAGTAAGCTCCTCCACTATCCTTCCTTTTATGAGATGCTCCCGAAACACTCTACGCATTTTCTGATCATCCATATGATAATATCTAACCGGGGATTCACCTGCCCTGATAACCGTAACAATAGGTTCCCTGTCACATAGACCAATACAACTTGATTGAGCAATGGTAACTTCAGGAGCATCATCCCGGCCCACTTCTTCCAGAAGAGCACTCATCACTCCCCGTGCTCCCGAAGCAATTCCACAGGTTCCCATATGAACTATAACCTTGCTCTCCCCTTCTTCTTTCCTTATTCTTAAACCCCCGCGCTGTTGTTCCTTTATTTGATTGAGTTTCTCTAAGGTTATTTTTTCCATCTGCAGTTCTCCTTTCTTACTCATAACTTGCCAGAATTCTCGCTACTTTATTAGCACTGACTCTGGCATAGATATCCTCATCCACTCTTAAAACCGGGCTAAGAGCGCAAGCTCCCATGCACCGATTAATCTCTAAAGAAAATCTCCTATCGGCAGTAGTCTCTCTAACCCCGACTCCCAGCTCTTTTTGGATAGCAGCAAGTATCTTCTTACCCCCCTTCACATAACAGGCTGTCCCTAGACACACTCTTACGGTATGCCTGCCCTTAGGAAAGAGAGTGAAAAAGGAATAAAAAGTAGCCACACCATAAACCTCACTGAGGAACACATTGGTCTTCTGGGCAACATACTCTTGAACTTGCCTGGGAAGATAACCAAACAACTGTTGCGCTCTGTGCAAAAGCAAGATTAACGCACCAGGTTGGTCCTGATACTTATCGACCCATTTTTCAAACTCAGCCAATTTTTCTTTCTCTTCCTCACTCAGCTGGATTAGCTCTTTTTCTTCTACTGCTTGCATATTCTTCTCCTTTGACTTTAAACTAAATCTATTCTAGGTGAATAACCAAATACCTGTTTGAAGACTTTTTTTCTCTGTCTGGCAAGACTAGAAAATCCCTTCTCTATATCCTGGGACAACACGGCAAAAGTACCCTTCTCCTTCAAACAGCACTCTCCTCCAACTTTCTTTATTTCACCAGTATCTAGCCGATAGCACACATTCTCTACCCGATGCTGATATACAATATTCAGTCCAGGATTAGCTGAAATAATACAGATTAGGGTAGAGGCAATATCTCCCAAGGGGGGACGGTCAATGTGGCCATACTGGAAAACTACCTTTACGGTCGTCCCTTCTCCCGGTCGAGAATCTATGCTTAATTCTCCATGGCACTGTTTTGCCTCAATCCTCAAAAGAGGAAGACCCAACCCTACCTTCCTGCATGTTCTTGTGGTAGTAAACGGATCAATAATACTCGAGCTCAGTTGGCTATCCATTCCCACGCCATTATCAGCAACCGTTATGCACAGTTTATCTTCCTTAATATTTTCTTCTATTGAAATGTCTACTCTGGTAGCTTTTGCATTAATAGAATTCTCCACAATATCAAGAATATTCAAAGAAAGATCGTGCATTTCCCCTTCCTTAATTTAGACTGGTAACTCTGGCTATTATTTTTCCTCCAAAAAGTGCAATTGATAAATCCTACCTGCTGCCTCAAAACAGGGCATCGATGTTGCTAGGAAGACTACCCCTTCTTCTTCTGCTTTTTTCACCATTTCCGAGATAGGCTTCTTGCCGTTAACCAGAAGAATAGCTGGAATTCCCTTAAGCGAAGCAAGGGCAACTATGGTTTGATGGCTCTGCTGAGTTATCCATAAATCCCCTTCCGAAGCATTGGCCAATGTATCACTCATAATGTCAGAGACGTAACAACCTACAATCTTGATATCTGTGTTCAGTTTAGGTGTTAAATTTTGCAGCTTCAAGTAATTTATTATTTTCTTGAGCTTCATATACCTATTCCTCAAATTCGTCTTTGCTGGTAACTAAACATCTTCCTCTAGTTTTTATTTGGAAGAATATCTACGTCACTGGACTCAAACAAGAAACAATTGGTCGATTCCAATGCAGGTGCTGGTCGCTCCTCTACTATTCTGGCCGGTCTCTGTGAAAGAATATATACTCTATTACTTAATCTCAGAGCTTCTTGGTAGTTATGAGTCACGAGCAGTATGCCTGGATGTTCTTTTTTTCGTATTTGTAATATAATCTTCTCCATCACCGATACCGTTTCACCATCCATCGATTTGAAGGGTTCATCTAAAAGCAGAATATGGGGCATTATAGAAAGAGCTCTGAGCAAGGAAACTCTCTGTTTCATCCCTCCGCTCAACTCAGAAGGAAAACAATGAGCAAAGTCCTTCATCTCTGCTTGGTCAATCAGCTTTTCTCTTA
>JABUBM010000166.1_pt1 | contig 14923 bp, 13 predicted proteins | sample 7240321 | NCBI WGS metagenome assembly JABUBM01 (sample SAMN07256344, study PRJNA390944) | subsurface metagenome | isolation source: Methane hydrate marine sediment | place: Pacific Ocean: Eastern North Pacific, ODP site 1244 | collected 2002
ATCTGGGACAAAGGAAAGATTTCCAAAAAGAGAGAAGTGTCGGAAGAGATTAGTTTCTCTTTTTGGAGCTTTCAGGAAAAGATGAACTATGAGGGATAGACCTTCATAAAGAGGAGAAGAATTATGAAAACAATTAGAAAATATATATGTATTTGTAGTACTGTATTGATCGTGTTTCTATTGCTAACGGGTTTTGCATTTGGTGAAAAAACCGTTATCCAATTTTGGCACAACTACGCACCTTTACCAGGAATTAACGTTGTAGATAGGTTGGTGGAAGAATTTAATCAAGAGAATCCGACTATACTCGTAAAAGCCACTTTCACTGAGATAACCGGAACCCACGCTTCTATGAGCGAAAAAATAGTAACTGCAATAGCAGGAGGATCTCCTCCTGACGTAATGGTATTCAACCGTCCATATACACAGGACTGGGCTCGTCATGGTGCCATAGTTCCGATTGATAACTATCTTTCGGAAGCTGGAATCATCTCGGACGACTATTTTCGTTTTGCCTGGGATGAAATGTGTTATCAAGGAAAAGTCTACGGATTCCCTTTGAATACCGATAGCAGGGCCCTCTATTACAATAAGGGACATTTCAAAGAGATGGGTTTAGATCCTGAGAAACCACCAGTATTTCTTGACGATATTGATAAATATGCAGAAAAATTGATGAAGATTGGTGAGAATGGTCGTGTGGAAAGAGTAGGTTTTGTGCCTTGGTACTTTCAGGGATATTATCTCTTTTCCTGGGCACCAGTTTTTGACGGGAAATTGGCTGATGCTGAAAATAATCAAGTTGTTGGAGTTCTGAATAGTGACCATAATGTAGCGGTATTTAGATGGTGGTTAGAGTATATAGAGAAATATGATATTGCTACATTGCAAAGCTTTTCCGCAGGTTTTGGGGGTGAAGCTGCTGATCCATTCATAATGGGCTTGGTTTCAATGAAATATGATGGAAACTGGTCGATGGTTAACATTAATCGATATGCTCCAGATTTAGATTTCGGAATCTCATACCCTCCGAGACCTAAGTATGGCAATATAGCAACATATGCAGGAGGTTGGGGTCTTGTTATACCTATGGGAGCGAAGTATTCCGATGAAGCATTTGAGTTTATGAAGTTCTGGGCCGGTGATAAAGCACAACGTGAGTTCGCTCTAGCTAGGGAGGTACAACCAACCCATCTAAAAGCAGCCACTGACCAGCGTTTTTACAAGGATAAGAATTATGCTACTTTCATGGACCTGTTATTTGTTTCCAAAAAAATAACGATGAGACCACCTATCCCAGCATTAGGCTTACTTTGGGATGAAATTAAAGCTCTTCCGGGACTTATTCTTAACAAGCAAAAGACTCCTCAGCAGGCTTTGGATGATGTTGCCTGGAAGGTTCAGAGAGAATTGAGCAGAATCTCGGAACGGGAAGAAGAGTGACAATGAGAAAAGAGAAGAATAAAGTTTTTCTATTTTCTTAATGAATTATCCGTGGCATTTTTGCCGTGTAGGCAGAAATGCCACGGATGCCTAACAGTTTCCAAAAATATTGCTAGACTTTGAAGAAAAAAACTCTTGGGGAAAAACAAAAAGAGGTGGTTTAAGAACTCCTTTTTTTCTGCTGAAAAGTGGATAAAGAATTTGTAAATAAGAGGTAAGTTGGGAGAAAAAAACTGGAAGTTGGACAAAAAAGGGATGAGTATCTGAAGAATCCTGCTTATCTCAGTAGCTCTTTGACAAAATAAAAAAGTCCCTTGCATAGAGAGAGAAGAGAGAGACTAGACTTACCGAACTATCTGAAGGGATTGGCATTAGCGAGGAGATCTTTTTCTCTGGATGAGAGAAAGCATAAAAGTCGGCACCATAGGAGCTTCTAATTTTTTCTTGTAGGATTTATCCCAGATCTTCAAATACTTCATAAGGTTAAGATAAAGTCCCTCTTGAGATAGTCTTTTCTCTAAACCGAGAATAGATGCGAGCTCACTTTGTCTTTGATCATCCTCCTTCAAAAGGATGAGAATTTTTCCAGTAATCAGGTCAACTCTTTTAACGATCTCTACTAAGATATGAAAGATCTCATCAAACTTCTCTGGGCCAATTCGTTTTTTGAAATGAGAAAAATCAACCTCACAGGGAATCCGATCATCAGATATTCCGGCATAAGTTCTATAGCATCGTCCTTTATCTTTGTCATGGAGAAGGTCTCTTGATGCTCAAGATTAATCTGAATATTGATCGAATTTAGCTTTCTTTGTATCTCTTTTAAGGAAAAGACAGTGAGGTCTTTCAAATGATCTCTCCTTGGAGGGTAAGGCGCTTTCTGCAACAATGAGGCTCACCCTCAGGATAGCTACTTTTCCTAAGATATGACTGGCTAGATGGGGTATCTCAACCCAGGGCAGAATCAAAAACTGCATGTTATTGGTGAGAAGGTAAAGGTTTGCTTTTCTGATTTCGGCATCCCCGACAATAAAGTTATCTCGAGCAAGAGTCTTCCACGCTGCTGAGCCAAAGAGAAGACAGACCAGGGGATTATCTTTCTCATCAAAGACTAGATACTTCAGGTTTTCTCCTACGGTTCCAGTAAAGCCAAGATAATGGTAACAAGAGAGTAGACACTTGAAAAGCACCAGAAGATATTTCTCTTTAACTACTTCGATCCGCAAGGGAGTAAGGCAGTTAAACTTACCAGTAATCGGGGTAGTCTGATGGGGAACATAGGGACAATGAAGCTTCCTTCGAACTTTATGGTAAGACTAAAGAAGATGAGGCAGGTTGAGATAGCCTTTCTTTTCCAGCTTCAAAAGAAAAGTGCGACAGGCCATATCCTTAAGTTGGCCATTGGCCGCTCGCCAGTTCCAGAGGAGCACTAGCTCTCTAGAAAGGCAGCTGCGACCCCAGGAAGGATTAACCCTGATCATTTCTCTAATAAATCCAATATCTCTAGAACTTACTCCTCGTCCTTGAATAATTATGGTTTTTTTATGACTCAAGGATATCATAAAAAGAAAAGAGAGTTCAGCTAATCCAAAAAATGATGATTTTTTCAGGGTTGGATTAAGTTGTGTATTTAAGTTGATACGGAGTGCTTGAATAGTTACAAGATTACTTCGTCAAGTGGGTTGTTTAAGATTTTAGTGAGTTGAAGTAGGTTGAAAATACAAGAAGAGAAGTTCTTGTATTACCTCAAAAAAAGAATTTACTATTTTTTCTTAGAAACTACCTAAGTGTTTTTATGGAAGAACCGTATGATGAGACTCCGAAAAGATATAAAAGAAAATATCACTGGTTTTTGGTTCGCATTACCCTGGATAATTGGCTTTAGTTGGTTTTTCATATATCCTATATTTTTAGCGTTATATTATAGTTTTACTGATTTTCCTCTATTCAGCGCGCCTCGCTGGATAGGATTAAGGAATTACTCAGATTTTTTTAATGACGAGTTATTCTGGGTATCCTTGTATAACACTTTATACTATGTTGCCTTGCAGGTACCACTCGCAACTATCGTTGGTATTGGATTAGCTATAGGGTTAAATGTGAAGGTTAGGGGTATCTCAGTCTTTCGGACAATATATTTTTTGCCAAGACTTGTACCGACAGTTGCCGCAGCGATATTATGGATGTGGATGTTGAACCCCCAATATGGATTGGTGAACAGAGTGTTATATGCAATTGGCATTAGTAATCCTCCGGGATGGATTGCAGATCCTACATGGGCAAAACCATCAATAATATTGATGACTACGTGGGCAGCAATAGGTCAGCCAATTATCATATATTTAGCTGCACTGCAAGGTATCCCTCTCCAGCTATACGAAGCTGCTGAGTTGGATGGTGCAGGTATAATTACCAAAATTCGATATATAACACTTCCAATGATAAGTCCAGCAATTCTTTTTAATGTTGTAATAAGTTTAATTTTTGCCTTTCAAATGTTTACCCAACCCTTTATAATGACTGACGGCGGACCAGGAAATTCTACGCTTTTTTACACATTGTATCTATATAGAAATGCATTTAAATATTTCAGAATGGGTTATGCTTCAGGACTAGCGTGGATACTTTTCATAATTGTTTTTGGCGCTACAGTAACTATATTCAAAACAAGTTTAAAGTGGATTTATTATGGTGGATCAGAAAGGAAATAATAATGCCCTCGGCTTAAATTAAAAAGGTAAAATGGTTTAAGGATTCAATTTTTCCATTAAGAAAATGTTTCACGAAGGGAAAGATTTTCTTAACTTTTTTCTCTTAATTTTGTAGTCTATTTTTCCGTATAATCCGTGTTCAATACAACAGGAAGGAGAATAGAGGGGGAAGTAGATGCTTTGACCTTTATCAGCAGGATGGTGCAGCATATACTTCCCAAGGAATTTCAGAGGATTAGATACTATGGTCTTCATGCTACTTCTCGAGCCTCTAGGATAAGAGAAAAGTTAAAGGATTTATTAAATGATACCTCTGCGACGTTATAATATTGAGATTTCCAGAAAATTGCGAGAACACTTTAAAGTAGTGATAACTGTATTGTTTCTTGGTGGTTTTGGAATCGTTTTCTTAACGCCGTTTATTTGGATGGTTTCTACGTCCTTAAAAATCGAATCTCAAGTATTCACCTTTCCACCCTCTCTTATCCCTAATCCTATACGTTGGTCTAATTACATTGATGCTATATACTACTTTCCTTTCTTAAAGTATTTATGGAATACGTTAATTATATGTGTTTTTAATATTTTGGGGGTAACTATTTCATGTTCACTTGTGGCATATAGTCTCACAAAAATTAAATGGAAAGGAGCAAATATTTTATTTATTTTAGCTTTGGCCACTCTCATGATTCCATTCCCAGTTATCATGATTCCGCTATTTATAATGTTTAGAAACTTAAATTGGGTGAATACTTTTAAACCACTTATTGTTCCTGCATTCTTTGGAAGACCTTTCTATATATTTCTGCTACGTCAATTCTTTCTTACCATTCCGAATGAGTTATCTGATTCGGCTAAAATCGATGGAGCAGGCCACGCGAGGATATTTCTTAGAATCATATTACCATTAACAAAACCAGCCCTTGTTACGGTAGTACTATTCGAATTTATGAACCAGTGGCATGCTTTTCTTAATCCTCTTATTTACCTAAGCGATGAAAGCAAGTACACACTATCTTTGGGGCTAAGAACCTTTCAATCAGCCTATCAAACTCAATGGGCTTTATTGATGGCTGCAGGGACACTTATGACAATACCTATTATCATATTATTCTTTTTAGTTCAAAGAACTTTCATCCAAGGAATAAGTTTGACTGGGATAAAGGGATAAGAGTCTTATTAGAGATGGAGATGTGGTTACAACCTTGGTTGAAGAATAGGAAAACAAAAATATCCAGCTTGATTTTCTCTAAAAAAGGAATAATCTAATGGCAAGAGTGGGAAAGCTTTCTCGCCGATAAAAGGAGGTTTGGCAAAATGGCTGAGGGTAAAATATTTGGAGTTAGTTCGGCTCATTTTTTTTACAATAGTCCTAAATATGCCTTTAAGAAGTGTAAAGAATGGGGATTTGGTCGCTTAGAGTTTTTTTCTCCTAGATTGACTACAGATGATTATCTTGAAGTAGCAGATCTTTCTCTGGAAACCGACATTATTGTGGACTATCATCCACCTTATATGAATGAATTCGATTGGGGGAAGGTGAACATTACCCAGGGTATAAAATCTATAGGAAAAATTGTTAAGGTAGCCTCGCTCATGAATGCAAAACACATAATAATACATATGGGAACGTATTTAATTAGTAGGGAGAAATCATTAGCTAATTTCACAGCGATAGTAACACAGATTATTCCTAAATTTGAAGAAGAAGGACTGTATCTTTGCGTAGAGGATTTCACTCTTTGTCACTACGATCATGTATTAGGGGATCGCGTCGAAGATTTCGATTACTTGTTCGATCAAGTCGACTCAAAATTTGTAGGATTAACCATTGATTATGGACATGCCCACGTAACAGGTAATACTTTCGAATATCTGAGAAGATTTGGTAACAGACTCCTTCATGTTCACATCCAAGATAATGATGGGATAGATGATCAGCATAAAGATGTAGGAAAAGGTACCATAAATTGGGAAGAAGTTTTAAAAGCTACCGTGCAGACCGGTTTTAAAGGGCCTTATATAATTGAATGTTCACCTGGAATAATTGAATCTCGTGAGAGAATAAAAAGTATATTAGAAAATATATCTTCGTGATGTAATAAAAAATACTTGATGTGCGTCCGTTGTTAATTTTAGGCTTTCCGAAACGATTCCACAAAGAATAACTACAAAGGTCCAGACAACTGGATTTTGGTCTCTGAGACCCGCATAAGTTGGAGCATAATGTATTGTGGTTGGTTTTTTCTCTTCGGAAATTTCAGGAAAAAAGGCAAGTTTCTGTGAAAAGTAAACAACTCTTGCATGATCTATCCATCCTCGTACGTTTTAACTGGCATGTACATACTAATTTCTCGACCTGTGCCAACGTGGACATGACCGTTCCTAGTATTCTCGCTTCCGTCAAAGATTCAGACCTTGAGGGTGTTGCTTTTGTGGATCATCATCGCAGCCGTAAGCACGATATTATGAGCGACCTTACTCAATTAAAAAACGAAATTGAGGTATGTCAAACCAAGTTAAAGGTATTTGTTGGAGCTGAATTATCGGCATTCGGAATTGGGAAATATTCCGATTCAATTGAGACCAATCGAATGATCAATTACAGACTTTATGCTTGCAATCATTATCATTTGAGTTTTTGGGAACATCCGGCAACAACGTCTCCAAGGGCATACGCAGAACATTCCCTGGCGATACTTACTTGTCTTCTGAAATCTCAACGAGCGGATTGTATTGCACATCCGTTTATCGTAACATCATATTTAAAGGGCAATCTTTACGCCCCCACATCTGTTACGAGAGCTATATCGGATAAAGAATTGGCTAATATACTTGAATTGGGCAAAAACAATGATGTTGCATGGGAACTCAATGCAAAGGTTATTCTGGAAGATCCCCAATTTGCCAGGCGCTATTGGAATATTGGTAGGGAAGTAGGTGTCTCTTTTCATTTTGGAACTGATGCACACCGGCTATCTGAAATCGATCCAAGACAATACGTCGGTAGACTCGAGTCAATTTTAGGAGAACATTAGTTAAGGATGAATAACATTATGGCTACGCCGGGAAAGGCTGACACCCTAAATACCTCCCGAAAGCGACGTCGCTTGACGGCGTGGTAAGGATGGAAGTCCGGATGATGTAAAGAGAGAGGCAATTGAACGTATCACTTATCTAGCCCCCCGCGGAGGATTCATTATCTCTCCTTGCCATTCCATCCAACCCGATACAAGCATCGAAAATATTATAGCTTTGTATGATGCAATATTGGAGTATGGTAAATATCCTGTAGCTCTTCGTGTATAATCGATGCGAAGAGGTAAATTTTCAATAAGGAGTAAAGGTTGAAAGATAGAAAGAGTTACGCAATTCATATGATTGGGAATGCACATATTGATCCTGTTTGGCTGTGGGGATGGCAGGAAGGCTCTGAGACGATTAGGGCTACCTTTAAATCGGTCATTGAACGCCTGGAGGAGTATCCAGAATTTGTCTTTACCGCTTCTTCAGCTTTCTTTTATAAGTGGCTCGAGGAAGTGGATGGGGAGCTTTTTGCCAAAATACGGCAAAAGGTAAAGGAGGGGAGATGGCATCTGGTAGGAGGATGGTGGGTAGAGCCAGATTGCAATATCCCCGGGGGAGAGGCGTTAGTACGCCAGGGCCTTTATGGCCAAAGATATTTCTATGAGAAATTTGGTGTGAGAGCGAAAGTAGGGTTTAATCCCGATTCGTTTGGTCACAATATAATGCTCCCTCCGATACTGAAGAAGATGGGAATAGATTACTATGTCTTTATGAGGCCTGACCCTAATGAAAAGAAGCTTTCCAGTGATATTTTCTGGTGGGAAGGACCTGATGGTTCAAGAGTGCTAGCTTATAGAATTCCCTTCTCTTATGCAGGCCCAACAGGGGATTTAAAAGAACACATTCAAAAGGTATCTGAGGTATTCAAGTCTGATGAGCTCAAATCCCTGGAAAGGATTATGTGTTTTTATGGCAGAGGAGATCATGGAGGTGGACCGACAGGAGAAAATATAGAAAGCATAAAGGCCCTTAGCCAACAGTCTCTCAATGATAGTCCCAGAACTCTATTCAGTTCTCCTGATAACTACTTTGAGGAGGTCTCTAGTAAGAACTTAAGTCTTCCTGTAGTCAAAGACGAGCTTCAACATCATGCCAGCGGATGTTATTCTGCTCTCTCCTGGATAAAGAAATCTAACAGAAAACTGGAGAACCTTCTTCTCACCGCAGAGAAGTTTTCCCTTATGGCAAATTACCTTAATAAAAATAGAGTCTATCCTCAAGTAAAGCTTACCCGTGCTTGGCAGATGCTTTTATTCACCCAATTTCATGACATATTAGGCGGGGTAAGTATTCCCGAGGTCTATGATGAGGTGAGAGCTGTACATGGGGAAGTGGAGAACGTCTCTTCCCAGGTGATAAATGGTGCTATTCAAAGCATTGCCGGAAAAGTTAACACTGATGGCGAGGGCAAGGCGCTGTTAATATTTAATTCCACCTCCTTTGAAAGAAAAATTCCGCTAGAGGTAGAATATCAATGGCAAAGCGATGAGATAGCCGTAATAGACAAAGATGGAGTTCCCGTTCTCTCACAGACTTTGAGAATATCGTCTACTATACCACCAGGTTGGAGGAAAAGGATATGTTTCATAGCTGAGGTTCCTGCCTTTGGTTACACCACCTACAGACTTATCCCGAAGTCAATCGATGTCCCCCAACAAAGTCGGATGCTCTCGGTAACTTCTCATCTTCTTGAAAACGATTGGCTACAAGTGGAAATAGACTCAGAGACAGGCTATATCGAGAGAATTTATGATAAAAAGAATCATAAGGAGATATTGAAAGGACCAGGAGCTATCCCTGTAGTAATCAAAGATTTGAGCGACACCTGGAGTCATAATGTCTTTAGATTCAAGAATGAGGCGGGTAGATTTTCCAATGCTACGGTGAAGGTATTGGAGGAGGGCTCAGTAAGGGGAAAGGTCAGGATTAAAAGTAATTTTCATAATTCAACCTTAATTCAGGAGGTGACTTTATACAGGGATCTAGATATTATTGAGGTAAAGGTTGTCATAGATTGGCATGAGAGGCAGCGTATGTTAAAGTTCAGTTTTCCTATAAATGTGGCTAGTCCCAAAGCAATCTATCAAATTCCTTATGGTTTCATACAGCGCCCTTGTAGTGGAGAAGAAGAACCAGGCCTATCCTGGATAGATGTAAGTGATGATGATTATGGCCTGAGCCTGGTTAATGACGCTAAATATAGTTACGATGTAGAGGGTTCTGATTTAAGACTCACTGTCCTGAGAAGTCCCGTATATGCTCACCATATTCCTAAAGTCCTTGAGCCTGATGTAGATTATCAATATATAGACCAAGGCGAGCAAACCTTCACCTATATCCTCATTCCTCATAAAGGCGGCTGCCAAAAGGCTCTTCCGGTGAGATGGGCGGAAAACCTGAATAACCCACCTGTTGTGCTAGTTGAGCATTGCCACAAAGGGAGGCTTCCCAAAGAGCAGAGTTTTATAAAAGTGGATAAAGAAAATGTGATGGTAACTGTCTTTAAAAAGGCTGAAGATACTGATGATGCTGTACTTCGCCTCTACGAAACTAAGGGAAAATCCACCGAGACAAATATTACTCTTTTTGAAAGAAGCTGGAAGGTTCGGTTGAATCCCTGTGAAATAAAGACATTTCTCATCCCTCGGAACAAAAAGGCTTCTATAAAGGAGGCAAATCTGTTGGAATTCCAGAGTTAGGTCGATATAGTGAGAAAAACACCTTACCTTGATCCTCAGGCACGAGGAGCTTTCATAGGTCTTAGTTTCCACCACTCGCAAAAAGACGTATCAGGTTTACCATAGCTTATATCCTAAATTAAAAGAAGATTTCCACACTCTTTCCGGATATTCTATCGGATCCGGTTGACGGACTCTATGTTTTCTGGTATTTTGCTTAGGAGATTGAGGAGGAGACGCCAGAACCTACCTGTAAGATGGATAAGTTTGCTTTTTTAGATTCCTCATAAAGGTCTTACCACATCCCCATAAGTGTTCTTCTCTCTAGACATACTGATTCGAAAATTTGCATTTTAAGATATTTTTTGAAAAGGAGATTTTTCAATGCAATACCGTGATTTTGGAAGTACCGGTATCAAAGTTTCTATTCTGGGATTTGGCGCGATGCGGCTACCTGAAGTAGAAACAAAGGGAAAGTATCAGGTTAAGGAAGAAGAGTCCATTGAGATGATTCAAAGAGCCTTTGAGCTGGGAGTGAATTATATTGATACAGCCTATCCATATTGTCACCGTCAGAGTGAATTGGCAGTGGGAAAGGCTCTTCAAGGCTGGAAAGATAAGGTCTATTTATCTTCAAAAATGCCTACCTGGGAGGTTAAGAAAACGGGTGATTATCGCCGTTTTTTGGAAGAACAGCTGAAAAAGCTCAATGTAGAGTATATTGATTTTTACCACTTTCATGGCTTAGATGAAGATAGGTTTAAGAACATAGTCCTGAAACATAAGCTGCTCAGAGAAGCTCGAAAAGCAAAAGAAGAAGGGCTTATTAAGCATATATCTTTCTCCTTCCACGATAAACCGGAAGTTATGAAAAGACTTATCGATATAGGTATCTTCGAGTCGGTTCTCTGCCAATACAATCTTCTTGATAGAAACAATGAAGAAGCTATGGCTTATGCGAAAAGAAAAGGGCTGGGAGTAGCAGTAATGGGTCCGGTGGGAGGTGGTCGTCTTGTTGTTTCAGACATCCTCAAGGAAGCAATAGGTCCTGATGTTAAGAGTACTCCAGCACTAGCTTTAAGATTTGTTTTTGCCAATAAGAACGTATCTGTTGCTCTTTCAGGTATGGAAAATAAGGAAATGGTGGAAGAAAATGCAAGAGTAGCAAGCCTGTCTGAACCTTTGAGCAGCAAACAACTTCAGATAATGGAAAATTTCATAGAGAACAGAAAGAAGAAAGAAGAGATACCCTGTACCAATTGTGGATACTGTCAACCCTGTCCCAATAATGTAGCTATCCCAGAAATCTTCCAGTTGATGAATTACTACACCATATACGGGCTAAAGGAATATGCTTGTAAGGAGTATCAGAACATCGGGGTGGGCACTCTCTGGTCAGGTGAAAAGGATGAAAGGAAACAAGCAGATGCCTGTGTAGAATGTGGCGAATGTGAAGAAAAGTGTCCCCAAAAGATAAAAATAATGGAGAAACTGAAAGAGATTCATGAGATTCTAGGATAGATAATACCGAATCTTTCAGCATCTCAGTTTCTTCAAGTAATAATCCTTGCCAGAGTCCTTCTCCAGGAAATGTACAGTATCATTATAGCCAAAAGAAAATTGAATTTGTCTATCAGGATTGAATATGATAAGACAGTAAATCTTCTATATCCCATGAAAGATAAGGGTTTTAAATGTTAGATCTGTTCTCATCAACAGCTACGCTTGTAGTTAATCTTCCTGGTCTGGTTGGTTTGGGTTTTTTGATAGGGGTTTTATCGGGATGGTTTGGAGTAGGGGGTGGATTTCTATTGACTCCTATGCTCAATGTCGTTTTTAGTATTCCTTATGATATCGCCGTAGGCAGCGGCCTATGTCAGATGGTAGGTACCACTGCTGCTGCCAGTCTGAAGCACAGAAGTTATGGACATATCGATTATAAACTGGCTTTGTTTACGCTTATAGGGTCAATAGGAGGAGTAGAGTTAGGAGCCCGGCTGCTGGTGAAACTGAAAAAGCTAGGTTCGATTACTCTCTATAATCACTCTCTTAGCAAGATGTATCTTTGGATAACAGTAATTTATATAGTTCTCCTTTTACTAGTAGGGGTCTTTATGTTTCTGGAAAGTAGAAAAGCGAAGAAGAGCTCCAACTCAGAAGTGGTAAAGATGAGCACTGCCAGAAAAATTCAGAAAATGCACCTTGCTCCTACTGTTTCTTTACCTATTTCTGGGATAGAGTCCATTTCCATATGGAGTCTAATTATTCTAGGTTTTGTTATAGGAGTATCTTCTGGCCTTCTGGGAGTGGGAGGCGGGTTTATTATGACTCCCTGTCTTATTTACCTATTCGGTGTTCCCACCAGCGTAGCTATCGGAACAGGTCTTTTCCAGATTATCTTTACCTCAGGATATGGAGCCTTTACTCACTTTCTTAAAGGAAATGTAGATTTCCTTCTGGCAGCCTCTATTCTAGCTGGTTCACTTGCTGGTTCACAAGTGGGGGCAATATTATGCAGGAAAATAAAATCCTACTCTACCCGCCACTATTTTTCTTTTGTGGTCTTCGCCGCTATCGTAGTGATTATTCTTAAGTTTCTTTATAACCTTGGTTATTTAGGGTGAGATTTCCAAAGTGTTCTATTTCCTCAGCGCTTCCAAGAATTCCTCTACGGTCATCTCTGCTCTTGCAATTAGACTTTGTAATGTTCCACGAGCCAGTTGGGGATGATTTGGTACAGATAGCGTTGCTATATGCCCTTCTTTCGTCAGGATAATGTGACTACCTCGTTGACGAGCAACCTCCCAGCCAAGTTTCTCAAAAGTTCTTACAACCTCCCGAGGTCTCAATATCGGCACACTAGGCATTAAACATGAACCTCCACTTGGCGGGTAGTCACAGTCAGGGGCATTCCTTTTTCAGCTCGTACCTCCAAGCATTCCTTTATTGCCTCTTGAATGTTCTTTTCAGCCTCTTGTTCGGTCTTACCTTGACTCACACAGCCGGGGATAGACGGACATTCAGCGATGAACATCTCATCCTCATCTTGAAATATAGTTACAATGAATTTCATATTCTTATTTCTCCTTAATTCTAATATGATGTGTCTATGCTCAGTTCACCTCTTCTCTCCTCCGTTTATTTTTTGGCATTAGATACTGTCATTCTGAAGTATTCCTCATATAAAGGATTTCAGGGCATGGGTGATGATTTTGTATTAGACAACGATCGGCTCTATCCCGGTAAATCTACAGAATTCAATCAAAGAGGAAGCAATGTCGCCGTGAATCATAGAGGCATGATGAGTGAAACCTTCCTCGATAAGTGTTCGATATAGTCCATCCAGATCAGGCACCTCTACCCAACTCCAGCTTCCTCTTAGTTTATCTTCACTGGGAATTACCTTACCCTTGGTAATTAGCATTTTGAACTGTCCATCATATTCTACTATACGGGTGAAAGTTACTGTCCCTGGTTTTAATGGAAATTCAGCCGTTCCTTCACTCTTTTCTGGACCCAGGGTAGGGCCAAGGATGCTATGTTCTCTCAGGCAAACAGGAATATTTTTTGCTGCCAACACTTGAGGCGCATTGCCACAGTGCCAGGCCAAAAAGACATTTTCCTTTGATTGATGCTGAATAGTCCAGTCAATAAAGTGAGGCACTGTTTCCTTCAGGGAGGCCAGGTATTGCACCAGCATGGCCAAAGTCCCATGAATGTCAACCTCGCAGGCAGTCATAATACCTTGCTCGGTTAATCGTCCCATAGTTAAACAGGAAGATATGCCGTAGATTTTCTGCATAGCATCCCAGCATTGGACAGCTAACCCGGCTAGATTTTTTTGTTTGACAAAATCTTTTAAAGCAAGTTCCAGTCGTGCTGCTTTACCAATACTCTCTTCTCTTATCTCTTCACAGTTAGCTCTCTCCTTAATCTTTTCTATTATCTGAGAGACTTCCTTTTCTTCGACTATTTCTGCAGCATGGAAAATATCAGCTAATGAGATAGGAACAACCCGTTGAGCGAATTGTTCAATCATAGGAAATTCATTGATGGCACAGGTTTCAAATGGCGCTGGTCTTGGTCCTACTTGACCGATCTTTGCCCCGATGAAGCCTTTGACAGCGGCACAGGTTCTCACAAAATCCTTGATACCTTGATTGAATATATCCTCTTCCGGAAAACAGATACCAAGAAAAGCAAAAGGGATGCCTCTTCGGTAAAGACCTGATGCCACAGAAAGAGTTCCACAGAAAGAGTCTGATCTTCTGTTTCCGTCTTCGGTAAAAGCGCCCTCTTTGGTGCCAAATAGTAAGACCGGGAGATCGGGTATCTTCTCAGCAATAGTAACGGCTGAGATTTCATCACCAAAAGTCATAGTACCGATGAGAATTCCTGCTAAATCTTTGGTCTTGAATAATTCTATCACTTTCTCGGCATCACAATCATCACGCATCAAACCTTTAGGAGTAAGGCTTTCCTCAGGGACAATTATTTCCATATTATTCTCTTTAGATACGGATTTAAGAACTTTTAAAGTCCTCCTCCTCATATCTATGGCCCATTCCTCATTAAAAGGTTCCCGATGAGCAGGTACAAAACCAATCCTAAGTTTCTCTTGCATCATTTTCTCCTTTTTTCTCTGGAACATTTGTTTCCATCACAGCTTAGCATAAATCATATATCAAATCAAGGAAGGTATTAGTACGTGGGAGGTTTACATGGTTGTCGAAGGACATTTTCTGGTCCGAAGGAGGCGTAGCCGGAGCCGGAGCCTTATAGGAGCAACCTTAACGAAGCTTCAACTTGAGGAAAAAGGAAAATATACTGTTTGAGGAGCAGGGCGACGATGCTCTGCCTTTTCTTGAACTTGGGGGGAGCAGGCCGAAGGCCGTTGAGGGGGGATATTTCCCCCTTCAAAGTCTTTTATATCTTTCCCGAAACGAGAAGCCGAGTAGAAAGAATTAAGAAGCTACTATACAGCGACGGAAGAAATTGTCCTGA
>JABUBM010000167.1_pt1 | contig 14821 bp, 13 predicted proteins | sample 7240321 | NCBI WGS metagenome assembly JABUBM01 (sample SAMN07256344, study PRJNA390944) | subsurface metagenome | isolation source: Methane hydrate marine sediment | place: Pacific Ocean: Eastern North Pacific, ODP site 1244 | collected 2002
TTAGGCAGTAAATTCATTCTTTCTTTTTTCCTCTATTGTTATCCCCCATCTTTGTTGGTTTAGAGTATCCCAATCCGGAAAATTATAAATAGAATAAATTCCTTCGTATTTCCAATAACATATTTGTCTTGCATGATCTTCAGTTAAAATTTCTAATCTTAAATCCATTGCTTATCGCTTGCTTTCTTTATAATATAAATAAAATCAAATTTTATTGACCCAACCTTCGAAAATGAATTTATTTAATGCCTTAAACATAATTTCAAGTGCCTTTCCCCAATTTGCATTTAAATCATCCTCCACCTCTTCATCAGCATTATCCGTTATCACTCGAAAAGAAAAGCTTTTTATCTCATTTAGTTGTGCTGTCTTTAATACTGCTGATGTTTCCCAATTGCATGCTATTGCACCTAATTTATGGTGTAACTCTTGACGAAGTTCCTTATTATCTACATCCTTTTCCCCACTGGCAATATTACCAACTTTTATTATAGTTCCCATATTTATCTTAGCCCAATTCGAAAATTCTTTTAGTACTTCTTTAGAAAAAACTTTATTAAGTACTGTACTTGTCTTTAAATCATCGGGCATTTTAGCTAATTTATCTGTTGGACAGACATCGTATTCAAATGAATGCTCGCCACAGACGATATCATAAAGATTTACGTCAACAGATAATGAACCGGAAGCACCAACATCAAATATAAAGTCAGGTTCAAATTTATCAATAATCAATTGAACTGCTGAAGCACATTGAATTTTTCCCGGACCAGCTTGCACTGCTATTACTTCTACCTCTTTTTCTTTCCTTGATGAAAGTAACCTGCAAGCTAATTCAGTTTCATTATGTAAGTTCAATATTTCCTTGCAACTCTGATATTCAATATTACAAGGACATATAATACCAATTTTAACTAATGAATCAATCATAAAATTATCTCACCTCAGATTTACCTTTAATAATATGAACCACGTTCTTAAATGTGTCAGGGGAACGGTTCTTTAACACACTTCAGGGAAAACATGGGGTCGGGCCTTCATATTTGTCATAATTGATTACTTAAAAGAAACTTTTTGAATTATTATAAAATAATAATCACAAAATTGTTTATAATTAGACATTACGACAAATCTTTCAAAAATCCTTCTTTTTTAAAAAAATTCCAATAAAAAAAGCCCTTCAGCTTGATTGCCAAAGGGCTGGAAATTGACAAGCTCCCCCTATTGGACGCGTTCAGAACTTTTAAGGGAAATATTGCAATAGAAAATATCAGATTAGTAAGTTAATTATTCATAATTAGAAGTAGTCTCCAAGATAAAGGATTTTAAAATATTTATAACGTAAAAAGCCCTTCAGCAAAGACCAAAGGGCTTGGAATGTCAAGGCTCCCCGAGTGGCTGTCCCAGAGCGTGATTTTATAGGATAAGATTAGAATTCATAGAGTATTTATGGAGCAAGGTTGTCCGCTAAAAGTAATCGGATTATGGAGCTGGCACACCTTCCCTACTTATCTAATTTAAAAGTAAGATATTAATTGTCAAAATGGGATGTGTCTATTTAATTAATTAACAGAGAGTGTTTTACGTAAGCCCTTTCTGTGCGCCCTGAGATAGAATGCCAACTGAAAAAATAATTGACAGTAATAAAAAACTAGAATATAATTCACAAATAAAGAAGATTAGGTTCTCCTACCTGACTAGTCTAAAACAGACAGTAGCAAAAGCTACGGGACTTCTTCAGTGCTGTTAATAGATTGGATAAACATGAGAACCCGCGTCTTCTTTTTTATTGTGTTTTTTTCAGATCAATAAATAATTTTATTAAAAAATTAGGACAAGAGGATAAATATCTGGAACGTTGAGTAAAAAGGATAATCATATGATATTTTCCGATAAAGAGATTGAGAATATAAAGGGGCTTTCTGAAAAAGAGGTTTCCGAGAGGCTACGCCAGCATGGCTACAATGAAATCCCTTCTCAGAAGAAACGCAATGTTTTTTTAATATTTTTTAATGTTGTTAAAGAACCGATGCTGCTTTTATTGATTGGTTGCGGCACAATCTATTTTTTCCTTGGAGAACAGAAAGATGCACTAATGCTGCTTTCATTTGTGCTGGTTGTTGTCGGAATTACCTTCTATCAGGAACGCAAAACAGAAAGAACACTTGAGGCGTTGCGCGACCTCTCAAGTCCCCGCGCTTTAGTTATCCGAAGCAGTGAGCAAAAAAGGATTGCCGGGCGAGAAGTTGTTAAGGATGACATTATCGTGATCAAAGAAGGTGACCGAGTGCCAGCAGATGCCGTAGTTTTATCCTGCTCTAATTTATCAGTGGATGAATCTTTATTAACCGGTGAATCTGTGCCTGTACGCAAATCAGATTGGGATGGTAAAGAAATTTCTAAGCGTCCCGGTGGGGAAGATTTACCTTTTGTTTATTCGGGTACCCTTGTGGTAGCCGGCCGTGGTATAGCAAAAGTACTATCAATCGGCACACACACCGAGATGGGTAAGATCGGCAAATCCCTGCAAAATATCCGCGAAGAAGACACTTTGCTTAAGAAGGAAACAGGAAAAATTGTGCGTTATTTTTCCATTGCCGGAGCAATTCTCTGTTTGCTTGTAATCTTAATTTACGGTTTTACTAGAGGTAACTGGCTTAATGGTATCCTTTCAGGTTTAACTTTAAGCATGGCCATGTTGCCTGAAGAGTTTCCGGTTGTATTAATTATATTCTTAACTTTAGGTGCCTGGAGAATATCTAAAAGCCAAGTTTTGACCCGGCGCGCTCCTGCAATTGAGACTTTGGGAGCAGCAACTGTGCTGTGTACAGACAAGACTGGCACACTTACGCTTAATGCCATGCAATTGACTACTCTTTGCGTTAAGAATGTCTACTATGATGTTGATACAAAAAAAGCAAATTCACTTCCTGAGGAAGTTCACAATCTTGTTGAATACGGTATTTTAGCCAGCCAAAAAGACCCCTTTGATCCTATTGAGAAAGAAGTAAAACGTCTAGGTGAGTTTTATTTATCAGACTCTGAGCACATGCATAACAACTGGAGAATAATTAAGGAGTACCCATTGTCAAAAGCATTGCTTGCGCTTTCACATGTATGGGAATCCCCGAATAAGCGAAATTATATTATCGCGGCCAAAGGCTCTCCTGAGGCCATAGCTGACCTTTGCCATTTTAGCCAGCTTCAACAAAACGAAATAAGTGTATACATTGAAGAGATGGCTAATCGTGGCTTGCGGGTTCTAGGAGTTGCCAAGTCTTCTTTTAAAAAGACAGATCTTCCGGATGCACAGCATAATTTTCATTTTGAATTTGTGGGATTGCTTGGATTTATTGACCCGGTGCGCGCGACTGTTCCTGCTTCCGTTAGAGAAGCGCATGAGGCAGGGATAAGAGTAATTATGATAACCGGAGATTATCCGGGAACTGCTATTTATATCGCTAAACAGATCGGTTTAAAAAATCCTGAGCAATGTATAACTGGCCCGGAATTAGAGGTAATGGATCATCTGCAACTTAAAGAAAGGATTAAAACAGTTAATATATTTGCTAGAGTGGTCCCTGAGCAAAAACTATTGATTGTAAATGCTTTAAAGGCAAATGGGGCCGTTGTGGCAATGACCGGAGATGGGGTAAATGATGCCCCGGCTTTAAAATCAGCCAATATCGGTATTGCTATGGGGGAAAGGGGTACTGATGTCGCCCGTGAGGCATCAGCTCTGGTGTTGCTTAATGATGATTTCTCGTCCATTGTGCATGCAGTCAAGCTTGGAAGGAGGATTTTTGATAATCTAAAGAAGGCTATTGCCTATATTCTTGCAGTCCACGTTCCGATTGCCGGTATGGCATTCCTTCCGGTTCTATTCCAGCTGCCGATTGCTCTCTTGCCAGCGCATATTGCTTTTCTGGAATTGATTATTGATCCGGCATGTTCTATTATATTTGAATCTTGTCCGGATGAGCAGAATATAATGAAGCGGCCTCCGCGCAACCTTCGAGAGTCATTATTTAATAAAAAAACGTTTATTTTTAGTTTACTGCAAGGTCTTAGTGTACTAGCAGTTGTTTTTACTGTATTCTGGCTTGCATTATATTTAGAGAAGGGAGCGCTTGAGGCGCGCACTTTGGCTTTTGCAACTTTAATTTTTGCAAATGTGATGCTGATTACAACGAATCTTTCCTGGTCTAAGGATCTGGTTGGGATTATTAAATCCAAGAACCAGGCATTACCGTGGGTTGTTTGTGGAGCCGTAACAGCGCTTGGTCTAGTTATTTATATGCCAATACTACGTAATCTTTTTCATTTTTCAGTCTTATCTTTAGAAGATCTCCTTATTACTTTAGTTAGCGGAATTTTCAGTTTGGCTTGGTTCGAAGGAATAAAGGCATTAAATAAGAAATTCTTTTCAGCGTCTGTTTTTAAATAAAGCATTACTCTGCCCTTTCCTCTCAAGAGTGAAGGTTAAAGATTTGAATTTATAAAATATTTAAAAAACAAAAAAGCCCTTCAGCTAATTACCAAAGGACTTGTAATGTCTTGGCTCCTCTCATCAGACGAGTTCCGTAACTTCCTAATTGAACCAAGTTTTTCATTCCGTTTATACAAAGCTGCTAATTTGCCTTTCCACCTTAAGGTTTTAGGGTTTTTTATATGATTTGGTTAGAAATTTATTTATGCTATTGTTCTAAGAAGTTTTTGACTCTGTTCGAGGCATTTTCTCGAATATTATAGAAATAAAATGGATAGTCATATGAGTGAAATACTCCAGTTGGGAAATTCTTACTTGATGCTAGCGTGGCGGGCTCAACAGTGCTGCATTTTATTACTTGTAATTCCCTGGATGTGTCATTAAAAATTTGAGCATCCGCATAGTTTTCTTTGTTATTGTCAACAATGTTTCCATTATCGTCCAAAATCAAAGACCCCAGATTTTCTGTTTCAAGTGCTCTGGTCTCATCTCTCTTCCAATTAATGGGATTGATGGCTAAAGCGCCAGGATGCAGTACAGGATTTTTAGGCTTTCCTGAATAGCCGGAATACTCTGTGTTATATGAAACTATTACACCGATATCATTTGGGCCTGTCGCGAATTTTAAATGTGGGTTATCCGCAAGATATTCATTCGTTACCGAATATCCAATTACATATGCGGCAATCATCTTTTTATAAACCTCAGGGTGCTCCTTCATGTATCCTGATAATAAATACAGTAGGACATTTGAGCCTTGTGAGTGTCCGGCCAAAATAAACGGGCGGCCGTTGTTGTAATTGTTTATGTAATGATCAAATGCTGCTACCACGTCTAATGTCGGAGTTCCTCCCATCACTCTATATTGTTCTTGTGTAGTCAGGGTTAATACATAGCCAGCATCATACTGTCTATAATAAGGGGCATAAATATTTCCAAAAGGTTCAAAAGCAGTCGCTTGCATCTGAAATGCACCTTTTGCGCCTGCAATCATTATTGGATCATCAATCTCACTATTATTTGACATATTAGGATCGTTTGAAGTTTTTTGCCATACAGTTGGGTAAACATAAAAAACATCTACTTCTTTAACCATCGAGGTTTCAAGAGCCAACCAGTTCTTATATTGTGAATAATCTATGGATTGTGTCTCATTTCCATATCCAGTAAAAGCGAAAGCTACTAATAAAATAAGGCTTACTGTAGCAACACTCATCTTCATAAATAAATCCTCCCATATGCAAAAAATCCTTTGACCTACCGACCTGAACTTTGTATTTCTTGTACCATTGGGTCAGCTGGGCAGCTCAAAAATTTGTTTGCATGTTGGTTTATATGTGCGCGTCTTTGATTGAGCATCGATTGTTACAGGAATCTTGGCATTCCTATCGGGCATCTGGTCAATGCCTTTGGCTGGAATATGCAGGAATCCAAGTTTGATTTCAACAGCTATAAGTTTTTGTATAATTTTCTTTTCCACAAACAAACTCTTACGTAAAATTATACATCTTTTTTTTATGTAGTCAACTACTACTCACAAAGACATATATTGACATAAGGGGCCGGGTGGACAAGATGTATGTCGACAAACTAGACGTCAAGATTATAGAGAAATTTTACGAGAATAAACTTGTTGAGTGGCAAACGGAAATGTCTAATATATCAGACCAGACAGAACGACATAAGAACGCTGATATAAGTTACCTCTCCCAAGGCATACATATTTTAGAACTCGTCAATAAGGCCCATGCTCTGTACCTTAAACAGAATCACTCTGAGAAACGGAAATTATTGAACGACCTGCTATCGAACTGCACTATGGATGGCGTAAACCTTTACACCCCTATATACAGAAAGCCCTTTGGCATGATTGCCAAAGGGCTGAAAATTGACAAGCTCCCCCTATTGGACGCGTTCAGAACTTTTAAAGAGGATATAGTGATAGATAATATTAAGATACCTTTATTTTCCTTAAAGTGAAATAAATTCTTTTTGGGAAATTTTGGAAAATCAACTTTCTTCTCTACCTACCTTCTCAACAATAAAAAGAAAATCTATGACAGCGGTAGCTCCCATAGGTAGAAATTTTGGTTTAATATTCGGAAATATTGCCACAACTTCTCCCTCTAATCTATTTAGGAATTGCTCTAACTTGTCCTGGTCCTTTGACATATTAATATCGAATCGATGAACACGGTATTTCATTCTTATTTTCTCACCTCCTCCTATATCTTTCTAATTATTACAGGATTAAGTTTTGTAATATCACTTTTTATCATTCAATTAAAATTAATGGATTGCAATTAAAGTAGCTTTTTAATCAATCAATCATTATTTAGGTATCTTGTGAACAGATGAAAAATAGAATTATTTAATTTTTTACACACTACTTGCTTTATACGACAAGCGGTTTAAAAGACCCTTCTTTTTAATAAAATAATTCATAAAAATAAAGCCCTTCAGCAAAAGGCTGAAGGGCTTGAAATGTCTGGCTCCGCGGGTTGGTGTCTGAAAGCGAGCTTCTATGGGATTAAATTAGAATTCATATGAATAGAATGAAACATGGAAAATTACGAATATTATAGTCAAATTCTAATATGAAAAAGTTCTTCAGCTATATGCTAAAGCGTTTATTATTTAATAACAACACCCATTGGAAACGCTCAAAACCTTCTATATAAACAAAAATATTAAAATTATACTTTCATTATCCAGAGGTATTTATCATATCTTTGGAAAATCATTCATGGAAATGAGTTTGGCTGTTTGAATATTTGCAAGCTCCCCCATTCGGCGAATGAGAATCTTAACTGCCGCCTTAATCCATTTTTCCTCATTATTACGTAATGCAATCATGTTTTTTCCTTTTTCAGGAACTTTCCGTGCAGTCTTGGGATCTCCTCTATTTGTAGTTAAATTGCCAAGCGTACTCAATATTTCTTCATCAATCAAAAATAACTTAGCAGCAGACTCCCTTTTCTTTTTTCCGCCAGCTTTGTTTTCGATAAGCGTAAGACAAAAATAGGCCATTGAAGGTAGTGGTTCCTTCCCATCTAAATAATTATTATATCGTTGCCAAAGGGTTTCCACATCTGGTGTAACTGTAAAGACAGTTGGTGGATCAGGGTATTTCCTTCGTGTTGCGTGTAATACGGCCGTAAGATTGCCTGTAAAATTAGCAACGCCAGATAACGGAACGATCTTTGGACTCCCTGGTGGTGGTGGATCACGATCAATTACTTGAGAATCTTCAAATTGGAACCGCATCTCACCGCGCCTTAACTCTAACGCAGTCTTGATTTCCCATGAACGAAGGAAATCTCCGACCACTCTCCGAGCTTCCCCTACATCAGGATAATGCTCTCGCATATAGCATATCAAAACTCCATCGTTAAGGTGGCACTCAAACTCATTGCGGATGACTTTGACAGCCGGAGGATTCTCGTAAGTAGTGGTCTCAGATGTCTTAAATCTGTAACGCAGACTTTCTACGTGTGGGTCTCTCATCGAATTTTCCCTCCTTCTGATATTACGTTTGATTAAATAGCGCATAATTTAAAATAACCGAACTACTTCGATTATGCATTCGATTTGGTATATTTTACCAGTACTTTATTTCAATATAATATAATTTTTCTATATTCATTATACTACATAATTTTTAAAAATCCTTCTTTTAAAAAAACCCTTCAGCTAAATATCAAAGGGCTAGAAGTGTTAAGCTCCCCAGACAAGACGAGTTTCGCAACTTTTGTATAACTGATGAGACTGAAAAGATTTATTTGGAATTAGAAGAAGCAATTAGTATCTGTTAAAAATTATAAAAAGTAAAAACTTCAATTAAGAACTTCTGCCTATGTTATCATTTAGCTCCCCGGGTAGGTCAATAGGTAGAACTTTTAGTATTGTCTTCAAACGTCATAACTCGAAAAGAATATCAAGATAAAAATAAGATAAAAAATATTTCTGAATCTCATTTTTTCAATTAAGCTAATATTAAAAAAATAAATATAAATAAATTAATAATTTATCTTTTCATGCGTACAAATTTTTTTATGCTTTGCACCACTTTTAAATGCAATAATATTTTTAAATTTTTAGATGTTATTTAAACAAAGGTAATTGCCCAACAGCAATCCAAGCACCTATAAAACCAAACATTATTGAAAGTAAATTTCCAATTAAATAAAGATTATCTGAAGGGCTTTTTCTTGTTTGATGGACGGTCCAACCTACAGCGACTTTCATAGCAAGCCAAACTGCAATCCATTCTGGCAAACCCAATATCAAAGCTGTAGTGTATGATACACGTTCAATAATTCCAAGTGGTAATGAGAGGTAACCAAAATTTTTTCCTGGGATACTATACTTTTTGCTTATATATGACCAGGTAATTTTGTCAATTAAAAGCCACAATGAAAACGCACCGACAATTGTCGATACAAAAAATCCCAAAATAACTCTCCATATATCCATTATTCATCTCCTTATAGTGTTTTGTTCCTCTCTAATCTAAAATATCCTTAACTACTTCGATTATGCATTCAGCTTGGTATATTTTGCAAGTATACTATTTCACAGTATAATATAATTTTTCCATTTTATTATACTACAAAACTTTCAAAAATCAGTTTTATAAATAAAAAAGCCCTTCAGCAAAGGCCAAAGGGCTGGGATTAGCAAGCTCCCCCTATTGGAAAGGTTTGGAACTTTTTGTTGGGGTGAAATTATAGAAGAATTACAAAACACCTATAAACTAAAGGAGTTAATTAGCCCTCCTGTAAGTGCTATAAGTCCGGTTTAACTTCTTATTATGCCTTATTTATCAATAAGTATACTCCCTACTCTTATTCTAACCATACATTATCTTTTGAAGTAGATTTAACTATTTCTTTTAATTCAAGAACATCGGGTGAACCATATCTTTCAAATACAATTGCTTTCAAAAATATTTCTCCAATTTGTTAGGTTTTTTTGTTATGTTCCACAGTTATGACTACATTTCCCTTTTTGTGTCCTTTTTCGACATACCGGTGAGCCTCGACAATTTCCTCCAAGGGATAGCGTCGATCTATGACCGCTTTTATCTTTCCCGCCTCAATAAGCTCTTTGAGGAAGATTAAATCTTCAGTCTTTACGTCGCCTCCGGAACCGGAATCTCTGTTAACGTTAAGATAGATTCCTTTTTTCTTTAGCGAGCTTTTACAACGTGAACGCGAAGCCTTGTCTACTGCATCAAAAATAACGTCATAAGGCTCACCACTTTGGGTAAAATCCTCTTTGGTGTAATCAATCACCTTATCGGCTCCTAGAGATCTCACCATTTCTAAATTCGTGGTACTGCATACCCCGGTAACTTCTGCCCCAAAGTACCTGGCAAGCTGTACCGCAAATGTACCTACACTTCCAGAAGCTCCATAGATAAGAACTTTTTGTCCACTCTGGATATTTGCCTTTCTAAGAACACTCAATGCTGTAATTCCCCCAGAAGCAACGCCAGCGGCGGCTTCTTCAAAGGTCATATTGGTCGGTTTTATTGCCAGCATCCCGTCTTCAGGCAGACATTTATACTCGGCATAACCACCAAAATCCGACCAAAAAGTAGATGCAAAAACTTGGTCACCTTTCTTGAAGAGCTTTACATCTTTGCCTACGGCTTCAACTTCCCCGGCTAGCTCCATCCCTAGTATAGCTCTCTTTGGTTTTCTAAGACCTAAATATATTCGCGCGAAGAGCCATTGCCAGCGAGGAACATCGAAACTCCGCATTCTCACATCCCCTATATGTACTGTTGTCGCATATACTTTTACCAGTACTTCATTGTCCTTAGGAATAGGTTTTTCTACTTCTTTTAGTTTAAGAACCTCAGGAGGTCCGTATTTTGTGTATACAATTGCTTTCATTTTAATTTCCTCTTATCTTTATTTTCTTGAAATTATGGAAGTTATTATCAGACCTAAGCCTATTCCTATGAGTGTAAATGCAACTATTCCTAAAGGATATGTCTTTATATAAAAAATTCCAGCACCAACACCTATAAGTACACCTCCACCAATAGCCCATGTGCTCTTATCTTCTTTTTTGTTTGTCTTATCCATATTATTTACCTCCTTTTTTTTAATTATTTAAATTGTCCTGTGCAGTTATTATGCAATATTTTTCCCCTTATGCATGATACTTTATATTTGAAAAAGAATAAGAAATGTTTCTTCTAACCACACCTCCTTATCTAAAACTTAAATTTTTTCTTTCCCCCCTCTTTACCCTTTTAAGGGGAAAGTAATAAATGCTTGAGACTTTTAGATTATATTCGACCCTTTAGATTAGAAATCCTTCTTTTGTGTAAAAAATTATAAAAAGAAAAAGCCCTTCAGCAAAAATACCAAAGGGCTTGGAATTAGCCTGGCTCCCCCTATTGGAAAGGTTTGGAACTTTTTGTTGGGGTGAAATTATAGAAGAATTGCAAAACGCCTATAAACTAAAGGAGTTAATTGGTATTCCTATAAGTGCTATAAACAATGTTTAATTAGTTATTTTCTATTATTTATCAATAAGCACACTCCCTACTCTTATTCTAACCATGTATTATAAAAGTAGGTATAGCTATTTTAAGGGCAGGATTTTTTTATTTAGCTTATTTAAACCTGCTCCTATATTAATAGCAAAGGTAGTCTTTTACCCACCCCGCCTTTTTGATTGATTAAAGCGATTGTTTGCATGAGAATACCTTTTTTATTTATTATTTTATCCAATTCAATGAAATGAGGGCGTATAACGTTCAGAATATGGGGCGTTGGGCATTTTAACGCGTTTTCGTATCCGCAACGTTATATGTTTTATTAAATGTACTCACTCTCAAACTGAGTATTATCCGCCCAATGCCCTATATTTATTGTTGTACACCGTACTTTATCAATTTTCATTTCCAATTTGATTCAATCTTCGAGCAATCATAAATAGCCATATTGAAGTTGGAATTAATGATGTTAGAGCAAATATCATTCCTACCAACCCTACTGTTGATGGAACCAACATTAATATTCCTGCCACAAGTCCAATGTATGCAGTCTTTTTACTGAAAACTTCATTTCGAATCATAGCTACTGAAAACAATATTAATGAAAGTCCATTCAAAATATAATAGACACCAAAAGCAGTGCCGCTATATCGGGTAAGCATAACTTTCCCCGCAGCCAATAAAATTGTTTTCTGTTCATTTGTCTCAGCTAATAGGTATTGATTACTTAGAGACATCATTTCAAAAGATACGTTTGAAATAAAATAAACCGCTACCCCAATTAAGCCAAGAGCTAGCGCAATCGTTGCAATTGATTTATGGGTATCTTTTAATGCCACATAAAATGCAAGATATATATATCCAATAAAAAGAACTGTCAATAAATATAATAGGTCAAGATTGAATAATCCGATTAGTGTATTTTTTTGAAATAGTGAGTAGAAATCTAAAACTGTTGTTGGTGGTGGCCACAAAATAAAAATTACAACCTGAACAGGAATTAGTCCTAAAGTAATCCATGCAATAATCCCAGATGATTTATATAATATATTCCAATTATTTTTTTCCATGTTTTATTCCTTTCATTATATTATGTTTGCATTCACCGTGTAGTGTCGCTCTTTAGTATGGCGTACAACGTAAAATAACCGAACTACTTTGTTATGCACCAAATAGGCATGTTTGCAAGGCACTTCGTTGTAGTAATAGAATTTTTCTATATTGATTATAACACAAATTTTTTAAAAACCCTTCTTTTTCAAAATAAAAAGCCCTTCAGCGGAATGCCAAAGGGCTGGAAATGTCTTGGCTCCCCCTGTTGGACAGCTTCAGAACTTTTTTTGTGAGTGATGATAATAAAGAGGCTCTTTCTGTACTAAAATTATTATAATCCGAATCCTTACGAAAATTTGGAAAAAGTTACGGAATTATTGAGTTAATACAACCTCCTTGCTGCTACCCACAGTTTTAACTTCCCAAATTCAAAGGATTTAGTACCAACGGGAGGTTTTTTTCAGTAATGGATTAATTTTTACAGTATTTTATTTTTAATCATTAATGCTTTTAAATTTCGGGATAATACTTGTTCGTATTCATCCATGTTAATTTTTTTTAATTTAGTCATCAATTTTTGATTACTTCCAAAGTTATTATCTAATATCATCTGAGTTTCTTCTTCATTAAATGATTCAACTATTTCTCTATTTTTTAAAAATGATCTATTAACAGGACAGACTCCCTGGCACCTCATGCAACCAATTAAAGCATTTATGGCATTTTCAGGAATACCATTATCTTTAAAATTACCTTCTATTTCTGGATATGTATATAGAGTAATGCATTTACCAGCATCAATGATAAAATTCTGTTCTGAAATACAGTGCATGGGGCAATTCTCAATACAGCGATTACATTGATTACATTCATCCATTATTCGCATCTTATTCCAATTATCTCTTTCGCCTTCGTATTTTACCAAAAAAGCATCTAACCTTACAAAACTCCCCATTCCCGGAAAATAAGCTATATTATTCTTACCATACCAAGATAAGCCACTATACGCTGCTAGTAATTTTAAAGGCAACTGAGCTTTTTCAACGTAACTGAAGGATTGTTTTAAAATACTATAGATTAACTCCCAATCCTTTGTATAAATATAAGTTGGAGGAATAATTGCATTAATCTTTCTGCCCTTATGGTGAAAAAAAACCACAGAAATTGTCTTTGGTTTGGCAGTAATAATTATTGCACGCTGATTATCTTTATTCTTATATTCATAATCAAAAGACTTTAAATAATAATTAAATATTTTTTCATTTATTATTCCTTTTTTATATTTTGTATTAATATCGTCTTCAACAAACTTTAAATGGTTTGTTGAAATTATTTTATGCTTAATGTCATTTTCTTCAAATAATTTCTCAAATTTTCCCTTCCCATAAATACTCATTACTCACCACTTCGCTAATGATTAAAATTTATTCACTTATCCTAACCTTCCCCAAAAAATAATCTTTTTTTCAAAAAAGAAATAAAAGGCCAGGTCTCAACATTTTGACATATCTAATTCTAAAGATTAAACTCTCTTTTTTTTATTCTTTTAAAATATTTTATAGAAATAAACGCTACACGCCATACGTTTTATGCTATCTTCAACGTTTATGTCCAATCATCCTTAAAAATTATTTTCTCTCTTTTACTTCTTCTACTACTTCTTCTGCCCCTTTTTTAATCTTTTCTTTAAACTCCTCTCTTTTATCAAACTTATCATCAGAAACTTGTTCAGGATTTTTGGGAATTATAATCCAGGCAATAATATAGACAACAACTCCTGCGCCTCCTAAAAGGACAACTATTACCGTTAATAACCTGATCAAAGTAGAATCAACATCAAAATATTCCGCAATTCCTCCACAAACACCAGCAATCATATGATCTTTTTTTGACCTGTAAAGTTTCTTCTTCATTATAGATTTACCTCCTTTCATTTATTTATTAAAGATATTTACTTAACTTCGCGAAGTTAGCTAACATAATTTCTGTTTAAATAGTTCCTTAAGCTACTTACTTATGAGGGGAATTTAAGTGTTCCTTGTATTTCATAAATACTTTATCCCATTTCGACCTGATGGGGAATTAAGAAACTATGATTATAGTCTGCAAATTATAAAATATCCGGAGATTATTAATATTTTATTATATAAAACGAAATTTAGGAAAAAATGTTACTATTTACTTTTTTACCTTTAAAGCGCTAAGAGTTTTTTCCTTATTTTTATTTTATATATAAATGTTAGGATAATAATAACGAGAGTTTTATTATTATATTCGACTCTTTAGATTAAAAATCCTTCTTTATTTATAAAATATTTTATTTAAAAGAAAAAGCCCTTCAACAAAAGCCAAAGGGCTTGAAATTGCCTGGCTCCCCGGGTAGGATTCGAACTTACAACCTCCGGTTAACAGCCGGATGCTCCACTGTTGAGCTACCGAGCAAGGTTACAAGCAATTATACCCAAAAACCTCATCCCAGTCATAACTTTTTAAACCCCAGTTTTTCAATTGCTCCTTAACTGCTGTATAAAGGACGAAGTTAATATAAATGGAATTACTTTTATTAATTTAGATTTAACTTCTTTGACTTCGATGAATTTTTAAATTTTCTGTTTTTCTTTTACCTTTTCTCTTCACTAACTTCTATATAATCCCCGGGCAATGAACCTACAATTAAACCAACTACTTCATCAACATTAGTCTTTTTTGTAATCCTCTCGGCTACTTTTTTCCCTCTACGCATAATTAACAGTCTCGTAGCA
>JABUBM010000168.1_pt1 | contig 14810 bp, 9 predicted proteins | sample 7240321 | NCBI WGS metagenome assembly JABUBM01 (sample SAMN07256344, study PRJNA390944) | subsurface metagenome | isolation source: Methane hydrate marine sediment | place: Pacific Ocean: Eastern North Pacific, ODP site 1244 | collected 2002
ACCTGAAGGCAAGCGAATTTTCGTTCAAACCGTTCTAAGCGGCTATGAGTAAAAACTTAAATTCAATGATCACCTAAAAGGACTTATACCCATTAATTTTTTGATTTAAGATTAGTCATTCAATTTGTTAAATTTCTTCAAATTGATTATTTAACTAATATATTGTTTCCCTCAATTATAAAGATAAACTCTTCAATTTCAAGGTTTGATCCCGAATTAAATGCTAAATCTATGTACTCGCTTGGACCATTTTTATGATCAGTCCCAAGAATAACCGTCTTTATGTCATCGCTAAATTTTAATTCTCTTTTTACATTTCCATCTTTACAATGGACTGCTGAGACAAGATATAATATGATTTCATCTCCATTTTTCAATTTTGCCAATAGTTTGACTTGGTCTATAGAAGAGATTGTTTTTTGATGTTCTGTTAAACGAAGTCTATACTCGCCATGTATAGCTTTTAGGCTATTGGTTATCTTATGTTCATGAATTACATCTTCCCCTTCTACGTTATGAATATCTAACAATCCTTCATCGAGATAGTTCTCTCCATCAAATACGGAGAGTATGGGACACCCGCCACCGCCGCCACCATAGTATTGGTATGTATTGATGTCAAAAGCCCGACCACTATAAAATTCTACATACCACAGCGAACCAGGTTGATTATAAACGAAGTGATGGTGTGCTTTGGTATTATAAACAAATTTAACTGAGATTGAAACACTTCCAAAGATATCACTTCTTTGGACACTTAGTCCTATAGAACCTTTATAAGTCGCAGAGCTTGTCATGGTAATATCTGCAGAGTGTGAGCTTCTCCATTCCCCTAAATAATTGCTTCTGGTTTCACTTAAACTAGCACCCGATTCTGATTCAAAGCTTAATGTATACCAATGTTCAATGAATTCTCGATGAAAATCTCCTATCTCGAAAATCACTAATCCAATTATTAAATAAACTATACCTGATTGGTATTTATGTCTGAATTCACTTCTCCATGTCTTGGTATCTCCATCAGCGACTGTTAAAGGACCATGATTAACTGCATATGTTATTTCCTTTGAATATGAGGCACTTGCAGAGACACCCTTGCATTTAACTTCCGATTCTATTGTAATTTTCTTTCCATAATAGACAGACAAATCAAAACTATGAGTAAGTCCATTTTCTGAGTCAACAAGAGCGATTGGATGCCAAACATTATAAGTAGTTTCATAATCAACAATTGCGATTGTATAAATAATTAAACCAAAATTAATTTCAACATTTGACCTCATGGATTGAATCTCGTTTTGACGCTTTTCCAAGATCGTTTTTGTTGCTGGATCTAATGTTTCAAGATTAACTGGAGTCCATTTTTCTTTATTCTGTAAGATTTCATCTTTAAGGATTAATGGGAAGGTTTCTTCTTCCTCTTCACCTGGCATTGCAGAAAGTACCTGAATTGGGGTAGCATCTTCTTCTTGAATCATGTCTGCATAGGTAGGAGTTAAATCAATTGGATTATTGTGATTTGTATTGGGTTTCATATTGACAATTACATTAAGATGTTTTTGTTGTGAACCAATAGTAAATTGCCTATAGCCATGGAACCCAGTTTCTCCACTTATGCTTGCTTCTATAGCATATTCTCCATGGGATAAAATTAGTAAAATTTCCCCATTTTCATCTATTTGATAGGATTCTGCCTGATCAATTGGAATTCTATTTTCATGTGGGTAAATAGTGAGTTCTACATTTGGAATTTTGGTACCTTCATATGAACATATTATTGTCACTTCGGCGGAAGAATTTTTAAATGCTACATCTTGCCCAATAAAGATTGGAGAAATAGTTAATACTGTTAAAAATAAAAACACCGCAATTGTAAGCATTGAAGATTTTGAAGGATTTGATCGATAATTAGAATTTAACTTTTCTAATTTTTTTGACATTTTTTGTCCTCTTGAAGTATATTTTTCCATATTTATCACTTTAAATTTTATTTTTTGTTTTTAATTTAAATTTATAGAACGTGACATAATAACATATAATTCAGTTATAACATTATTCATAATGGATTTTCAAAATCTTGTTCTTAAATTGCCCAATTGGTAATAAAACGTACCAAATATCGCCTAATTCCGCTCTTTTACTATCTAATTTTAGACTTTTTGACGCATTTTTGACAATTCACTTAAATTTCCCAACTTGAATCAAGAAATAAATAACTACTTTTGAGTATATACTGGAAAGTAATCAAATGTAAGCAAACGTAACTTTTTCTCTATCGAACTTTTCCTATCTCAAAAACCTGCGAACTTTAAGGAGTTTAATGATCAAATACCCATCAAATTAATAGAATCGAACTTTTGTAAATACTTATAAGTAAATTACATTATAATTATATTGAATAAGAATGTTTTTAATATTTTATTTGTTTTTATTCAGATAACAGAATTAGGTTAAGGAAAATGACGCAAGTAAATATAAGTGGCAAAATTGACGAAGCACTAAAGCAATATGCAGAAAAATATTCCATAAAGATTTTTAATTCGTCGGTGTAATACGTCTTCGGAATTAAAGTAAAGATATCCAGATTTCTGTGCTTCATAGGGAAGCATTCGTCTAAAATTGGAATGCCGAGAAGATTCAGAAGCAGAAGGCTTCATTATTAAATCAGGTCGTCCTAATTTATACGCCGTCAACGCTTTCAATAGTTCTAAAATATAAATAAGAGAGCGAAGTTTTATCGCCGCATCCATGCCCCTGTTATTCATTCGATAGGCGTTGTAATACGTATTATTATATGAATTTCCTTGCTCAATCATAGGTCGAAAGCTGTAGATCTTGAAAAAATAATCGTCCGACCACCCGTCTGGGATATAGTTGGTATTGAAAAAAAAATCCTTTTTTTAATTCTCTTATAGGATGGGTTTTCAGATTCTTCCTTGCTCGAATAATAGGTATTAACCCTTTAAACCGCATATTTTCCATGTTTTGCAGAAAGTATGGTCCTGAATCTGCTATGAGAACTTGTCATTTATATTTTGTAAGAGCAAAAAATCCTTCCATAGTTTCTCTAAACGCAAGAATGTCGTTCCGATTTGCCGGAAACATCTTGAAATATATGGGGAACCAGCGATTAAAGCAGTGAGTATATAATATTCCTGGGTCGTAGCCTACTCCCTTTTTTACGCCGTTATGTCGACAATATCCGGCGTCAGGATCAGTATAATTTGATTGTCCTTTCTTTTTATTGTTGTTACAATTTGAGCGTATGAATTGACCGTCCCAAATTAGGATTCTTGGGACGATTATCCCACAATCAACGCACTCCTTCACCAACAGCTGAAAGAACTCAAACAGCGCTTCTGCAGGGATCCTCGTGAGAACATGACCGATATCTCGTGCGTTGGGAAAGAAGTTAGGATCGTGTGTGATGCTGAATAAGGGTGGATAAGCAAGGAATCTACCCATTCTTTCAATTCCCGTATAGTTTTTAAAGCCCAAGTTAATCCGCAACATTTCATAGGCGAGCACATCTTCAATAAACATATCCTTAAATGACACGCCGCGGTTCTCAAGGATTCCTTGTAAATCTTGAAAATAGTTAAAATCATTAAATTCAAATAAGTTTTCAAAGAGTTCGTTAAATCCCTTAAGATATCGATGTAAATCCCATTCAATTTTAGAGATCACTCCCAATCCAAATTCTTCAAAACGAGGGATCTTTACGCGTGGGAACCGGTATAAATATTTATCCTTTAGTCTAGGCTCCCAATCTATGAAGTCATGTATCCTTTTTTGGGATTTGGTCAAGGACCTCGTGGTGGATGATCTCCGCTTCCCCCAAGTGGGATGTATGGGCAACCATCGAAACTTTTTTCGGGCTATTCTGTAATCTTTTGGAACATTCATGTCATATTTCTCTATGGATTCTAATCCAATGAAGTCTGTCGACTGAGTTTGATAAATACTGGGCTTAATTTTATATAAAATTATTATCATGATGGCTCATTTTTATGATCACTAATAAACTATTATATTATCGCCTATTTATTCTTTTTGGTTAATCTTTGATTCAATGAATAAATTAATTATATTTTTTCTCTTAGTTTTATTTCTTAGAATTAAAGAGATCACAAAAAAGCGGTTTTCAATCCTAGTTTTTTCTATAATTTTTTCGCACAGTAGACACCGCAGACCGCACGACATAAATCTATTAGGCATAGAAATATTATAAAGTAATTAATTAATACAAGAATAAACAAAAAAAATAAAAGGATTTAAAATTAAAATTTACTCAATTTATAAATGTTTCTATTTTTTTTAGGAATATGATAATAACACGAATTAAACTAATTCTAGTTGTTCTTTTAAAGTAAAAATTTCTTTTATATCTTATATTTGACATTTTCGGATAATTATTAAGTACTTATTTTATTATTGGTGTTTTTGATTATTAGAGATTTGAAAATAAGTCAAATATTTTTTGTGGTTGAGGAAATTATTAAAAATTGAAATTTTAACCAATAAATTAGAGAAAATCATTAGTTGATAGATTTTAAAAACAGGTTAAATAAAATTATTGAAATTTTTACTATCAAAAATGTTAGTTACTTATCAGTAGTCTTAAATTTTGCTAGTATTGTTTTAGGAATAATTTACCTTGTGTAACCTTTATATTCTTTTTTATGGGATGTTTTTGGGATTATTTTATTAATAAGTCTATTTGTCAATCTTTTACTTGTATATCTTAATTTGGATAAAATAAATAATGCGAATAGATTAGGAAAAAGAACGAGCTTACTTTGTTATTTTTATTTAGTTTTTATGATTTTTGCTATGCTAAGTTTGATGTCAGGTAATTTATCTACCTCTGTGACATATTCAAATGAAATAATTGAAAATTTTGGAGCATATTTAACAACCTATTTTTCTTATTTTGGCATTTTAATTTTTGGCATTTTTATAGGATTAATTGATATTAAAAACATCAAAAACAAAAATTTTTGGGAATTCAAAAAAAGGTTTGGAGGAATAAAATCTAAAGAAATTATTAGAGCTAAAGAAATATTGTATAAAATTTTTATGATTCTTACGCGGGTAACTTTTATTATTGGTATTATTTTTGCGATTAATGTATTATTTGGTGTATTTGAAATAATAACAACTGGTATCGTTTTATTTACCCCTCAATTTGGGACATTCTTTTCATTTATATTTTTGGCAAATACAATTATATATTTAAAATTAAAAAAGAAAAAATGGAATCCTAAAAAATATTATAGAACAGCAATTATTGGAATTCTAATTTCTGGGATTTCTATGATGCCTTTTTTTTTAACTCATTCCATAGTATTTAATGCTGAGAAGAGGTTTATAGAAATGTTCGGTCAAGATTGGCGGGAAGAAATCCCCGTTGAAGTAAACAATTATTTTTTACAAACTACTTTTTCAATTCCAGGTTATTTTTTAGGAATTCCTCCTAAAGGCAGTATTATTGAAGAACAAACTTTATTTTATAAAGACGAAGGTATAAGCCTATACTTTGATGCTTATATGCCATTAAATCGAGGGAAAAACCTTCCTGGAGAAAATTCAACTATTATTAGGATCCATGGTGGTGGGTGGGTTTCTGGGGATAAAGGACATATGAACATGATGCAGATGAATAAATATTTTGCAGCTCAAGGATACATAGTATTTGACATACAATACGGATTATTTGACGGATCGATACCTTTTGTTGATCCTAGCACACCTGATTATAATTTGGGCGATTTTAATATCGATGATATGATGCGTCATCTCGGCATATTCACGATTTACCTCGCTGAACACGCAGATGAATACGGTGCTAAATTAGACTCTGTATTTATTAGTGGAGGATCTTCTGGGGGCCATCTTGCATCTGCTATGGCTTTAGCAATAGCAAGCGGAAAATATACGGACATTTTTAGTCAAAATTTAACAATAAAAGGTTTAATCCCATTTTATCCCGCAAATGGTCAAATGGTTTATTTTGGAATTGATGGAAAAGAAGAATTTAAAAATCCTGAAAAACTTATTGAAGAAGATAGTCCACCGTGTTTAATTTTCCAAGGTACCCATGATATTCTTAATTATTTTAGTATAACAAATAATTTTAGAAATACCTATTTAGCTGAAGGAAATTATGAATGTGCTATATTATGGATGTTATTAGGCGGACACGCAAGCGATTTTTATTTTTCAGGTTATTATAACCAGATTTTTTTGTATTATATGGAGCGGTTTTTATATTTTTATCATTAATTCTTGGTTTTTGGTTTGCTTAAAATTTAAATAAAATTAAAAATAGGATCAATAGTCACAGAATTTATGAATTATTAATCCAAAAATAATTTTTAATATTATTTCTGTGGAAATAAGATTTTTATTAAAGAAAGGGAGATTTTATGGAGATTTTTACAATCACAATAAATATTTTAGTTATAGTTATAGGCTATTTTATAGGTTCAATAAACCCGGCTTATTTTTTTGGTAGATTAAAAAAATTCGATATAAGAGAGAAAGGCGATGGTATTGCTGGCACTGTAAATGCTTATCATAATTTAGGACTTAAATTTGCAATACCAACAGCGATATTTGATACTCTAAAAGGTGTTTTTGTTATTTTCATAGCACTGAGTATGGGAGCTGATTTTGTCTTCGCGCAATTAAGTGGTTTAGCTGCTATTGCGGGACATGTTTTTCCATTTTATATTAAATTTCGCGGTGGTCAAGGAATGGCTTGTACTTCAGGTATCTTACTTGCTTATTTATTAAATTATATTCTTGTTGGTCCCGAAATGCTTATTTTTCTTTTTTGCTATTTAATTTTTATAATTGCGATTTTTGTTTACATTACTAGAACAGGAGTAATTATCGCGCTCATTGTACTTGCTTTAATCGGATATACTGCTTTTATTTATTATCCTGAAAGCCCTTATAATCTCTTCTTTTGGATAGTAATAGCATATGATATGTCTGTTACTTTTTATGATATGGTAAAAGGGAAGGTATTCAAGATTGAAGACGAAACTTTTAAAGCTCACTGGTGGCGGGTAGCCATGAGACCGTTCGCGATTTTATTTATAATATTTTACGTATTTTACCCGCAAATAACTACATTGCAATTCATTGGTATCGTAGCGCTATCTTTTATAGTATTTGATATTTATAGGTTTATGAGTAAACAAGCAAATGAATTAATAGCAACAAAAGTTAAAGCTCTATTAAGGAAAACCGAATTTAAAAAGTTTTCGTCAATGACTATCTTCTTAGTTGCGATGTTTATAACTATATTGTTATTTCAGAAAAACGTAGCGATTATAGCCTCATCGTTTCTGATATTCGGAGATTCGTTTGGTAAGCTTTTTGGGTTAGCATTTGGAAGGCATAAAATATTGGACAAAACTTTAGAAGGTACGCTAGCATATGCGGGAAGTGTCCTTATTATGGGATACTTTCTTTATACTAACTTAGAGATTTCTTTGATTATTTTAATTCTAGGGGGTATCTCAGCACCTTTAGTTGAGATGTTTTCAATGAATTTAAATGACAATTTTACAGTTCCTTTAATAACAGGATCAATTATGACAGTAGCACTATTGTTTGGTCTATAAAAAGCTGTAAATGTTTTTTCTTTTTTCATTATTTTATCATACTTAACAATGTAATTTCTATGATTTTGATACAACTAAAATTTAAATATCACTAAATACAAGATAAATATGTATTAAAATGTAGATATTCATGCGTTATAAAAAAACTAACAGAAGAAAAGAAACAAACGTGAGGATGAGAAATGGAACCCTTAGAAATTATGATTAGCATATTTTGTTTATTATTTGGTTATTTTTTTGGTAGTATTAATCCTGGCTATTTTTTTGGGAGACTGAAAAAAATCGATATAAGGGAAGTTGGTTCCAAAAACGCAGGAACAATAAATACATTTCAGACGTTAGGGGTGAAATATGGGATCCCCACAGCCATATTTGATATTTTTAAAGGGTTGTTAGTTATACTAATAGCATTAAGCTTAGGAACTAACATTATTGTAGCTCATTTAAGTGGATTGATGACAATTGTAGGTCACATATTTCCATTCTATTTAAAATTTAAAGGCGGCCAGGGTGTTGCTGCTGCTACAGGAATGCTTCTTTGCTATCTAATGAATTATTTAATAACCAATACTGAATTTATCTTCTTTCTATTTTATTTAATTCTTCTTTCAGTAATATTTTATTATATTTCTAGAATTGGGACGCTTTTAAGTATTGTAGTGCTTCCCCTTCTTGGCTATTCTATATACATTTATTTCCCGGGTTGTCAATATAACGTCTTTTTTTGGATTGTAATTGCCCATATTACTACGATCGGTATATTTAATATCTTAAAAGAAGGTAAATTTAAGATAGAAGACACGAATTTTCAGACATATAGGTGGCGTGTTGCGATAAGACCATTTGCGATTATTTTTTTAATATTTTATAGTATTTTCACTAAAGTTCCTTCTTTATATATACTTGGTAGTGTGACCCTAGTTTTGGTAGTATTTGATATCTTTAGATTGATGCATAAAAAAACAAATGAGGTATTGAAGACCAAAGTTAAGGCTTTACTTAGGAAAAATGAAATTAAAACATTTTCGTCATTCACCATCTTTTTTATTGCTTTGTTTATTACGTTATTAATATTTCCGAAAGAAGTAGCATTCATTGCTTCATCCTTTTTAATCTATGGTGATATATTTGGAAAGCTTTTCGGTTTAGCATTTGGGAGACATAAAATATTGAATAAGACATTAGAAGGAACATTAGCATATATTGGGAGCGTTCTTATTATGGGATACATACTCTATACTAGTTTAAATATTCCATTAATTGTTTTAATTCTAGGGGGTATCTCAGCACCTTTAGTTGAAATGTTTTCAATGAATGTAAATGACAATCTTACAGTTCCTTTAATAACAGGATCAATTATGACCGTAGCACTATTGTTTGGTTTATAAAAATAATTTTCTTATCAAATTCTTCAAAAAATAATGTTATATTAAATAAATCTATCATAATTATAGGAATGTCTTATATTGAGAAAAAGTATAACAATAAGATCTCAGAAGTCTTTGACGACCTCACTAAATTGGAACAAGATATCCTAAAATTATTTAATTATAAATCCATTAAATATTCGGAAAAGGTCGCAAAATTATGCGCTCTTAGTAACAAAAACATTAATCTCATCCTAAAGAAATATTATCCAGAAATAAAACAAATTAGCGATAAGCTCAGGATTAAATCTCGGTTAAAATTCTATTACGATTTAATAGACAAACTTACTCATTTTATAAGATGCGTTGAGGAGTTTCAAAAATTAGATGATCAATATTACGAAACTATTATAGATTTCATTAATGAGAAAGAAAATTTAATATCGGGTAAATATAAAGAAATCAGTTCTAAAGAGTTAACGGTTTTTTACGACAAGAAAACTCGTGAAGATTTAGAACGAATATTAGCTGAAAAAATCGAATCGGGGAGTAAGCAATTCTTTACTTTTGGAACTTTAGAAGCAGAAATCAAAAAGATCGCTATAATTGCTGGTGCGGACGAGGTAGCAATTCTTAATAATGAAGAAATCCTAAACAGGGCGGAGTTTATCAATAATCCAAATGCAATTATACATTATTCTATTTATTCTACAGATGAGGAGTTATTGAAAAAAATTGGGAGAGAATTAAAAGAATATCTCATTTCAAAAGGTTATGAAGCTATAATCTTACTTCTAGAAATTACCGATCTTACACTGGAGCAAGATTTTTTAACTGGCTCGATCATTACTAACGCTAATTTAAATCCTGATTAATAAATTGATTAAAATTTATTAAATCTTAACTAATCATTTATCCAAATGAAACTACTCATTTCGTACACGTTTCTTTTTTAAATAGAGTTTTACTAATAAAATATTTAACTTTTAAAGTATTTATTTTGATGATATATTATGGCTAAAAAGAAAAAGGAAGCTCCCTTAACCGGAATAACCGTGTCTAAAGAAGAGGATTTTTCTGGTTGGTATACAGAACTAATAAACAAGGCAGAGTTAGCGGATATTAGATATAACATTAAAGGTTTTGTTGTTTATCGAGAATGGGCAACCATCTCTATAAAGAAGATGTATGCCATATATGAGAAATGCATGGAAGATCATGGACACATGCCCTTAATAATGCCTTCGTTAATTCCAGAATCTAATTTTTTATTGGAGGCTGATCATGTGAAAGGTTTTGCTCCAGAAGTATTTTGGGTGACCGAAGCAGGTAGTTCAGGAAAGTTATCAGAAAGATTAGCTTTACGCCCTACAAGCGAGACCGCTTTATATAAAATGTACTCTTTATGGATTCGGAGTTACAAAGATCTACCTTACAAAAGATATCTTTCGTGCCAGATATAGGGCGCAATGGAGCAAGTCAAGGAGGATATGGAAATGACATATCAAATGCTTCAAGATGAATTTGGAATTCCGATCATCTTCTTTGAACGCCCTCAATGGGATAAATTCAGCGGAGCACAGAAAACTTTCGCTGCGGATGCTCTAATGGGGTCAGGAAAAGTTCTACAATTGCCTTCAACTCATCTCTTAGGACAAAATTTCGCAAAGCCATTTAATGTAAAATTTATTGATGCTAATGGAGAGGAAAAATATGGATATCAAACATGTTATGGTCCAGCGATAAGTAGAATATATGGAGCTATGATAGCTCACCTTGGAGACGACAAAGGATTGATCCTACCTTTCGATATAGCGCCTATCCAAATAGTAATTGTTCCAATTTTGTTCAAGGGTAAGGAACAGAAAGTATTGGAAAAAGTCAATGATATATATGAAATGCTCAAGGGTAAATATATCGTAAAAGTTGATGAATCAGACAAATCAATGGGAAATAAATTCTATTACTGGGAATTAAAGGGAGTTCCTATTCGAATCGAAGTAGGTCCGAAAGACATCGAAAAAAACCAAGTTGTTATCGTTAAAAGACATGATGGTCAAAAATTCTTTGTTAATGAAAAAGAATTAGAAAGCTTCATGGATGATATTGCTCTCAATTACACAAAAGAAATAAAAGAGAAAAATGTAGTTGATTTTGAATCGCAAATTGAAGTAGCTTCCCATATAAACGCAGCAATTGAAGCGATAAATAACGGTAAAATAGTTTGTTGTGGATTTTGTTCAATAGATAAAGATGGTGAACACTGTGCAGAAGTAGTTGAAAAAGATATAGGAGGATTCGTCCGTGGTAAACGAGTTGATGAGGAAAAACATGAATTTGCAACCTGTTTAATTTGTGGTAAAACTGCTGGATGTACAGTGTATATTGCCAAGAGTTATTAGATTTATATTAATTTACTTTATTTGATATAAATAAATTAAGATTATTATTTTAGATTCCAATCTCGTTTTAAATCCCAATCATCTATTAATTTATCTAAAGTATATTCTGTTGTGCTTAATTTTTCGATTAATTCATTTTTTTGATTGGTATTAATTAATTCTTGTAAATTATCTTCTGAGATGGCTTCTTCAATTAATTTTTCAAGTGATTCATTAAGCTCATTAAAAGTATTTCTTTTTCTTTCTAGACTAGAATTAAAATTTCTCATCAGTTTATTAAATAATCTTGCTCCTAGAGTTAATATATACAAAAATCTTAAAGAAGAATTAACTTTTGTGTTATCATCTATTATTTCTGTTATATTCGTATAACTTCGAATGTACGATTCTCCATTAAAATAATACTCTCTTACTTCATATTTTATAGTAAAATATGTTTTAACTTGTTCAAGAATTTCCTTATGTGCTGAACATACCATAGTTTTTCCTTGAAAACCATCCCCATCATACAAACCTAACAACCAAGATAAATATAAATCATAACTACTTAATTTCGGAAAAAATTTAAAGTCTTGTTCGATTAACTCTTCATACATAGGTTTACACCAAAAATCAATATATACGATTCGATATTTTACCAACTTGCCTTTATAATTTAGAATTTCATCTTTCTCTTTTACATTAGATTGTTCCATACCAATAGCTTGGCAAAATTTAATCAAATGTACTTTATCTTTAACAGATAAACCAATTCCAAGTTTACCATACTTTGTTTTACTAATATAACCATCAGCACATAAAAATCCTAACCAATATGCTTTTTCTTTAGTATCAATAAACTTAAAATAGTGTGCATTCAAATTTGGATGGTGAATATGATATTGCTGACCAGAATATTCTTTTAAATCTTCATTCATAGTCCTATATCTTTCAATAAAACAATAACAATTACATCTATAGGCTTTTTCACCATATTTATTTATAAGGTTATTTTCCAAAATCTCTAAATTCTCTAGGGAAAATTTAAAATTAGGATTATATTTTTGATGATTCGGTTTTCTAATCCTCTGTCTTATTTCATCTAAATATCGTTCATCTTTTCCAAATAAAATACTCAATTCATAATTGTAAATATTAAGTTGATACAATAGATCTTTTATAAAATCCAATGTGGAATAACATGTATTTTCTTCTTTAAATTTTCTGTTGATCCATTCTAAGATTTGGTTACCAATAGGAGTTCTATTTAAATTATTCTCTTGAATACAATTCTTCTCATCTTCAATATATTTCGACAAGATATCTATGAATGCCCCTTCATCAATCCAACTTGTTCCAGCTGAGATTTTATCAAAAATATTCCTTACTATTTTTTCTAAAGCTGATCCTTTAAGACTATCAAAAATAGGAGAATCTCGATACATATAACGATCGAATATACCTTTTGTAATACCAATTTCATTTGCAAATTCTTCATTTGAAATGTGTCCAAATTTATTCTCATAATATATTCTAATTGTTTTTAAGAATTGTTTAGCAGGATCCTCTTCTTCATTCATTCCTTTACTCATAATTATAAATAAAATACTTTTCTCATGATTATAAGTAAAATACATAACAAGTTTTCTAATTTATTTAGTATTTTTGTCGTAATTTGTCGTGATTCCCCCAATAACCGTTTCACGAAGATAATACAGAGTCAATTTTTTGAATTATTATAAAAATTAGAAGAACAATTATCAACTAATTCGAACGCCAGTTTTTTTAATTATAAGGAGGATCCGATGTATACAAAAAGAGAGAGTGAATTACTTCAACAATTTATGCAAGGATTCGGAAGATTTCCCAAAGGAAATGAAGATCTTGATGATGATCTCTTTAAAATTTTTAAAATAAAAAGTTAGTTTGTGAGTTTCTCTAACTCATCTACAAATACCCCATATTGTTTCATACCAAGGTTCCAAAAGTCTGGGGTAGTTATGTCCAATCCAACAATCTTACCTAATTCTTCTGGAGATACGCTACTACCAGCACTTAAAAGTTTCTTAAACTTTGGAACAAAACTTTCACCTTCTTTTTTATAGGTTTGGTATAACGCGTAAACAAAAAGCTGGGCATATACATAGGGATAATTATAAAATCTCAAAGAAGTGAAGAAATAATGCGGTATAGGGATCCATTCCCACTTCATATCATCAGTCCACTCAACAGAATCTCCGTAGATTTTATCTCTAGCAGCACACCAATATTTGGAGATAGTATTACCATCTAAATATTCTCCCTTTTCAATAGCATCGTAAAGACTTTGTTCGAACCACATTCTCGCGCTTACTTGAAAAATAGCAACTCCTGCCCAATTCAATAGATTTGTTAATAAAGTTACTTTTTCATTAGTTGATTCAGCGGTTTCAAGTAAATAGTCAGTTAACAATAATTCACCAAAGGTTGACGCTGTTTCTGCTACAGTTAATCCTGGGAAATAATTTAAATATGTTTGTTCCCGAGAAGCTAAATAAAAATGAATTCCATGGCCAAGTTCATGAGTAAGGGGCATAACATCACTTAATAAACCTTTAAAAGATGTTAAAACAAAAAAAGACCTTCCATTGTACCAAGGGATACAGGAAGCCCCTATTTTTTTGCCTTCTCTAGTACTTGCATCTACATGATTTCTCTCAAAAATATCGCGTACAATCTCTCCAAATGATTTATCGAATTTGTTATATACTTGAAGATTAATTTTTTTTGTTTCATCCCAAGTATATTTTTTCTCAGATGGAAGGTATGCCAAAATATCGACCCCGTCTAATTTAGGTAGATTTAAGAGTTTAGTTTTAATTTTCAAGAATTTTTGATAAATACCAATATTATTATCAACAGTTTTCATCAAATTATCTATGATCTCTTGAGTTGTATCATTATCAATGAGACTCTGATGGATTGGACTATCATAATCTCTACGTTTTGCAGTTTTTACCCAGTCACCACATATATTACGTAATGCTGAAGAATAAATTTCTTCCTCTTTCCTTAAACCACCACAAACTGATTTATATACAGACATTCTAGTTTCCCTATCAGGATGCTGGATTAAGGGAAAGAATTCACTAAACGATATCTCTTTCTCTTTACATTCGACAATAGCTTTAAACTTTCGAGTACTTATCCAAGAAGATTTTAACTGCTCCCATGCCTTAGCACCATACTGGTCTTTTTCTAAAATTAACTCTTCTTCTGCTTCTGATAATTTAAAAGGGAATTTCCTCCTAATTTTTTCAAGATAATTTATATAATTACTAAGAGTTTCCTTATTTATTATCTGTGGATTGTCAGTAACGAGTTTTCCGATTTCCATAATGAAAGTTTTTTTAAAATTGATTATAATATTTATTATGAAATATAAA
>JABUBM010000169.1_pt1 | contig 14766 bp, 15 predicted proteins | sample 7240321 | NCBI WGS metagenome assembly JABUBM01 (sample SAMN07256344, study PRJNA390944) | subsurface metagenome | isolation source: Methane hydrate marine sediment | place: Pacific Ocean: Eastern North Pacific, ODP site 1244 | collected 2002
TGATATCAGAGACCTTCTTTCTATAACAAGCCCTTACTAACCTATCCTGAATCCATCTATAGGGTCTCTCAATTTTACCTTTGGCCTGTGGAGAGAGGGCGTAGGTTACCTTTACCCCACAATCATTAAGTACCTGTTTCCACTGGGGATCAGCTTCATCGGTAAGCTTATGATGGTTTCTCCAGTTACTATCTCTCCCTTGGACAAAGCGGTAGGCAGAATAGCTATCTACATAGTAAGAATAGGGGATGCCATAGCCTAAGATTACTACCTTTAAAGCGATAATATTTACCCAGGTAGTCTCTCTTTCTACCAAAACAGCATACAGGATAAGCCTGCTGTAATCATCTAAAGAGGTAATCAGATACCATTTACTATCTGCATGTATAGAGAATTGATGATGAGAAGAATCATGTTGAATCAGCTCTCCCGGATAGTTAGTTATTACTTCTCTCTCATGTACCTTTCTCTTTGGTTTTGACAGGTAAAAGCCATTTGTTTTTGCCCGGTTGATTATGGTAGAAAGAGAGACCTTCTGGTTATAATCATTTTCTAGGATATCTTTTATATAACTGTAATTATAGCATCTAATCGGTACATCTTTTGTTTTAATTAAATCTTTTTCTATCTTTAATTCTTTCATAATATTTGTTTCAATGGCTTTAGATATTGTGCGAGTAGGTATACTACGAAAGTATGAAACGGAGAAGTTTTCAGGATCATCTTTTAATCGTTTTACTAAAGCAAAGAATCGTGTTTTCTTAATATCTAAAACTTTCTGGATTTCTTCTCTTTCTACTTTCTTTTTTAGATACCGTGTCAGTAGATCTTTAACTTGGCAATCATTAAATTTTTTATGTAACTGTTTCATAATATAGGACCTCACTTTTTGATCCTATATTATTACAATTTAAAGTTATTTCTAAGAGTTCACTTTTAAAACGTAAATCATTAAAAAAACGGTTCACTTTTAATTTGTTAGTAACAGTTAATTATTAACTGTTGACAAAAATATTTTTTTATATTATAATCACTACTAATGCAATGATATTAGTAGTAATTTCTCAAATAACCCTCAAGAAGGTTATGCAAATTCTTGAAGGAAGTATGAGTTTTGTGGATAGATATAATTTAATTACGGAAATATTTAATTTTTACATAATCTTAGAAAAAATAAAAGAAAGGAGGTGAGATACTATACCAAAGTTTTTGAGCACCCATACATTGCCACCTGGTACCTTCACTCGAGAACAAATAGAGCAGTTTGCCCAGGCCACATAGCAGGATCCAGTCGTACGGGGCTATCGGAGCTTTGCCAATCTTTCCGAAAGCAAAGCAGTTTGCATTCTTGAGGCTCCTGGTAAGGAAGCGGTAGCTGTTTGGTTCGAGAAGATGAAGATACCCTATGACAGCATCAATCTAGCAGAGCTAGAAGGCGATGGTGGTGTGATTAAAGAATTAAGAATACGAAGTGAGGGGTCGCATTAACTTTCCTCTAAATATTCCAAAGGAGGTGAAACATGTTATTACATATTACACAGATCCACACTCCCGAACGTTGCCCTAAAGATGAAGGTGGGTCAAAGTGCTGTATAACCCAAATGTGGAAGGAGTTAAGTTACGAGTAGCGTATGGTGCATTCTCTGAGCATGTAATCTACTATATCGTGGAAGCGGATAGCCTGGAGGCAGTATACAAATTCCTCGACCCAGGATGGACGCGATGCACCTGTAAGATCGCTCCGGTAGGTGAAGAGTCGATTGTGAGGTGACTGTCTTAAAAAGCTAAGCAGTAGTAAAAGTGCACAATTTTTCGGCGGGCTACGGCGGACTTTCTCCGCTTCTAACATAATCTAAAGGATTTGGAGTCTTAAAATAAAAAAATGAGGTGTAACCATGACACGAATCAACAATGTTGATATTGATAAGGTCAAGGCATTTGGCGAGCAACTCGAAGCTGACCATTTAAATGCCAGAAAGACACAGGTAATTGAAGGAGAATGGCTTCTTAAAGAAGGCGGAGCGCAATTTCAATCGCCCATCGAATTTGAAAGTGGCCAAACAATATTTGAAATGGATAATCCCACGTTCATGGGAGGTGGTGGAAACTTACCCGGGCCAATGCATTATTGTTTCTATGGACTTGCGTCTTGCTATACCGGCACTTTTGCAACGATGGCTGCAATGTTGGGCATAAAACTGAAAAAGCTCACAACTCGAGTTGAAGCGGATGTCAATTTTTCTCGAGTATTTGGTCTTGAGGATCAACCTATTATAGAAGAAGTAAGAGTAACACTTCATGTTGTTAGTGATGCACCAGAGGAGAAAATCAAAGAGGCGGAGACATTGGCCCTGCAGAGATGCCCGGTGGTCTTTACATTAAGAAACCCTGTTAAGCTCACACCGAGACTGCAAATATTCAGGGAACCATAGGCGTCTGATTCCCAGCAGACGAGCAGGATAATATCACAACAAAGCATGAATGTGGACAAAGAAGAATTACAAGCGATTTTGGAACAAGCCAGGCAAGATGAAGGTAGTTTATGGAGGGCAACTTCGCCTAACAGCGGATAAAAGGATCACTTCATTCACCCAAACTTACCCTATCGGGCAAGTTTCTTTTATCCGCGAAATGTTATATACAATCGGCTTCAGGGGGAAAGGTAATTAGAAGACTTATACTTATAGGAAAAAATTGCCCAGCTTATTAGTAGAAAAATGAGAAAATTTTGCCCTTTCTGGTAAAGCGATTAATATTGATTAAATATTATTTAGAAATATTATTTAATATTTTTTAGATGAAAATCAATAAAGTCTTTATTTATCAACTCTTTCACCGAATACATTTTAAAAAATAAATATTCTTACATTAAGCTTTATAAGTTGGCACAATAATTGCTTCTACTAATAGTTAGAACAAATAAGCGAGACAATTTATTTTTTTTGAATTTAATAACTACTAATATAATAGGATAAGTAGTATATAAAATATTTTTCTAAAGTCATTCATAATACATAAGCATAAATTAAGATAAGCGCTATTCACTTTAGTAAAGAAGGCGGTGGCTGGAGTAAACTATCCAAAAGGATATGCCGTAAAGTCATCGGTCTAAATCACTTTAGTGTCTAGCTATTACTCCCTAGGTCGAGGGGCTATACAAAATATTTAAAGGAAAGGAGGTGTTTACAAATGAAGAAGGTACTATTTATAATGATGATCGCTGTGTTGTTGGTTGCGTTCGCGGCGCCAGTCTTTGCTGACAAAGACGGCGTGCCAAACGAGAGCGCGGACTTTGGTAAACTTCACAAGAATGCTGATGATAATAGTGAAATGATAGGTTGGTGGAAAGGCCATGCCGACGATGCAGATCAGAATTTGGGCCAGTTTATCAAAGAATCTGTCAAATAATTTCTGCCCAGGTGAATAGCTATCCAAGAACGAGCATGCAGAAAAATAATTTGAAACACATTGAAAGCGAGATAGGGTAACGCCTATCTCGCTTAATTTTTAGCAATTATAATATCGGGGAGAATTACTAAGAAATTTGCGGTTATGTCCCTTATCATCCCTGTTTTAATCCAGAACGTCATACAGGTCTTTTTTACGTTTGGGAAGCACAGGGAATCCAATAGTATTTAAACAGTCTTGATGGGGTTCGTGGGGGTAGTTGACACTCAAGCAAAGCAGAATTATGTATACCTTGGAGGGAACATTCACATTTGGGGACTCATTCCTGCGGGTCATGAAGACCGTTATAAATTTGGACTCATTTCTAATCCATAAAATTTAGAACTATGTGCTCTACAAAATAACATTAACTAATTTAAGCTCTTAACAGATACTAATTACTTCTTCTAACTTTTGATACACTTTTTCAGTTTCATCATTTAAACAAAAGTTGCGAAATCGTATACTATGTTTCACCAAGTTTAAAACCTTAAAGCTCTTTAGTAATAAAGTTGAAAAGTTTTTATTTATATACATTTTACAGATTATAGTTTTCGAAGATTACCTCTAATAATGAAGAATTAATTGATTTAATCTATTATTTTCTATGGTTATATTCCCCTTAAAAGTTCTGAACGTGTCCAATAGGGGGAGCTTGCTAATTCCAGCCCTTTGGCATTTTGCTGAAGGCTTTTATTTTTTTAAATATTTCCCAGAAAAAGAAGGAATTCTAATGGTAAGAGTCGAATTAACAAATAGTTGTTATTAGTAGTTTCTTAACCTTAATCACAAATTAAGGAGGAAAAGAGAATATGAATAATAAAATAATTTTGTGGCTTACCATTATCGGAAGCATTGCGATTGCTTTCTTGAGTTGGATTGTTTATGGAGAGAGTACATTTAAAATGATATTCAGTGCAATTGTATTAGTCGCTGCCATCTTTTATTTTATAGATTTCATGAAAAGAAAGAAAACAGGCAATTTAATCGCAACTTTGTTTTTTCTGTGTGTTGCATTTACGCTTCTTAATACAATCTGTTTACCAGGTATATTTTCTCTGGTTTTCGCAATGGTATCTTTAATATTATTTATTGCCCTTATTTACACCCTTTTTAATAGAGAGAAATATTATTAAAGGGAGAGGGTATAATGAAATCTAAACGCTACTTGATTACTATAATTGGCTCATTTGCTATGGCTGCAATCATTCTGTTTATTGTTGTATGTTTTGGAAGTACACCAGCAAAAAATAAGGAAATAAATGAACTAGAGTACGTAGTGCCCGAAAAAATCGGCTGGTCATCTGTAAAACTGGAAGAAGTAAAAAACTATGCAGAACAAATCGGATCTGCAGCAGTTATGGCTCTCTATGAAGGAAAAGTATTCTTTTCATGGGGGAACATTAGCCAAAAATACCTGATCCACTCTATTAGAAAACCCTTTCTTTGTGCTCTATACGGCATATATGTAAAACGAGGATTGATTGATCTTGATAAAAGTCTAGACGAGTTGGGAATAGATGATATTCCGCCCGGTCTTACATCTTTAGAGAAACAAGCCACAGTAAGAGATTTATTGATGTCTCGTTCCGGAGTATATCATGAAGCAGCAGCAGAAGCCCAAGTCATGATTAACACTCGTCCGGAGAGAGGTAGCCATGTTCCCGGATCTTTCTTTTATTACAATAACTGGGATTTCAATGTGTTGGGCACTATCTTTGAGAAGCAAACAGGTAAAAAGATATTTGAGGCATTCAAAGAAGAGATTGCTGACCCCATAGGAATGCAGGATTTTCTTTTGTCAGATTGCCGATATCAGCACGAATGGAACAAGTCAAAACACCCTGCCTATCATTTTAGGATGACCGCCAGAGACATGGCCAGATTTGGATTGCTTTATCAAAATAACGGAAAACATGGAGATTTACAAATCATTCCTTCGGAATGGATTACGGAAAGCACAACCCCTTATTCTATTAACAATTTAGATGGGGATGGTTATGGGTATATGTGGAGTATAATCCCCGAAGAATCAGGGTTTGGAAATGGTTTTTATCATACAGGAACTGGCGTGCATCTTCTGGCTGTATTACCTGAGACAAAACTGGTATTAGTTCACCGCGTAGATACAGATAAGGATTTTGATATTACCTGGAATGAGATTCGTCAGCTGATGTATATGATAGCGGAAGCACGCATCTTAGACTGAATTGAGCTGTGGTGATACGTGAGGTAACGATTCTATTGCTATCTTTTTATTGGAGGTAAAAAATATATGAAGACAGATAATCATTCTCAAGAAGAACAGGGGAACTTAGGAATAGCAATAACCAATCCTTTAGTATAAATACTGAAGTGCTTGTTTTTTTGTAAATGTTTTACAAATTCTAATCTTTAGACACTACTTTAATATTGAAGAATTATCTGATTTAATCTAATATTTTCAGTTGTAATATTTCCCTTAAAAGTTCTGAACGCGTCCAATAGGGGGAGCTTGCTAATTCCAAGCCCTTTGGCATTTGCTGAAGGGCTTTTCTGTTTTTTGAATTATTTTTACGAAAAAAGAAGGATTTTTTAAATTTATGTCGTATATAAGAAATAAAGATAGTTTAAGTTAATATGTATACTTTAAAAAGTCGAAGGGACAATTCCTAATTATTGGGAAATACCTTACGAAATTTACTTAAAAAGCTATTTATTATTTTGTTAAGGAGGATACTCCACTAAATACAAGTTTAATTTTTATAACTAATTAAATATTAAATTAGACTTTTTTAAACCGACATTTTATAGAAGATATTTATATAATTTATGATCAAAGATCATAATAAGATTAGTCCCCCTTAAATATTTCTACTTTTACATTAACCATATTTTAGTTGATGTTCCCTTAAAATCATCCCATCATCCCAATAGTTGTTCCATCCTATTTTAAGTTCAATCCTGATAAAGAAGAAAAGATTATCAACATGCTATCTCATACTTACCCAAGTACTTAAATAGGACTTATGCTACTATCTCCCCAAACCTGTTGAGGTATCTTTTAAGAAAGTCTTTTAGGAATAATATCTTAAGCTTACTAATTAATTCCAGGTTGCCACAAAATCCCTACAGAAAAGAAGAGCGGTATAAATAAAAATGCAAGTGTGCATACTTTGCACCACAGTTTTGCAACTCATTTACCGGAACGTGGTACTGATTTAAGGTGCATTCAAGAGTTGTTAGGTCATAAAAATTAAAAAACAACAGAAATATAAACACCTGTTACTAAAACTGCGATGAATAAAATAGTAAGTCCAATTGGTAATTTGGGTATTAAATGATAATTGAAAGATTTGGTGGAAATGTGCGGCAACGCAGCGCTATCTACGCCAACCCAGTATTTCGACACAGAATGTGGGCATACAAGAATGTTGGAGAGATAACAACCGAGATGCTGCGGAACCTGTGGTGCTCGCAATTTCAACAACCCAATGTTGAAGGAGGTGATGTGTATATACATTTGGGGTTTCTCAAAATTTAAATGCTGATTTAATCAGCAAGGAGGAGAAAAATGAAAAAATCAAATTGGTTACTCTTAACAACCATCTTGGTTATCACTTCAGCGATTCTTTGCTTTACTTTTAGTTTCAAAACGGAGGTAGATAGTATGGAAGACGATATCACTGCGATCAAAGAGGTATTACCCCAATATGCCGTCGCTTGTAACACTGGAGATTTCGATCTTTGGATTTCCCTATGGGCTGATGACGGGGTACAGATGCCACCAGACACCCCTACTAGAATCGGGAAAGAGCAGATACGAGAAGCAATGAAGCCCGCATTCGATCAGATGAATTTAGATATTACCATCCACAGCATAGAGGAAACTAAGGTATATGGCGACTTAGGATTAACTCGATGTACATACACATTGAAAATGACTCCAAAGGCAGGCGGCGAGACGATTAATGCTATGCCAGATGGTAAAGCCTTGACCCTATATGAAAGGCAATCTGATGGTTCTTGGAAGATCATATACGATATCTTCAACTCTAATGTCCCTCCAAAATAGGAGTAATAAGCCAAGCTGGTAGCGACAGATTAATTCGTCATTAAGTAAAATGGGGTCAAATCTTTATTCTTAACAAATTAGATTTATTTAATTATCGATAATAAAGATTAGACCCCAACCCAATGTTGAAGGAGGTGATGCGTATATACATTTTATGCGAATTAACTCCCCAATGATATATTTGGGGTTGTTCAAAATTTAAATGCTGATCTAATCAGCAAGGAGGATAAAATGAAAAAATCAAATTGGTTACTCTTAACAATCATCTTGGTTATCACTTCAGCGATGTTTTTCTTTACTTCTAGTTACAAAACGGAGGTAGATAGTATGGGAGACGATATCACTGCGCTCAAAGAGGTAACAAACCAATATGCAGGCGCTGTAAACACTGGAGATTTCGATCTTTGGATTTCCATATGGGCTGATGACGCGGTACAGATGCCACCAGACACCCCTGCTAGAGTCGGGAAAGAACAGATACGAGAAGCAATGAAGCCCGGATTCGATAAGATGAATTTAGATATTACCATCCATAGTATAGATGATATTAAAGTATATGGCGACTTAGGATTAGTTCGATGTACATACACATTGAAAATGACTCCAAAGGCAGGCGGCGAGACGATTATTGATAAGCCAGATGCTAAAGACTTGTGCCTATATGAAAGGCAATCTGATGGTTCTTGGAAGATCATATACGATTGCAACAACTCTAACGTTCCTCCAAAATAGGAGTAACAAGCCAAGCAGGCTGCGACAGATTAAAAGGAGTGTTGATCCTGGCTAACCTGAAAGCCAGGATGGAAATGTAATATCCAAACTTAGACAACCGGAAATATCCATGTGTCATTGGAATCCATACAAAACAGATACATTTAGTTTGTATAGCAGACATTAATGAAGTATGATGAGTTATTTTCATAGAAAATAAAATATAGAAGAATAAACAATTGAATAAAAGGGGCACTTCGGTGTCCCTTTTTATATTGATTTAAGATTAAAATATTTTTGTTATTAACTGTTAGTTTAAGATAAAAAAACTTCTTACATATGATCTTCCCCCAGCTAAAAGTTCTGAACCTATTCAATAGGAAGTGTAAGTTAATTAAAAGTAGAACTTATTTTAAGAGATACTAATTAATTTTTCTAACTTTTGATATAATTCTTCAGTATCATCACTCATACAAAAAGTTCGAAAATCGTTTTGTTGGGGAGCCTGACATTCCAAGCCCTTTAGCATTTTGCTGAAGGGCTTTTTGTTTTTTATAATATTTTTCAAAAAAGAAGGATTTTATAAAATTTTGTAGTATTATAGTATTATTAACATAGTTATCTAAAAAAAATAATTTCGTGAGATATATATCAAAATTATATAATTTTTAAAATAAATTAAAATCTCTTTATTTCTCTATAAAAATAAATAATATTTTATAAGGAGGAATATTATGAAATATAAACGAATTATTATTTTAACAATTCTTGTTTTAACTATCCTCTCATTATTTTTATCATTTGTTTATGCTCAGGTTTGGGTTATCGAATATTCTGGTGACATTACTTCAGTTGCTAGTAAAGTTTCGTCAAAGATTCGAGACACATACTTAAAAGATTATTATTCTAATGACATAAGCCCTACACCACAATATGATGATAGCAATATGAGTAAATCAGCGGGAACATTTAAAATATCAGATAGTCAGGGAAACATTATTGGGAACATAAATACAACTAGGTTGTCAATTTCAAGAAAAGTAGGATTTTCTTCTGTAGATGATGTTATGACCGCTGTAACTATTAATAATATTGGAAAAGATCCCAATGCTCCTCCCATTATCATTGGCTCTTCTGTAGAAGATGTTATTAGAGCTATGGGGACCCCTGAATCTATTCAAATATCTTTTAAATCTTTTAAATATCGAAATTCTACTGTTTGTTTTGATGAAGATTGGAAAGTGCAGTCCTGGGATAATCGATATGGCAATTTAAAAGTAAGTTTGGAAAATAAAAGCGGTGATATATTTGATATCGGTGAATATTTAATCGATAGAATTTTTAAAATTACCAATGATAACCTAAGCGAAATATCTAAAGTTTTAACTACTGATAAAGATGTTGAGAACATTATTAAAGAATTCCAGGAGCTTTTAGAAAACCAATAAATATAAGTAAAATTTATATCTAACTGGAAAAAGATTATATTTTGGTAGTATTTGAATATTAGTTTTTTAATTAATTATTGAAACAATTTTTGATTATTACAAAAAAAGAGGATTTTTGTAAAATATTGTTGAGTATAATATATGGTTAGAGTAAGAGTAGGGAATATGCTTGTTGATAAATAAGGGCAATAAACAATTAAACAGGATTAATAATACTTGCAAGAATACTAATTAAATCCTTTAGTTTATAGATGTTTCGTAATTCTTTTATAATTTAGTTCCAACTAGAAAACGTTAGGGGAGCCAGATAATAATCAGCCCTTTGGCAATCAAGTTGAAGGGCTTTTTTTATTTCCTATTTGGATTTTTTATTTTAAAAAAGAAGGATTTTTGGAAAGTTTATCGTATAAGTAAATTAATATAGGCTTATCCGGGTTAGGAGGTATTATGATAAATCTCTTTAAGCAAGAATTACAGGAGATATATTCTTTTTTTAAAAATAATTATAAGGAAGCGGTTATCCTATGCATGTCAACACTTTTTCTTGTTCTGGCAATTTATCGACCGATAGGGTCATCTTTGGTGGTAAGTTATACGGTATATTACATAATTCTTCCTGTTTTTACCATTTTAATTATTTTGAGAAAGAATCCTCTTAATTTTGGCCTCAGGTTTGGGGATTATAAATTATGGTGGTTTTACGTAGCCATAACAGTTCTTATCGCTATCCCGGTATTGTATATCGGTTCTCTTTTTTCTTCTGTAGGTCAGTATTATACCAAACCTTTTGATTACTACAGTTTCTTCACTCAAATGGTTCCGCTTCTTTTTGCCTGGGAATTCCTGCTTCGCGGTTTTCTCCTCTTCGGACTTAAGGAAAGATTTAAAGAAGGGAGCATACTCATACAGATGGTTCCCTTTGTGCTTCTTCATATCGGAAAACCCGAAATAGAGATACTGATGTGTATTCCGATGGGATTGTGGTTCGGATATATTGCCTATCGGGGGAAATCATTCTGGCCTGCTTTCATTACCCATACTTTCATTAACTTTACCCTTAAATATTTTGTAAATTTTTAATCGGTAAGCAAACTTAAGGACTAATTTAATTGAACTTTTTAAATAAAAAAAGGGTTTTTAAAAGATTTGTAGTATTATGAAAATATAAAGGTATAATTTAAATTTTTTATCTATTATGTGAATTATTTTAGTTCACTTAGAAAGACTCTAATCTTGAAGGGATAAGTAATGAAAAATAGAAAAGGTTTTGCTCTAATCGGATTATTGTTAGCACTATCTATTATCGGATTATTAGCGTTAATCGGGTTAAGAGTTTATGATGGTGACCAGCAAGTAAAGGGGAAGAATGTCATAGTCCAAGAAAAGGCAAAAAATACCATAGTTAAAGCTAATGTTGAAACCATCCAAAGTTTAATACAGGCAGAACTTGTTGATAAAGAGATTAATCGTGATGATGCTGTATATACAGCTCAAAATGCAGGTTTATATAATCCCTTTAATGAAGTTGCTATGAACACATCAGAATGGTTTCCAGAAAACGCTAATGCCCCTGGTGAAATTCAGATTACCTTAATTGCAGGAACTTTTTACATTCAAGGATATGGAGCTGATGGTTTACTTCCTGAGATATTCACAGCTAAAAGATAATTAATTATCTTTTGGTAGAAAGGGCACCCTGTCTCTATTTAAATCTCTTTGCGATAAGTTTTGGCTATTATCGACCTTCTTGGAGAGTAAAGACAATGACCAGCTCTTTGGCAATCAAGCTGAAGGGCTTTTTTATTTTTTAAATTTTCTCATAAAAAAGAAGGACTTTGTGAGTTTATATAGTAATTTAATTAAAGTAATGTTTTTTAGAAAAGGTTTTATAGATTTATAAGAGTCGAGAAGAATTAATTGGGAGGTAATGTATGTCGAATGTAGAAATAGTAAAGGGCTATATCCCCGGTTCAATCGGTCGAGTTGCTGAACTTCATGGTACTTACTACCACGAGCATTGGGATTTTACGGTATTCTTTGAAGCGAAGGTGGCTACTGAGCTTTCAGAGTTCCTCGAGAGATATGACGAAAAGCGTGATGGTTTCTGGACAGTATCACTTAAAGGGCGTATTGAAGGCTCTATTACCATCGACGGGATTCACGCTGAAAAAGAGGGAGCGCATCTTCGGTGGTTTATCATATCCGATGTCTTGCGTGGAAGAGGTATTGGCAATCAACTCATTAACAAAGCTCTCGACTTTTGTAGAAAAAAAGGATACAGACGGGTTTACCTATGGACTTTTGAGGGTCTTAACGCTGCGAAACATCTCTACGAGAAGAATGGATTCAAACTTGTTGAACAGCACAAAGGTACCCAGTGGGGTACAGGGGTTAACGAACAGCGATTCGAACTACGGTTCGAGTAGTATCGCGTACTATCTCGTAACCCCGACCAACCCTTTCACTATCCATTCCATAATCTGCTCTTTTAAAGGATACGAGATCCTGGGATGAGGTTTTTTTGTTATATATCCCTTTCCTACTTCTGCATCTTTTATTACCTTGACTACTGTCTTTTAAATTATGGTCAATAATTCTGGAAATTATCATCTGATTCTTAGATCTTTTCTAAAGTGTCTTTATAATCCCATAAATGGTTATTCCTATCATTTATTCAACCTTTTTAAGTTAAGATTATAAATTAAGGAGGTAGGATCTAATAAAATTATTAAAAAAATTTTAAAAAAAAGAAGGATTTTTTAAATGAATGTCGTATACAGATATATAGAATGTAAAGACATATTAACATAAGCATGTAAAGAGGTAAAGAACTATTAACATAAAAACAAAAAAATAAGGCAGTTTGGATAAAAATAAATAATCTACAAGAATAGTTTAGAGCAGGAGTTTTTGCGTAGGAATTGGTAGCAATTTAACAAAAGATGCAATAAAAAATGACGATTATACAATTATTAAAGATAGAGCACAAGAATTTATTAATAAATATAATGAGATTAAAGACAAAATTGAAAATAGTTAAACTTATTTTAAAAATACGTAAAATTTATACTTAAAAATGAATAATATAGAGGTTTTAAAAAATGATAAAAATAAATGTAGACACATTAGATAAAAATACACCTATACCATTATACTTCCAATTGGAAGAGATATTAAAAGAAAGGATTGAAGCAGGAGAATTACAGCCAGGAGATTTACTGTCTTCGGAAAAAGAATTGTCTGAAAAATATCAGATTAGTAGGCCTACTGTTAGACAAGCATTGAGAGGGTTGGTTAGAGAAGGTTTACTTTATCGAGAAAAGGGGAAAGGGACTTTTATAGCAAAACCTAAGATAGATTATGGATTTATCCAAAGATTAACTACATTCTATGATGATATGGTAGAAAAGGGTTTCACACCAAAAACAAAGGTCATTAAACAAGAAGTTAAGACTGTGAGAGGAGCAATAGCTAAGAAGTTAAATATCCAGAAAGGTGAAAAGATTATTTTTCTTAACAGGATAAGATTCATTGAGAATGAACCTATAGTAAGTGTAATGAATTTTATTCCTTATAAATTATGTCCAGATTTAATAAATGAGGATTTAGAGAATAAGTCACTCTATCGTATGCTTATTAATAAGTATGAATTGAAACCCTATAAAGCGGAAATTACCTTGGAGCCGATTGTGGCCGAAGAATATGATTCTCAAATTTTAAAGATTAAATTAGGAGCCCCAATGCACTTAATGCAAAATATTACTTATACAAAGGATAATATAGCAATGGATTATTTTGAATCACGCTTTAGAGGTGACAAAGGGAAAGTTAGGGTTGTACTTTATAACGAAATATAATTAAGGGTGTGTTTTAATGAATAAAGTTAAGTTTTGTTTAATCGGAGCCGGTAGAGCTGGGATGATTCATGCAAGAAACTATGAATTTGAAATAGCTAATACAGAAATTGTTGCAGTTGTTGATACTAATAAAAAGGTTGCTGAGGAAGCTGCAAAAGAATTAAGTGCCTGCAATTTTTTTATTGAATTTGAAGAAGCGTTGAAATGTGAAGAATTTGATGCAGTTTGTATAGGAGCGCCGACTTTCGTTCATGCCGAAACTGTTATTAAAGCCGCTGATGCCGGGAAGCATATATTCTGCGAAAAACCGCTTTCTTCCACTTTAGAAGAAGCAAATCAAATGGAAAAGGCAATAAGAAGAAATCAGGTGAAGTTTCAAATTGGATTTATGAGGAGATTTGATCAAAATTTCTTAAAAGCTAAAGAAATTATTGAACAAGGAGAAATAGGGACTCCTATTCTTGTAAAATCTGTAGGAAGAGGACCAGGCTTACCGCCGATGTGGTACTGTGATATAAAAAGAAGCAATGGGCTTTTAGCAGAGGTTAATAGTCATGATTTTGATTCTATGAGGTGGTTGGTTGGCAGTGATTATGAACAAGTATATGCTATAGCTGATAATTTTAAATGTTCCCAATATAAAAAAGAGTATCCTGATTTCTATGATACTGCTGCGGTTAGTTTAAGATTTAAAAATAGAGTTTTAGGTCTAATTGATGGATGTTGTCCTGCAACATATGGTTATGATGCGAGGATGGAAATTTTAGGAACAGAGGGAATGGTACAAATAGGTTCCAAACAGGCTTACTCGGTCTTGGTTTGGAACAATAAGAGTCAATTAATTAAAGAAGGTAATAAAAGCTGGAGGATTTTATTCAAAGATGCATACTTGGAGGAAGATAAATATTTTGCTAATTGTATATTAAACAATGAGGAACCAAAAGTTAATATTGAGGATGGGAAAAAAGCGATTGAAATAGTTATAGCAGCAAATAAATCTATTAAGACTGGTCAACCAGTTAAATTATAAACTATTTATGTTAATGTAAATTTTATAAAGGAGAAAATAATTGTGTTAGCTGCGGTCTATAAGGGAAAGAAAAATATTGAAGTAAAGGATATTCCTAAACCAGAAATAGGCGATAATGAAGTGCTATTAAAAGTAAAGGCTTGCTCAATTTGTGGCACAGATCGAAAAATATATGAGTATGGACATTTTAAAATTAAAGAAAAAAATGAGCAGATATTA